>JAEIGA010002232.1_pt1 | contig 30965 bp, 26 predicted proteins | sample 9270691 | NCBI WGS metagenome assembly JAEIGA01 (sample SAMN17057246, study PRJNA624740) | gut metagenome | biome: biome; isolation source: fecal sample | host: Bos grunniens | place: China: Xizang | collected 2019
GCAAGGGCTTGTTCCTTGGCTTCCAGTACCCTGTGGAGATTCCAGGTGTTACGATGGCTAACTTTATGAAGTTGGCAGTTAACGAGCAGCGCAAGTCACGTGGTTTGGAGCCTTTGACTGCGGGCGAGTACCTCAAACTTATGAAGGAGAAGAGTGCCATCGTGGAGCTAGACTCCAAGCTCACGGCGCGTGCCGTAAACGAGGGCTTCTCGGGTGGTGAGAAGAAGAAGAACGAGATATTTCAGATGGCGATGCTCGACCCCAAGCTCTCGATATTGGACGAGACAGACTCGGGCTTGGATATCGATGCTTTGCGTATCGTGGCTACGGGTGTCACACGCCTCAAGCGCGAGGATAACGCCACCGTGGTTATCACACACTATCAGCGTCTTTTGGACTACATAGTCCCCGACTATGTGCATGTGTTGTACAAGGGTCGCATCATCTACACCGGCGATAAGACTCTTGCCCTAAAACTCGAGAAGGAGGGCTACGACTGGCTTATCAACGACTATAAGGAGGAGTAGGCTATGAGGGAGCTTTTGAATACCTCTCTTGGTGCCTCTGTGCTTCCCTCATCGGGAGTCATAGGCTCGGGAGTGTGGAGCGTTGAGGCTCTTCGTGATTGCGATATCACCGTTGAGGGTGGTAGCGTGGCGAGCCTCGTAATCCTCGATGTTGAGGGTTCCTCTGCCGAGATAAATATAGATGTGGCGCGTGGCGCGGTGCTTAACATCCTCCATGTTGTCAAGCATAGGAGCGCTAGCTCTGTTGTTATTGCTGTGGATGCTATGTCTCTGTGCCGCATGACGCAGGTTGTCACCTCGGCCTCCGACACACGTGTTGTAGCGAGCCTTGTAGGTCGCCAGGCACGCTTTGAGCTTGGTGGTGTCTTTGTCCTCACGGATGGTGACCAGGGTAGTGTCACTGCGGATGTGAACCACATGACCTCGGATTGTGTGTCGCGCATCAAGGTTAAGGGTGTAGCATCGGGAGAGTCGCATGGTCGCTTCTCGGGCTTGGTATACGTTGCCCCCGATGCCCAGCATACCGACTCGGAGCAGACCAACCGCAACATCACCATAGGTCGTGGCCGCATCGAGACCCTTCCCCAGCTCGAGATATATGCCGATGATGTTAAGTGTAGCCATGGTGCTACGGTGGGTCAGATGGACTCTGACGCCATACTCTATATGCGTCAGCGAGGCTTGAGCCTTGCCGATGCCAAGCGTCTGCAGATAGAGGGCTTTGTGGATGATGTAGTCCTCCATTCTGCTGTTGAGGGTGTTGCCGACACGCTTACTGCGTTGCTATCCGAGAAACTAAATAAGTTGTAACCTATGGCCTACGACATAGAGCATATACGCCACGATTTCCCTATCCTCGAGCGTGAGGTAAACCGCCGTAAGCTTGTCTACTTCGACAGTGGTGCTACGGCGCAGAAGCCCCTGGAGGTTATCGAGACCACGGAGCGCCTTATGCGCGAGTATAATGCAAATATCCACCGTGGCGTTCATCACCTCTCGGGTGTCATGACCGAGATGTACGAGGAGGCGCGTGAGAAGCTACGTCAGTTTATCGGTGCCGAGCATCGCGAGGAGGTTATCTTCACGGCAGGTGCCACAGCATCCATAAATCTCGTTGCTTATGCTTGGAGCCAGCGCTATCTTCGTGCTGGAGATAATGTTGTGGTGTCGGAGATGGAGCATCACTCCAATATCGTACCGTGGCAGTTGGCGTGTGAGCATCATGGCGCGGAGCTTCGCGTGTTGCCCTTTGATGATTGTGGCGAGTTACAACTTGAGAAGCTCGATGAGCTTATAGATAGCCGTACACGTCTTGTCGCAGTCACCGAGGCCTCTAATACCCTTGGCACCATGCCTTTGCTGGAGCCTATCATCGCCAAGGCGCATGGCGTGGGTGCTGTTGTTATGGTCGATGGCTGTCAGGGCATTGTCCATGGTGGCGGCGATGTGGCACACCGTGGCTACGACTTCTATGCCTTCTCGGGACATAAGCTCTATGGCCCTACGGGTATCGGTGTGTTGTATGGCCGTAAGGAGCTTCTGGAGAGCATGCCTCCGTTTATGGGTGGTGGCGACATGGTCGATAAGGTCACCTTTGCGCGAACCACCTATGCGCCGCTACCTCTCAAGTATGAGGCTGGCACCTCTAACTTCATAGGTGCTGTGGGCTTGGGTGCCGCTGTGGAGTATCTTCAGCGTGTTGGTGTTGCGGCTATCGAGGAGCATGAGCAGATGCTTCTGGAGTATATGACCTCGCGCCTTTTGGAGGTTGAGGGTCTTAAGATTTACGGCACCGCGCAGCGTAAGTGTCCTTTGGTCTGCTTCACTATTGAGGGTACTCACCCCTACGATGTGGGTATGATTCTCGATAAGCTGGGTGTCGCCATACGCACGGGTCACCACTGCGCCGAGCCTGTCATGACGCACTATGGCGTTACGGGCATGTGTCGCGCTTCGATAGGAATGTATAATACGCGCGAGGAGGTCGATGTCCTTGTCGAGGGCCTCAAGCGTGCTGTTATGATGCTAAAATAGGTAGTATGTTTATAGTATTAGAGGGTCTAGATGGCGCTGGTAAGTCTACGCAGATTGCCAAGCTCCGCGATATGTTTCGTGCAAGGGGCGTGGAGTCGGAGTATCTCCACTTTCCGCGCTTTGATGCTCCGGTCTATGGAGAGCTTATCGCCCGTTTTTTGCGTGGCGATTTGGGTAGTGTTGAGAGTGTTAATCCCTATCTTGTGGCGTTGCTCTATGCTGGTGATAGGGCTGCTGCTGCGGCTACCATCCGTGGCTGGCTTTCGGATGGTAAGGTGGTCATCGTAGATAGATATGTCTACTCCAACATTGGCTACCAATGTGCCAAGCTCCCACGTGGCGAGGCTCGTAACATGCTTAAGGATTGGATATTACATACCGAGTATGAGGAGTTTGCTATCCCTCGCCCCGACCTATCGTTGTTCCTCGATGTTCCCTTTGCCTTCACTGCGAAGAAGCTCTCGGAGACGCGCGAGGGTGACGACAGAGCCTACCTTCAGGGTGGTAAGGATATCCACGAGGCTTCGCTCGATTTGCAGCGCTCGGTGCGCGAGGTATATATAGACTCTGCAGAGCAGGGTGATGATATCAAGGTTGTAGATTGCTCCACTGCGGAGGGTGCCATGGCCTCTCCCGAGGAGATTTTTGAGCGTATAATGCGCCATGTCGAGCTATTGTAACATAGACGATGCTATGTCGCGCCGCCGTGGTGTTGTCGCGGTGCTGTTGCGCTGGGTCGTAGGTGCTACGTTCCTCTTCTCGGGCATGGTCAAGAGCGTGGACCCCGTAGGCACCTCTATATATATAAATAAGTATCTGGCCACCTACGCGCTCGATGCTCTTATGCCGCTGTCGGAAATCTTTGCCGTAGCCCTTGGTGTTGTGGAGGTGTGCCTTGGTGTGCTTCTCATCTGTGGCGTGCTACGCCGTTTCACCGCCATTGTCACGCTTGTCGTTGTTGCGCTCTTTACGCTTGTCACGCTGTTGAGTGCTACGCTTTTGCCCATTGGCGAGTGTGGCTGCTTTGGCGATGCTGTGAAGCTCACGCCGTTGCAGACCCTCTTCAAGAATATCATCCTTCTTCTTCTGTCGGTTGTTGTGTGGCGCTCCTCGCGTGTGTGGGAGCCTCTATCGCCCAAGGCTGTCGTTGTGGTGTCGCTGTCGCTGCTTTTGTCGCTTGGCGTCAATCTATATGCCTTGCGTCACCTTCCACTTGTCGATTTTCTCCCCTATAAGGTGGGTACCCCTCTCTATGATGCTGTTGCTGCGGAGCGTGATGCCGAGGTTGTTGTTAATATTCTGAAGTTCAGGGATATCGCCACGGGTGATGTCGTCATCCGCGATGCCTCGGATGTGGAGTGCTGGGGCGATGAGAATCTGGAGTTTGTGGAGGCAGCTACTATGGTCGAGGGTGGTGGTGCGCTATACGATGAGTTTAGGCTCTACGATGCTATGGGTGAGGAGTGTAGCCTGTCAATCCTTGCCCGTAAGGGGCGTGTGGCTCTTCTTTGTGTGAACGATGCCGAGGCGTGGAGCGATGCCCACCGCCGAGGTTTGACCTCGCTCTTCAGCCAATATCCTGTGGAGGGTGTTGTGGTGCTGTCGTGTGGCGAAGACTCACCTCTTGAGGATGTTGTAGATATCACGGCGTTGGAGATATATAGTGTCGATGCGCAGATGCTACGCTCGCTCATACGCTCCGATATAGGTGTTGTTGTGCTACACGATGGATGTGTGGAGTTTAAGGCCGACATCCGAGATATATAGTGGGGTAGGGAATCTCCCCTTTGGCAAGATAATTGACCATTACCGCATAGGTTTTGGTCAATTTTTTTGTTATGCGAATATATATCTTTCTGCTTCCTATTTTCGTTGTGGGGTGTGGGGGTACTCCGCCTACTGCAGATAACACCCCGAAGGTTGTTAAGACTATCCGCGTGGAGAGAGCAGACTCCGTAAGTCGCGATTTTGCTGCCCTTACCACTGCCGATGATGCTGTTACTCTGGCCTTTAAGATATCGGGGCGTGTCGCCGATATCCCCGTTGCCAAGGGTGTTGCGGTGTCGCGTGGTGCGCTTCTCGCCGAGTTGGATAGCAAGGATGTGGAGCTTCAGGTGGATGCCTCGCGTGCTGCATACAACGAGGCGTTGTCGCGCCTGCAACGTGCCGAGAGGCTTATGGCCCATAGCGCCATCTCTCGCCAGGAGTTCGAGAGCCTTGAGAGTGCTGTGACACAGGCTAAATCGAGGTATGAGAATAGCCTCGACATGCTCGATGATACACGTATCACCGCCCCCTTTTCGGGTGTTGTTGAGCGCACCTATGTAGACGCCTATCAGCGTGTTACCTCGGGTGAGAGTGTGGTGCGTATCGTCAATCCTGTGAGTACTACAGTGGGCTTCACCGCCCCCGAGGAGCTTGTTCCGCAGCTGTCGCTGCCCTCCACACACTTTAGCGTGGAGTTTGATGCGTGGCGTGGTGTGCGCTTTCGGGCCCTTATAAAGAGCTATGCCCGCACCTCCTCCGATGCTCTTGGCTTTCCTGTGTCGCTACGCCTTGTGGATGTCGATACCACACGTTATCGCATCTCCCCAGGCATGACCTGTGTGGCTACGGTCACCACGCCCCAGCACGACAGAGATGCTGTTGTGGTACCCCTCACGGCGATATATGCCCCTTTGGGTGGTTACGATTATGTGTGGGTTGTGAAGGATGACCATCTCTTTATGAGCCGTGTCTTTTTGGGTTCTGTTGTCGGCTCCGACAAGGTTGTCGTGGAGCGTGGTCTGCGTCCTGGCGATAGGGTAGTTGTTGCTGGCGTCTATCATCTTCAGGAGGGTGCTAGGGTTACTGTTGAGGAGTCTAAAACTATGTAGCTATGATAGATGTTTCACGATACTCCATCACGCATCGCTCGGTTGTCGTTGTGGTGCTTCTGGCCCTCCTCTGTGGCGGCATCTACGCCTTCACAGCCCTTGGCAAACGCGAAGACTCCACCTTTACCATCAAGAGTGCTATTGTCGTATGTCCCTATGCTGGTGCTACGCCCCACGAGGTTGAGACCCTTGTTGTGGAGCCTCTGGAGCGTGAGATACGCACCCTCTCCTCTGTCGATAAGATAACCTCCGAGGCTCACTATGGCTATGCTCGGCTTATGGTTGAGCTACACCCCTCCACACCCTCGGAGCGTATCCCCCAACTTTGGGATGAGCTGCGGCGTAAGGTCGATAGAGCTAGAGCCTCACTTCCCACAGAGGTTGGCGATATAGAGGTCGTTGATGACTTTGGCGATGTCTACGGGTTGTACTACGCCCTTGTCTCGGAGGGTGGCTACACCTGGCGTGAGATGTCGCGCTATGCCAAAGATGTGGAGCGTGAGCTATATGCCATCCCTGGCGTTGATAAGGTGCTGCTCTACGGTGAGCAGTCCCCGCAGGTTGATATCTGGCTCTCGCCCTCGGTGTTGTCCGCCTTTGAGCTTCATGCCGAGGATATCGGGAGCGTCATATCGACCCAAAATAGGGTAGTGCCACTAGGCACCCAACAAGCTGGTGAGGTTAGCATAGAGCTTATCGAGGGTTCTACATATAGCTCGTTGTCGGAGCTTGAGAATCAGCTTCTTATAGCCCCTGATGGCAAGCAGTATCGTCTTGGCGATATTGCCGATGTGGAGTTTGGCTATGTCACACCTTCGCCGTTGCGCATGCGGGTAGATGGCCGTGATGCTATCGCTGTGGCTGTGGCTAGCAATCCGCAAATGGATATCGTGAAGGTTGGAGCTAGCGTTCAGCAATCTATATCGAGGCTTCGGCAGTCGCTACCTTCGGGGTTGGATATCATATCTCTCTACCCCGAGGATAGGATAGCGCGTGAGGCAAACAACACCTTTGTCGTCAATCTTCTGGAGTCGCTGGCCATCGTTATACTCCTTGTTATGGTGGTGATGGGGTGGCGCTCTGGCGTTATCGTTGGTGCCTCGCTACTCCTCTCCATTGCTACCACCCTTGTCGTTATGCTCCTTGCGGGTGAGGGTATCAACCGCACCTCGTTAGCAGGATTTATAATCGCAATGGGCATGCTCGTTGATAATGCTATCGTTGTTGTCGATAACACACGTACGCACACGCTCTCGGGTGTTTCACTCCGCGATGCCGCCATTCGTGGTGCTACGCAGTCGCGCTGGGCGCTCCTTGCCGCCACTGTCGTTGCTATATTGTCGTTTCTTCCTCTGCAGCTGGCCTCCTCCTCTGTTTCGGAGATTATACGTCCGCTGTTTATCGTTGTCGCCGTGTCGTTGCTTGCTAGCTGGCTCTTTGCCCTCACCGCAACACCTCTTATGAGCGTTAGCCTGCTGCACTCTGCGCCACTACCCCCAGCGCCACAACTCTCTTGGTTTGTGCGCGGTATGAGGGTGTTGCTGCGCCATAGGGTATGGAGTGTCGCTGTTGCTGTGGTGCTGTTCCTGCTCTCGTTGTGGGCTATGGGCAGGATGCCCCAAAACTTCTTTCCGCAGCTCTCCAAGCCCTACTTTCGTGCCGATGTCATCATGGCCGATGGCTACGATATAGAGGCTATGGATAGTCGCCTTCAGAGGATGACCGAGTGGCTTATGTCGCAACCCGAGGTTGTGCATGTCTCTGCCACTGCGGGAGGCACGCCACCACGTTACTACCTCGCTAGTAGCAGCTACGCCTCGCGCCCTAACTACGGAAATCTCCTCGTGGAGCTATCCGATGCCGATGCTACGGCAGATGTTGAGGAGCGCTTTGATGTGTGGGTTGGCGAGCATCTCCCTGATGTGTGGCTTCGCTCCTCGCTCTTTCGTCTCTCTCCCGTTCCCGAGGCGGCTATAGAGTTTGGCTTCGTGGGTGATAATATCGACACCTTGGCACGCCTCACCTCTCAAGCAATGGATATAATGGGCCGTAGGTGTGATACGCGCAACGTGCGTAATAGCTGGGGTAATCGTGTGCCACTCTGGCAGCCGCACTACTCACAAATTAAGGCGCAGCGCCTCGGCGTAGATCGTAGTTCTGTGGCTCGCTCGTTGGAGGTCGCCACCTCGGGTCTTCATGTCGCCACGTTTCGCGATGAGGATGTGCAGATGCCTATCCTTTTGCGTAGCACGCCTCTTGCCGATAGCTCGCTGCAGTCGCTCACCACGTTGCCTATCTTCTCTGCTTCGGGGCGTAGCTACTCTTTGGCGCAGGCCACCTCCACGTTTTACTTTGGTTTTCAGCCCTCGCAGATTCGGCGTATTGATTTTGAGCGCGTTATGAAGGCGCAGTGTGATGCCGCAAGGGGTGTAAATGTGATATCGCTGTTTAACACGCTCCGCGAAGAGCTGGAGCAGAAGATATCCCTCCCGGAGGGTTATCGCATGGAGGTATATGGCGAGCAGGAGAGCCGCGAGGAGTCGAACAAGGCTATTATGGATATGCTCCCCGTGACGCTAGTTATGATGTTTGTGGTGCTGATGTTGCTCTTTGGTAATCTTCGCTCGCCGATGGTGATATTTCTCACCTTGCCACTCATATTTGTAGGTGTTGTCGCAGCTCTTGCTGTTACGGGCAAGATGTTTGACTTCTTCTCGATGCTTGGCCTTCTGGGACTTGTAGGTATGAATGTTAAGAGTGGCGTTATCCTCATCTCGCGCATCGAGGAGCTACGCCTGTCGGGTGTTGCGCCCTACGAGGCTATTGTTCAGGCCACCGAGGATAGGTTTATCCCCGTTGTTGCTGCTTCGGCCACCACCGTCTTGGGTATCTCACCTCTACTTTTCGACTCGATGTTTGGCAGCATGGCCGCAACGATAATGGGAGGCCTTGTCGTAGCTACACTTCTTACCCTTGTGGTGTTACCCGTAGTCTATTCACTTATATACCACATAAAGCGATGATTTATAGAGTGTTACTTCTTTTGGCTATGGTTGTTTCGCCATGTAGCCTCTCTGCGCAGCTTTCGCTTCGCGAATATATAGATATGGTTCGCGAGTATAGCCACGCCTTGGCTAGCTCCGAGGCTGCCACCAAGGCTGCTGCTGCCGATATGCAAATCGCTAGGAAACAGCTACTTCCGAGCCTCGATATGGGTGCAGAGGCAAACTACGACATGCGTGATGGTGAGCATCTCGATTGGCTTGTTCGTGCCGATATCTCCCAGCCGATATATCTTGGTGGTGGCCTTCAGGCGCGGCAGCACCAGGCAGAGATGATGCTAAACGCCACACGGAGCAACGCGGAGGTTGTCTATCGCGATGTTTTGTATAGTGCCAAGGTGGCATATTGGCAGCTCTCACGCGCCGAGATATACTATCGTGCTATAGAGCGTTATTGTAGCATCGTAGGGTCGTTGCGTCAGGTTGTGGAGCGCCGCTTTATGGAGGGGTATACCGCAAAAGGTGACCTCCTGCAACTAGAATCTCGCATGAGCGATGCGGAGTATCAGCTGTCGCGTGCCGAGCAGCAGCGGCTTCAGGCCCTCCATGGTTTTAACCTCCTCCGCGGTGCAGACCCTATGTGTGATGCTCGCTTAAGCGAAAGTATACTTGACACTATCTATGCTCCTGTGCGTAAGGATATTAACGAGGTGGTATGCTCGCACCCCGATTATGTTGCAAGTGTCGCTGGGCGAGAGGCGGCACGCTATGGCGTTAAGGTTGTCGAGGCTCGCTATCTCCCCTCGGTGAGATTAAACCTCTACGGCCTTATGATTCCAAAGGGTGCGCAAAGAGATGTGGGTGTGGATGGTGGTGTAGGCATCTCGCTCACGGCGCCTATCTTTCACTTTGCCGAGCGGCGCGAGGCGGTTCGTTCTGCCGAGAGTAGCCTGGAGCAGAGGGCGATAGTGGTGGATGAGATTGTCGATAAGATATCTTTGGACGAGAGTAACTCCTGGACAAATATCCTCTCCACGCAGTCTCGTGTTCGTGCTGTGCAGCGGAGTCTCGACATAGCTCTGGAAAATCTGGAGATGAGCACCTACTCCTATAGTGAGGGTATGGCTACGATACTCGATGTTCTGCAGGCGCAAATTAGCTGGTTGCAGATATATAGCAACGCCATCTCGGCGCAGTATGATTATGCTGTGGCTGTTGCAGCATATAGCTACGTTGTTGGAGAGTAAAAAGTTGTAGTATCACGTTTGACAATTCACAAAAAAGTCGTATATTTGCATGTATTTATACCTATGTAATATGCGACAATATATTATAACTATAGCCATGCTCATACTTCTGGGTTCTATGCCACAGAGGGGTATGGCACAAATTTCCGACCGCAGAGTCGATATGGAGCATATTGAGAGTATGCTCGACCGTAGCCGCTGGGGTGATGCTTATGCTGCCCTTGTGGAGTTTGGCGATAGCCTCGACCCTATCACCGACAACCGCGATGTGGAGTGGACAGAGTATCATAAGACTCTCTGTGCCATGAAGCTCGGTATGGGTAACTTTGAGAGCCTCATGGAGCGCTTCATAGAGCGCTACCCACAGAGCATCTATGCTAATAAGGTGTCGTTCCTCATAGCGTGTGCCACATGCGACAAGGGTGACTTGAGTCGCGCCAAGAGCCTCTTCGAGGAGGTAGATTATAAGGCTCTTGATAGCCGTGAGCGTGAGCGTTACGATATCCGTGTGGGATATATCCGTTTCACAGATGGTGAGTATGAAGGTGCCAAGGAGCATTTTCAGAAGATAGCTACCATCTCGGAGTATTACCCTCATGCCCTCTATTACACCTCCTACATCGCCTATGTTGAGAACCGCAACGAGGAGGCCGAGAAGGGCTTTGTAGCTCTCAAGAGATATCAGCCATACGACAAGCTTGCCCCCTTCTATCTCCTGCAACTAGAGTACCGCAAGGGTAACTACGACAATGTCATCACCGAGGGTGAGAGGCTTCTGCCGCAGGCTTCGGGCGACACTAGACACGACCTTGTTCGCATCGTTGCCGAGAGCTACTTCATAAAGGGTGATTATGCCAATGCCATACGCTATATCGCGGAGCTTCCCGAGGATAAATGTTCTCGTCAGGAGGATTATATCCACGGCTACTCGCTCTACCGCATGGCCCGCTACAAGGATGCTGTGGAGCCTCTAAAGAGGGTGTGTGGTGCCGATGATGAGCTTACACAAAATGCCTCATACCACCTTGGCGACTGCTACCTTCGCATGGGTAATAAGAGCAGCGCTGCCGATGCCTTTGCTATGGCATCCACAGGTGGCTACGATGAGAATATCGCTCGTGAGTCGTTGCTAAATTATGGCCGCCTAAAGTATGAGCTTGGTGGTGGTATCTTCAACGAGGCTATCAACGTCTTACAGGAGTACCTGGTGCGCTATCCCCACTCTGAACATGCCCCCGAGGTGAAGAGACTGCTTGTTGCAGCATATTACAACTCCAAGGATTATGATGCTGCATATCAGGGTATTCGCGAGATTCCAAATCCCGATGATGAGATACGCTCTGCACTGCAGAAGGTTGCTGTCTTCCGCGCTGTGAAGGCCATTGGCCAGAAGCGCTGGAAGGAGGCCGAGGCGTTGCTTAATGAGTCGAAGGAGATAGGTCTCGTTTCAAAGTATAACGCTCTGACGCTCTATTGGCTCGGTGAGGTTGCCTACCAGAGGGGTGATGCGAAGCTCGCCAAGAGCTACTACGAGGATTATATACGCCGCGCACCAAAGGGTGAGATGGAGTACTTCTTTGCCCATTATGGCTTGGGATATGTATCTCTAGAGCTTGGAGATATGGCGGCGGCGCAGAGTGCCTTCCAGAGCTTTGTGCGCGACTACACCAAGCGCGATAGTTACCTCTATGATGCCCACAACCGCCTTGGTGATGCCCACTACGCTATGCGCGAGTTCTCCGATGCCCGCAAGGTCTATAACGTAGTTGCCAAGGCCCCTGTTGCGGAGCGCTACTACGCCTTGTATCAGATTGCCAAGGTTGATGGCATCGACAATAAGCCACAATCAAAAATCGAGAAGTTGAAGTCTATCGTCACCCTTGCCAAGGGACCATACGTAGATGATGCGTGGTATGAGCTGGGTAAGACATATCTCGCCACCGAGCAGTATAAGAGTGGTGCCACCACGCTCCAGAGTTTCGTAGATAAGAACCCACAATCTCCATACTATATCCCTGCGCTTTCGGATTTGGCTTTGGCCTATTATAACCTTGGTCGCAAGGATGATGCCCGCAAGTGCTATGAGAGGGTCGTGGACTACGACTCGCAGTCTGCTGCGGCTATGGAGGCTATACGTGGCATCCGTGAGATTTATGTCTCACAGGGCGATGTAAATGGCTACTTTGAGTATGCCGAGCGCAAGGGCTTGCAGGGTGACATGAGCGTTGCGGCTCGTGACTCGTTGAGCTTTGTTGCTGCTAGAAACCTATACCTTGCAGGTGACATGGGTGGCGCCAAGGAGAGCCTTAATAGCTACCTCAAGGAGTTTGACCAAGGATATAACCGCACCGAGGCACTCTTCTATTTGAGTGACTGCTACGTGGCGCTGGAGGATAACGATGCCGCTTTGGCTACCATGCGTGAGCTTCTTGACCATGGCACCACACAATATACCGAGCGTGTGTTGGATGTATATTCGCGCATGAGCTACGACATGTCACAGTGGGAGAGCGCCGCAAAGGCATACCGCCAGCTCTATGATATCACACAGGATGGCAAGCGCCGTGAGGTTATCGCCGAGGGGTATGTAGATGCTACGCTTAAGTATGCCACTGGGGAGCAGATTATCGGCATGGCAGATGATGTAGCTACGATGAGCGATGTGTCATCGTGGGCGCGTAGAGCCTCTATGCTTGCCAAGGCTAATATCCTTCGTGAGCAGGGTAAGCGTGCCGAGGCCCTAGAGATATATAATGAGCTAGCGGCGGATAGACGTAATGTGGAGGGTGCCGAGGCATACTTCCGCTTGGTTGAGGATGACTTCCTCGCGGAGAACTACAAGGGTGCCGAGCAGCGCGTATATGCTCTTGGCGAGTGTGGCTCGATGTATTGGCAGGCGAAGGTATATCTTCTCCTTGGTGATATCCTTGTCAGGCAGCAAAATACCTTCCAGGCGCGTGCCACATATCAGAGCATCGTGGATGGCTATACCCCAAAGGATGATGGCATCGTAGATGAGGCGAAGAGTCGCATTGCGGCATTGCCAAAGTAGTGTTAATATGTTTATAGATACGAGTATGAGATACCTAAAACTTATTGCTATATTGTTTGTGTTGGGTGGTGTTGTTGTGCCACGCAACGCCTCGGCGCAGGAGCAGAAGCATGTGGAGGTTACAACAATATATACCCCCGAGGTGGAGAGGGTCAAGAAACTAGATGTCCCTGCCTCTGTTGCCGAGGGCGCAGATATAGAGCCAGAGATAAACTATAATGTGACGCCCGAGACCTGGCAGATAAAGCTCCAGGACCACAATTTCGCGCCTGCGAAGGCTAGCTATTGGGACTTTAGCCGTGCCGAGCATTGCTACACACGTCTCGCTTCGGGCTATCCGCTTATCTCTGATGCCGAGCTACGTTATATGATTCAGAATGTGCGTGTGGGATATCTTGGTGTTGGCGTTGATCACAAAGGCCGCTTCTCGCCAAGGAGAAATGGCGTAGGCGTGGAGCGCTCCATCGCCGATAGCTACGACATGCGAAATCGTGCCTACTTTCATGGTGGCGCTGTGGCTGGCAAGAGGATGTTTGAGAGCAGCCTCGACTATAACTTCGATATCTATAATCGCTATGCCGTTGTAGAGAGTCCATCGCGCCTCTACTTCAACGATGCTAATCTCGCCATGCGCTTTGGTGATAACTTCTCGAACCTCTCGCGCATGAACTTCAACATCGAGCTACATGGTGGCTACTGGAGCCATGTGCCACCTATGGCTGCGGAGGATGGTGCAATTCCCGAGTTCTCGGCTGGCGCCTCGCTACAGCTAAAGCGCGACTTTAAGGGAAATGTCGTGGGCTTTGGTGCCGAGTATGATATGTGGCAATCTACAGCATCTAGCTATCGTGACATCCGTTTTGGTGCAGATGTGGAGTATGCTCGTGACTTTGGTGTTATCGCCGTTGATGCCTCTATAGGCTATCTCTACGACAAGGTTCGTAATCGTGATGAGGCCTCACACTTCATCCCTGCATCGTTGCGTCTCGACTTCAATGTGGGCCTCGAGGCACTACGTCCATATATCGATGCTGGTACCACAGTGTCGCAGAATGGTGTAGCACAGCTATATCGCGCCAATCCATACCTCGACTACGACTACTCTCAAGCTACGCTTCTTGAGATGCCTAACACCCGTAGCTATAACATCTCTGGAGGTTTTACAGGTAAGGTGTTTGCCTCACGCCTCACCTATCGTGCCTATGTTGGCGTTAGCTTTTTGCGCGACCAGGTGTTGTGGTATATAAATAGGGTAGGATGCTTTGGTGTCGCCGCTACGGACAATAGCCGTCTAGCCTTTGGTGCCGAGGTTGATTATCGCCCCGTGGGAGGTCTCTCTATCGGAGCTATGTTTTATGCCCATCTCGATAACACGAAGAGCGACTACGCTATTAGCGATGCACGTATGCGCGGCTCCTTCGATATAAAGTATAACATCAAGCGTTGGCAGTTCTATCTCTCTGGTGATTTGACAGGCCGCCGCAGCTGGTCGGCGATTACTGCCGAGGGCATCGATAAGGAGGCCTACGTTGCGCCTACCACCTTTGACCTTGGCGTGGGCATCAGCTGCCGCGTGACACGAAAGATAGAGGTGTTTGTTGATGGATATAACCTCTTGAATCAGGATATCATCAACTACGCATATTACGAACGTAACGGCATAGGCTGTATGGCGGGTGTGAAGATTGACTTTTAGGCGTGGAGAGTAGCTTGCCTATAGATACAAAAAAAGGGTAAGCTACTTATATCGCACCGCTACAACCGCATACCCTTGCTCGATTCCTCGCCTGGGGGGGGTTCTGCAGGAGCTGGTCGTATAAGACTTACCCGGGTGCAAAAGTACAAAAAAAATGTATCTTTGCAAATAAAAATTGAGAAAATGAAAAAGAATTTTGCTATCATAACCCTTGTATTCCTTGTAATAGTGGTAGTTACGGGTATTTGGATGTATCAAATGTTTTTTGGTCCTGCCGTTGAGGAGCGTGTTACTGTGCTGCTTCGTGCCGATGAGAGCTACGAGGAGATGACAAAAAAGGTGAAGTCATCACTAGAGTATCACCTGTCGTTTGATATCTATGCCAAGCGCATAAACCTCGACCGAGGCATCGAGCCTGGTAAGTATACTTTCGAGAAGGGTATGAGCGTTGTTCAGGTGGCGCGAACCCTCAAGTTTGGGTCTGACAATGCTGTGCTTCTGACCATTAATAATGCGCGTACGCCCGAGATTTTGGCTGGTAAGATTTCGCGACAGATATATGCCGACTCGCTGTCGTTGGTCAATGCTATGCGTAATAGTGAGCTAATCAAGGAGTTGGGCTTTGAGAGTGCCGAGGCTATGTTCTCCATCTTTATCCCCAACACCTACGAGGTATACGATGATATATCTCCCGAGGCTTTGGTGCGTAGGCTAAAGCGTGAGTCCGATAACTATTGGTCGTTGGAGCATCGTCAGCAGCAGCTCGCTAGGGTAGGTCTTACGCCCTACGAGGTTATGGTGTTGGCATCTATCGTTCACGAGGAGACTAATGCTGTGGAGGAGATGCCACGTATAGCTGGTGTATATGTCAATCGCTTAAGAATGGGAATGCCTCTTCAGGCAGACCCCACGCTAAAGTATGCTGCTGGGGACTTCACCCTAAAGCGAGTGTTGGACAAGCACAAGGAGATAGAGTCGCCATATAACACCTATAAGCATCTGGGACTCCCCCCTACGCCTATATCAATGCCAGATATGGCAGCCATAGAGAGTGTTTTGTGCTACGAGGAGCATAAATATATATATTTCTGCGCACGTCCCGAGATGGATGGTCGTCACAACTTTGCCACTACACTCGCGGAGCATAACCGCAATGCTGCGGCATATCATAAGGCGTTGAACGATAGAAAGATACGATAATTAAAACTTAAAGATATGTATAACAAAGATTTTTGGTATGATGTAATGCGCTCGGGAGCTATCCTGGGTGTTGTTATGGCTGCGTCACGCATCGTTGAGCGTTACGTGCTATTTTATAGTGACATGGAGCTTGCCACAGCCTCTTTCCTCTACCTCGGTGAGAGCATCCTCGCCTGTGTGGTGTTTATATGGCTTTTGGTGCGCTTCTCACGCCGCCGCGCCTTGCAGAGCGATTCACGCCTAGGCTTTAGCTATGGCATGGCGCTGTCGTATATCATCCTCGTCTCTATGTTTACAGGCATCATCGTAGGTGTTGGTGACACTCTCTTCACCTCGTTTATGGGTTACGATGGTTATGTCGCAGGCACCATATCACGCCTTAATGAGGTTAAGAGCCTCTACGCAGGTATGGGTATTAATGGCTCGGAGCTAAAGATTTTTGATGATGTGGTTCACGCCGTGCGTACCGCTACGCAGCCTACTATGTTGCAGAGTGTCTTCTCCTCATTTAGCAACTATATCCTCTATGGTGCTTTGCCAGGCTTCATCATCGCTGCAAGTGTGAAGCGTAATCCCGAGATTGGAAATATGGAGTTTTAATAGTGGGGCGATGGAGAAGAGTTTAGATATATCTGTTGTTGTGCCTCTCTACAACGAGGAGGAGTCTCTCCCCGAACTTGTAGCGTGGATAGATCGTGTGGCCAAGGCCAATAACCTCACCTACGAGGTTATCATGGTCGATGATGGCTCCACGGATGGCTCATGGGATGTTGTAAAGGAGCTAAAGACCAAATATCCCGCTATTCGCGGTATTAGCTTTGTGCGCAACTATGGTAAGTCTGCAGCGCTATATTGTGGTTTCGATATGGCACAAGGTGAGGTGGTGTTTACCATGGATGCCGATTTGCAGGACTCCCCCGATGAGATTCCCGCGATGCGTAGGATGATTCTCGAGGAGGGCTATGATTTAGTGTCAGGCTGGAAGCGTAAGCGTTATGACCCTATTGGTAAGCGATGGCCAAGTAAGTTCTTCAATTTTACGGCACGTGTAATGTCGGGCATCAAGCTCCACGACTTTAACTGTGGCCTCAAGGCCTATAGACGTAAGGTGGTAAAGAGCATTGAGGTATATGGCGAGATGCACCGCTACATCCCTATTCTTGCTAAACATGCAGGCTTCAAGCGCATTGGCGAGAAGGTTGTGGAGCATCAGGAGCGTAAGTATGGAGTCTCGAAATTTGGCCTAGAGCGCATGGTAAAGGGATATCTCGACCTTATCTCCGTGACCTTTATGTCGCACTTTGGGCGTTCGCCGATGTATCTCTTTGGAGGTCTTGGTACGTTGATGTTCCTCTTTGGTGGTGTCACCGCATTGTGGATAATCATCGACAAGATATACTCTCAAAGTCATGGTCTTTTGTGGCGCGGTGTTGCTGACCAGCCAATGTTTTACATTGCACTGTTGGCCATAGTCCTTGGTGTTCAGCTGTTCCTCGCAGGCTTCCTCGGTGAGATGATAAACCGCCGTTCTGTAGACCGAAATCACTATCTTATTGATAACAAAATTGAAAGTTAAATAGTTATGATTCAGCGTATTCAATCACTCTATCTCTTGATAGTAGTAGCTCTTATGAGCGTTACACTTTCTGCTCCTATAGCCATGTTTACGGTGGCTAGTGGTGAGGTTTTTACCCTTTCGGCATTCTCGCTCTCTAGCGATATGCAGTCGCAGAGTACCGTATGGATGGGCATTCTATTGTCTCTTGCTACGGCGCTTCCTCTGGTGACAATCTTCTTGTTTAAGAATAGGGTGTTGCAGGTGCGCCTCTGCGCCGTGGAGATTGTGCTTTTGTTGGGATGTATAGCATTTATGGCTATCTATTTTTGGCTCTCTGGTGCCAACGCTCTGGAGGATGCTATTGTTGAGCATCGCCATTTTGGCTGGTCTGCGATAATGCCTATCGTAGCCTTGGTCTTCACCTCGTTGGCCGCACGTGCTACATTTAAAGATGAAATCCTTGTTAGATCGTTAGATCGTATACGTTAGAGATATGAGAAGCTTTGAGACTAAAATACGTGTGGAGTATCACCACACCGACCAGATGGGTATCGTTCACCACTCCAACTATGTGAAATTTTTTGAGGTGGCACGTACGGAGTGGCTCCGAGCTATAGGTCTTACCTATGCCGAGATGGAGCGCCGTGGTGTTATGATGCCTATCGTTGAGGTGCAGGTTAAGTATCGCATGCCTGCCTACTACGATGAGTTGATCTCTGTTCGAGCCATCGTTGATGAGATGCCTATGGCGCGTATGACCTTCCGCTATGAGATTCGTGGCGAGGATGGTCGCGATATAGCCTCGGGACTTACCACGCTCGGCTTTATAGATAAGCAGACCCGCCGCCCTCACCGTGCGCCGCAGTGGCTTATGGAGGTTATGGAGCGAGAGCTTGCAGAGTAGATTGTAGGTTGATAAATTAACCCCCTAGAGCGATGAGTAAGATTCTTGACTATCTGCGTCTTGTGAAGTTTTCGCACACCATCTTTGCAATGCCCTTTGCCCTCTTGGCGTTTACCTATGCCTGGGTTACTAGCGAGCCATCGCACCCACTATGGTTGCTTTTGTTGCAGGTCGTAGGATGTATGGTCTTTGCGCGTAACGTGGCTATGGGCTTCAACCGTTGGGCAGATAGGGATATAGATGCCGAAAACCCACGTACCGCCATGCGTGAGATTCCTGCTGGTAAGGTCTCGCCACGTGGCGCTCTACTCTTTATTGTCATAAATGCCATACTTTTTATAGTTGTTGCCACGACTATCAACCCTCTCTGTGGCTGGCTCTCTCCCGTGGCCTTGGCTATTGTGATGTTTTATAGCTACTGCAAGAGGTTTACCGCCTTGGCACATATCGTCTTGGGAGTATCGTTGGGCATAGCCCCCGTTGGTGCTACCATGGCAGTAATGGGTGAGGCACCTTTGGAGTGCTGGATTCTTGCTCTTGTTGTTATGTCGTGGTGCGCGGGATTCGATATTATCTATGCTCTTCAGGATGCCGATTTTGACCGTCAGCGTGGCCTTCACTCCATTCCTTCTTATTTCTCGGCTACTACATCGCTCATTATCAGTGGTTTGCTTCACATGGTGAGCATCGCGCTCCTATTCTGGTACGCCACCTATCAGCCGCAGTCATGGCTGTTGTATCTGGGATGTGCAATCTTTACGGCCATTGTTGCCTCGGAGCATTATATAGTAACCCCTACGCGTCAGCGAAATATAGGTATCGCCTTTGGTACGTTTAATGCCTTGGCGAGCCTCTCCTTGGCGCTCTGCCTTATAGCAAACCTTCTCTTATTTGCGTAGTTTGATATGTGGGTTGGTGCGGCATTCATATCTGCATTTCTTCTAGGTATGTACGATGTGGCGAAGAAGCGTTCGCTATCATCCAATGCCGTGATACCTGTGCTGCTCCTAAACACCTTCTTTGCCACGCTCCTCTTTCTTCCCGTTATCCTCGATGCGGAGCTGGGCATAAATCTCTTCGATGGGGTGTTAAGCTCCGAGCGTGGTGATGTTGGTGACCATCTCCTCGTAGCTCTCAAGTCCTTCATAACCCTCTCCTCGTGGTTGTGTGGCTACTATGCTATAAAGCATCTGCCCCTTACTATCGTAGGCCCTGTGAATGCTATGCGCCCTGTTGTGGTGCTTATTGGTGCTACGCTGCTGTTTGGTGAGCGCCTTAATGGTTGGCAGTGGGGTGGTGTGCTGATAACGATATTATCTCTCTATCTGTTAAGTCGCTCGGGAAAGCGCGAGAGTATAGATTTTAGTAAGAATCGTTATGTGTGGGCGCTCTTTTTGGCTATGCTTCTGGGTGCTGTCAGTGGCCTTTATGACAAGTATATAATCTCGGCTCATGAGCTATCTCCACTCTTTGTGCAGAGCTGGTTTGGTGTATATCAGCTGGTTATGATGACTATTGTCGCTGTGGTGCTGTGGCTTCCCCATAAGGGCCGCGAGCGCTTTGAGTGGCGATGGACCATACCTCTTATCACGCTCTTTGTGTCGTGTGCCGATTTCTTCTATTATCACGCCTTGGCAGATGAGGAGGCTATGATTGCTGTAGTATCTATGATACGCCGCTCGTCAGTTATAGTTAGCTTTGTATGTGGTGTGCTGCTCTTTGGTGAGCGTAACGTGCGGTCGAAGGTTATTGACCTAATCCTCGTATTAATAGGTATGGTGTTGCTGGCCATAGGTAGCCTATAGAGCGTAGCTCATTTTATGATAACTTTAGTATTAAGACTATGATAACACTTGCAGTAGGAGAAAATTGGCAGTATGAGTATGGCTGCGACCGAAAATATCGTGGTGCTGTAAATGCCAAGGGTAAGCCTCATGGCTTTGGATGTATGGGCTACTATGATAGTAAGGGCGTTTTGGAGAGCCTCTATGTTGGTGAGTTTTGCAATAGCTTGCCTCATGGCAGAGGATATGTCGTTGAGCATAAGGTAGATGTGCAGTACGACTCTCGCCGCATAGAGAGCATCGAGGATGTTATGATGAACGCCGTGTATGACCAGTGTGGTAGGCCATGTGTATATCCTGTTCATGTTGGCGATGTTGTAAGGGAGAATGAGAGGGTTGTGGAGAGCTGGAACATGAAGAGGGATGGTATGTGGCAGCGTGGTAGGTTTGTGCAGGTTACAAGACGTAACTTCACTACCCTTGCTACCCAGAGCATCTATTGCATCTCCTCGGAGCGCAAGGGTACAGATAGCGATATCCTACAGTGGACAAATTATAGCCCCGTGGCTATGGAGGGCATAGACAAGGATGGCTTCTCGCGTGATATCCCCTTTAATGCCATTATCACTCCTTTGGTTGCTGGCCGTATTATGGTGCAAGTTGGGGAGTGTGTCTTTACGTTATCCGACAGTGAGATTTATGATTTAGAGTATCGTGCTGGAGATACCCTCTACCACATATACCTCTCTCTGAAGCCTATTGTGGTGAGAGAGGGGGCTGTAGAGCTTCATGAGCAGTAGAGATGAAAAAAGAAGTGCGACATATTGCCGCACTTCTCTGTTTTTGTAGCCTGCGCCTAGAATAGGAATCCTGTGTTGATGTAGAATGCGCCATTGCCATCCTGGTTCTTGATTTTAGGATCTTTGCTGAAGCGGCTAATAGGCAAACCATACTCAAACGCCACGATGAAGTTTTGGTTCATGATGAAGCGCAATCCAGCACCTACGGTGATGTGAGGACGGTCGCTGTCGCTACCCTGTGCCATATACTCATCATACGCTGCCTTCGAATTCTGATACTCCTCGAGCGATGCAAAGTCGCTTACGCTGCGCTTGAAAGACATATCCACGTTTCGGGTAGCCATAGTACCATCACTAAATACGCTCAAGCCAAACGAGATATTCTGCTTCCACAATACGAAGGATACGAATCTCCATCGAAGCTCTACGTTATACGATGCCATGTCAAGAGCCTGTACACGGTTACGCATAATACCGCGGATGGTGCGGTAGCCACCCATGCCATCACGGTCGTAGTTCGAGCCCATCACGGTAATATATGGAAGTACGTAGTATGGTGCATCATCGCCAAAATTACCCTCATAATTAAGACGATAGGCAAACGTAAGGATGTCGTTCTTCACAATAGGTACGTAGTGACGGAAAGTTACCGAGTAGCGGTAGTAGGGTATTGTTGTACCTAGCCACTTTGGAGCAAGCGTTGCATGTGCCTCGGCCCATATACCGCGTGATGGAGCGCCCTCCTTATCGCGGGTATCAAAGAGCAGACCTAGACGTAGGGTGCTGTTGAAGCCTCCCCAAGCCTCCTCCTCGGAGATGATACCCCAGTCGCGGTACATATCAAAGATTGTTGGCTCGCTGCTAGGGAACATCTTATTCTTATCCTTATTTTTATTAATTTTATCGAGGTTTAGAGCCTGCTTGTTGTCATATCCCTGCTTGAAGTAGCTGAAGTGATATCCCGCCTCCCAGAAGAACTTGTTGTCCCAGATATTACCCGTGAAGTCGGTCTTAAATAGCAACGCTAGGCGGTTGATACGATACTTTGGGGTATAAATGAAGTGTTCGGGGTTGCTATCTTTCTTATCATTACCAAGTGCTACGCGGTTGGCATCATAGTATGACATATAACCGTTAAAACCATAGAAGTCCATAGCCTTATCGTTGGTCAGTGTCACCGATGATGAGAAGCGCACACCAGGAATTGAGAACTTGTTGTCGTACGACACTACAAATAGCTGTGAACCCTTGGTGAAGAACGATGCCTCGAAGTACCACTTTTGGCGAGGGTTAGGGTATGTAGAGCCATCGCCAAAATCAAAGATGTTCAACAGCGCACCAAGCTGAAATCCTTTATCAGCGTCAAAGGCGATAGCTGGCAGTGGGCCATAGTTATATCCTGTCTTTATAACCTCGCCATTTTCGTTATACTGCACCTCCTTTTTCTTCTTTTTCTCTGGCTTCTCGGTCTTCTCCTTCTTTGGGGAGTCTAGCTCTGTGGTTGTTGCAAATGTCGTGAAAGGCACGATGGCTAACAGACCAAGTATCACTATGTTACGTAGTTTCATACGATGAAATTTATAGGTTATTAAAAGGTTGTCCTAGAACATCAAATCTCTAATCTCGGCATACTTCTTGCGCAGTGGCTTGTTGCGCCAAAGCTTGAAGTCCGACACCCATAGTCTAATAAGACGATATACATCATCAGCTACGAGTGGAGATGGGAGTATGGCTAACGTAAGCGCTAGGGCAAACTGCCAAGGAAGTGCTATATATGCTACAATGGCGTATATAATCATCATCACGGGCCATGCAACGAGATTTATGAGGAAGCGCACCGAGTTGTGGAATGCAGCATCCTTAAACTTACTATTTAGGAAGTTGCTCAATAGTGTCGTTGGTAGGCTCGCAATGGTTGTAACGAGGATGTATGGTAGCAGCAGAAGGAAGATAAGTCCCTTCAGCACATTCGACAGAACAGGGAAGCGCAATGCCACCGACTTAAGACTAATGTTTTGTGCAGTGCGTAGCGCTCTTGCCTCATTGGCCAGATCAAGAATACGTCTTGCACGCTCGGGGTCGCTACTCTTTAGCTCCTGTATCTGCTTTACTGTGCGGTTGTTAGCTGTAAAATAGGCATTTAGGCCACGTAGCTTATGATGCTCCTTCTCCTTGCGTAATATAGCCTCCTGACGCGATACCACCGCCGCACAAGTCTCATACGTAGCGTTGTAGTCCTCATCGTTAGGAATATATAATATAGACTCTCTCATACGCTCCTCGAGCAACGTGCGCATCTCGTTCATCTGCTCCTGTGGATGCATCCCCTTGCGCTCTGCAATGAAGGCTCCCACGTTTATAGGCTCACCAATCTGGATGCGTACCGTAGAGCGGAAGCGGAAGAAGTTACCATAACGGATACCCATAGGCACGATATAGAGTGGCTTATCTGTCATAAGCTCCTGAGCCTGGAACGCTATGCGGAAGATACCCTTCGAGAGAGGGAGTGTTGAGAACTTTGTCTGGTGCATGCCTTCGGGGAATATGCAGAATGGGATGTTGTCGCGTAGCACATCCACAGCACGCTCTATAGTCTCATTATTACGTTTCACCTCATCGATGCCATCACGCATACGCATAATAGGCATAATCTTAAGAAAGGCGAATATCTTGGCCAAAATAGGCTTCTTGAATATATCGGCACGTGCAACAAACACCTTTGGAGATCTATCCATAGCTAGAAGCACCAGGGCATCCATCAGCGTTCCGGTGTGGTTGGGTGCGAAGATGATAGCACTATCTTTGGGTATACGCTCACGTCCTACAAAACGCATCTCGCGATAGGAGAGACGAACCACAAAATCTACATAAGGACGTAGGAAGCTGTATAGCCAATCTGAATCTTGTATCTTTCGTTGTTTTGACATACTTTAACTATTTATAACCCCACACTTTAATACCGCTCTACTATAACTTTGTCTTGCGGAATAGCGTTGCCATGCTCAATCCCGAAACTATGTGCCATACACCCCATAGTGCAGTGATGATAACCATACCTCCGTTGTGGCTCCATACCGTAGGGTCAAAGATGGCAGGGTTGAAGAGCAGAGCAAGGCCAAGACCTGAATTTTGGATTCCTGTCTCGATAGTTAGAGAACGGCGATCCTCGATAGATACCTTTGCTAGGCGGCCTGTGAAGTATCCTGTAGATAGGGCTGCGGCGTTGTGGATAATAACAATCAAAAAGGCGCAGAGAATGGCAGCATATACCACCCACTTTTGGTCAAGAGCTGTGAGTACCTGTGAAAGTGCCACAGCCACCATGCCTATAAATAGTATTATAGACATCCACTGTGTTGGCTTCATGAGGCGCTTTGCACCATTAGGGAAGTAGTGCGCGAAGAGCATACCCACGATAATTGGCAAGCCGAGGATAAGGAGAATTTGCTCGAGCATATCCATAAATGGAATCTCGAGAGTAGGGATATCGTTCTTTATAGCTGCGAATTTGCAATAGAGCGTACCCCAGAACCAGAAGTTGATAGGTGTGACAAATGGGGCAGCGATTGTCGTTACGGCAGTCATCGACACCGATAGCTCAACATTACCCTTCGAGAATGCCGACATGAAGTTTGAGATGTTGCCTCCAGGACACGATGCTACGAGAATCATGCCTATAGCCACCATAGGTGTAATAATAGGATTTAGCACGATGGCAAGAAGAGATGTGATGGCTGGAAGCATCACCCACTGAAGCAATATTCCTAGGATTACAGATTTTGGGTTTTTGAAGACATCCTTAAACATCTGAAACTTGATACCGAGGGCTACGCCAAACATTACAAATGCGAGAATACAGTTTACAACGAACATCTCGCCAGCGCCGAGATTGATGTTCAACGAGTCTAGAAAAGCTAGTTGTTCCTTCATAATAGCTACAATTAATCACCCAACAAGGGTATAATTTTATTTTTACTTTTTGTCTATTGGAGTAGTTTTGTATTATAGCCTACACATAGTTTTGAGGTAAAATAGATGTGCTAATGACCATATTACAACAGACAAACTTATTAATTTTTTTTCAAAAAATACCTTTTTTTAGAGATAAAAAGCATTTTATGGGTATTAATACGTATAAATACTTATGAGGGACGCGTGAAAATTGAATATATTTGTATTATAATTCTTGAATATATTACACTGATTACTATGACCATATTCAACTATGTTGCAGGTATCCTCTTTTATGTGGTTACTCCCGCCCTTGTTTTGTGGCTTTGTCGCCGTGTCTCTATATTGCGAAATATTGGCCCAATTATGCTCCTTTATGCTATAGGTATGGCTGTGGGAAACATCTTCACACTCCCCGAGGAGATGGTGACGCTGCAGGCTCTTTTGCCCAATATCATGGTTCCTTTGGCTATCCCCATGATGCTCTATGGCTGTAGCTTCTCACGTAGTGAGCTGTCGCTACAACTCAAGGTCTGTATCAGTGGCTTCTTATCTGTCGTTGTCTCCGTAGTTGTGGGATATATGCTCTTTGGAAGTAGCGTGCCTGAAGGTGCTGCAATAGGTGGTATAATCTCGGGAATGTACACAGGAGGCACGATAAACGCTGCGGCGCTGCAGACAATATTTCATGTGGATAGTTTCACGTTTGCCCTGATTAACTCCTACGATATTATCATCTCGTTCCTCTATTTTATCTTTTTGTTCACCGCAGGTATCCCTCTATTTCGTAGGTTTTATGGACAGAAGAGCCATGATGTGGTTATGAGCAAGGATGATAAGATAGCTCTTGATGCGGCGCAACTAGACGATACGAGAAATCCCTATAAGTCGCTGTTGTCACGTTCAGGACTCAAGGAGCTAGGGGCTATTGTTGGCACCACGCTTGCTGTTGTTGCGCTCTCTGCCGCTGTGGCAATAGCTCTTCCCGAGTCATTGTTTATGGTTGTCTTTATCCTCATGCTTACAACATTGGGTGTGGCGCTGTCGTTTGTAAAACGTATCAGAGCTATGGAGCATAGCTACGATGTAGGCATGTATCTGATATATATCTTTAGCCTTGCTATCTCCTCCATGGCCGATTTCTCGAAGTTAGATATAATGCAGGGTGTAAACCTTATAGCCTTTATGGGTTTTGCGGTCTCAGTGTCGCTGTTGCTGCATGCGCTCTTCTGTCGTATTCTTAAGACCGATGCGGACTCCATGGTCATCTCCTCTGTGGCGTTTATCAACTCCCCACCCTTTGTGCCTATGGTGGCTATGGTAATGAAGAACCGCAAGTCCCTCATCACAGGTCTTGCGGCAGGTGTCGTAGGCTACGCCCTCGGCAATCACCTTGGCGTAATCATGTATGAAATACTATCTCGTATATAGTCTTCTGGCGTAGAGTTATGCCATACCTATTCGCGTGCCAAGGCTAGCTCGTCGGGGGTGAGGCGCACAACCTCTCCATCGCGAACTACCACTAGGTCGCCGTTATCGCGTCTGGTACGCTCTATTAGACGGCGTTGCGCCAATAGGATACCTGCGTCTATACGTTCTTGAAGCTCTCTAATCTCAAACTCACTCATAGCTCAATATTTTCTGATAAGCTAACGCATCAACAACCTCTTTTATTTCACCCTTCGAGCCGTATGCAATCTTCTTAACACCCTCGGCAGTGGAGTTATCATAGATAACCCAATAGTCGCAGATAGGTATGTATAACTTTGTGAGGTTGCGCATACTACTCTCATAGCGGCGGCGAATGGTGTTTGTTGGGATGTTATGGCCTCCCAAGCTAACACGTTTTGCAACACGCTCTATAGCCTGCTCGGGGCTAGGAAGCCAGAAATAGAGAAGCGACACGAAATAACCCTTCTCACGGGCGCGCTCCACAAACTTCTGATATGTACGTGTTGATAGTGTGGTCTCAAATGCGAAGTCAGAACCCTCCTCAAGCAGGTCATTTATGCGGCGTAGCATAAGACGCCCAGCCTCAATAGCCATACTATCGGGGTTAAAAGGCGATAGACCGCGTGCAATCTCGTCTGCATTTACAAACTCGTGGCAGTGCAACAACTCGGGCAACATTGTGTAGGAAGCCGTAGTCTTACCAGCACCATTACATCCTGCTATGATATAGAGTTTCTGCATATTACATTAATAGTTACTCAAGAGATTTCTTGAGGTGTTTTCGCAAAGGTAATATATTTTACTCGGAACTCAAAATTTTAGGCAAGGAATTGCATCGTATCTACACCATCGGCATAGTCCGTAAGTTTGGGATACTGCGCCTTGCCAAAGGGTACGCATCCCTCAATCTCTATGTGTGATACCACACACTGAATCTCCTCGTGATGCTCCGTAAGCCATTGTCGTACGGCGCCAATGTCGCTATATCGGCATATAGTAACCTCGGCAAGTGATGTCGAAAACTCACTACCCTCAATAGCTAAAAATGCCCCATAATCGCTATATTCGCGATGCTGTATGGTGTAGAGCGCTCGGCGTTGTGCTACATTATTGCGGAGCTTGGGGTTTGAGGCCTCTGTGGTGGGGAGCTGTAGTTGGTAATCTTGTGGAATAAATAGCATCGACACCGAGCGACATCCAAGACCCGAATATGAGGTAATGTCGCTCCATAGCCCCTCTAGTTCCGCGCTACTCTCTCCGCCATCCAATATAGCTACAGAGTGACGGCTGCCACGAAGCAGATGACGTGTCTGTGCAAAATGGTTGCGGAAGTAGGCATTAGCCTCATCGCCACCTGTTGCAATAGCTCTGTCGTAGCTATTATCGCTGCAATAGGGGTGTATCTCTATGTTTGGCTCTATGTCGCGCAGTCTATTGGCGATATAGTTTGTGAGAACTCTATCTTTGCTCGATGGCTTCACGTAGGCCTTGTGACCACTGCAAAGCACGCATAATAGGTCGAAGAAGCCAACCAGCGGGATGTTGCCTGCCATGATAATCGCCACGCGCTCTGGCTCTGTCGTGGGGGTGTAGTTGGCCATCCACGATGAGAGCTTATCTCTGTCGAGCATCTCGCACCTTATGGCATCTATAGCTCGAAGTATGTCGCGCTCCGTGAACCAGCTATTTTGTGCTATCGCTTCGGCGATAACCTCACGTGAGGCGATGTCATTCCCAAAGTGTTGTAGCCTATCTCCTAATTCGGAGAATATCTCTATCATCCTCTTCATGCTACTCCTGTGCCTCCAAATATGATATCACATCCTCTATGTATGCTACATTTGTGCCATCCTTCACCAAAACCCTCTTCTCGCTATCAAGCAGGTAGAGTGATGGTATGGCATTAAGGTTATATAATCTTTCGTTGGTTATCACCATGCCCTTGTCGTAGCTTACAATCCACCCTTTAGGCATCTCGGAATGGTAGTCGCGCCATGCTGTAATATCCTCATCGGGATATACCGATAGAATCTCTATGTTGCCGCGTTCGTGCATCTCATTAAGCAGTGGCGAGGCGGTTATCTCATCCATAATCTCACGACACATGGGACATCCAGGGTTTGAGAACATGATGAGCGTGTAGTCTGCCTCTATGTTGTGGAGCCTGCCTTGCTTACCATTGTTGAGGGTGTAGGTGAAGTCGTTGGCGGTATGTCCAATGCGATTCTTACGCGCAATCTCTAGGTCGTACATAGGTGCTATGCGGTCATACTCATCTAGGAGTGGCGAGGCTATAATCTCCTCGAGAATTGGGATGTAGTACTCATCGTTGCGCATCGGAGAGTTTGGGTCGTGAAGAACCATCTCGCTTATTGTGGCAAAGAAGTTTAGCACCTCGCGGCTCTCTGATGCTCGTCTTATGAGCGAGCGAAGTAGAGAGTCGGCATGCTGGGGTGGTATCACGGTCACATAATCGCTCAAGGCATATACAATATCAACGGTGTCGTATGTAACGATATCCTTCTCGGCCTTGAAGTCAAAGTCATCCCAGTAGTGGGTCACCATGCTCTCATACTCGGCACGTGTGCGCACCGCATATATATTGTCGAGGCTTCGCTTCATGGTGCGTGTCCCCGGCGCATACTCTCTCTTCTCCTCGCTCTTTGCGGTGTTGCTCTTCACGCCGCCACATTGCGACAACAGCACAGCACAGACAATAGCGATAACAATCTGTACAACTCTCATATATAGCCTTATTTGCAATCCTTCTAAAAAATAGGGCCGACTAAAAAGTAACTTAGCCAGCCCCATAAGAGAGTGAATAAAAAGATGTAGTTTTAGGCTTGTGAAGCCCGAAAAAGCGGAGTTTACTGAGCGTAAATGAGCATTTTGAGGGCAAGCGTAACGACAAAATACACTTTTTATTCACTCTCTATCTGTTACATGCGCTCTGGGACATTAATACCCAAAAGTGACATCGCCGAGCGGATTACACGTGCAACCTCCGATGCAAGCATCAAACGTAGGGCTCGTACCTCTGTGCGCTCCTCCTTGAGGATAGAGTGGTCGTGGTAGTAACCATTGAACTGCTTTGCTAGTTCGTAAGCGTAGGCTGCAATCACCGAAGGGGCAAACTGCTGTCCTGCAACACGTACCGTAGCTGGGTACTCCGACAACGCCTTGATAAGCTCTATCTCCTCTGGCAGAAGCTCCGCCTTTGTGTATGCCTCTGTTGTTACGCCACTCTCCTCTGCCTTGCGCAATATAGAGCGTATGCGGGCGTGAGTATACTGTATGAATGGGCCTGTGTTGCCGTTGAAGTCGATAGACTCGCGTGGATCGAAGAGCATAGTCTTCTTTGGGTCTACCTTAAGGATGAAGTACTTCAATGCTCCAAGACCTACCATCTCCGAGATTGCTGCAGCCTCGGCATCCGAAACACCATCGAGCTTACCTAGCTCCTCCGACATCTCACGTGCTGTGCCAACCATATCTGCGATGAGGTCATCGGCATCTACCACAGTACCCTCGCGCGACTTCATCTTACCCTCTGGAAGCTCCACCATGCCGTATGATAGGTGGAAGATGTTGTCGCTCCACTCATAGCCGAGCTTCTTTAGAACGAGCTTTAGCACCTGGAAGTGGTAGTTCTGCTCATTACCCACAACATATATCATGTCATCGAGGCTATTCTCCTCGAAGCGGCTGAGTGCAGTACCCAAATCCTGGGTCATATATACCGATGTGCCATCGCCACGAAGAAGAAGCTTCTGGTCTAGGCCGTCAGCCTCGAGGTCAATCCATACGGAGTTATCCTCCTTGCGGAAGAATACGCCCTTCTGCAGACCCTCCTCCACAAGACTCTTACCTAGGAGATATGTCTGTGACTCGTAGTATACCTTGTCGAAGTCTACGCCAAGCGCCTTGTAGGTAACATCGAAGCCCTCATATACCCAGCCGTTCATGGTCTCCCACAAAGAGTATACCTCGGGGTCTTTAGCCTCCCACTTACGCAACATCTCCTGCGCCTGGAGCATGATAGGTGCCTTCTTCTTTGCCTCATCCTCCGACATACCCTCGGCTACAAGCTCCTTAATCTCCGCCTTGTAGTGCTTGTCAAACTCCACATAATACTTACCAACGAGGTGGTCACCCTTCATGCCTGATGACTCTGGGGTCTCACCACCGCCATAGAGCTGCCATGCGAGCATCGACTTGCAGATGTGGATACCGCGGTCATTAACCAAGTTTACCTTGATGACGTTGTGACCATTAGCCTTCAATATTGTTGCCACAGAGTAACCGAGAAGGTTGTTGCGGATGTGACCAAGGTGGAGAGGCTTGTTGGTATTTGGCGATGAGTACTCAATCATTATAGTACGTCCCGAAGGCTCTGCCATGCCATAGTTCTCGGCCTCTAAAATCTCTGCAAAGCGTGCCGACCAGAACGATGAGTCGATAACAAGGTTTAGGAAGCCCTTGATGACGTTGAAACTCTTAATCTCTGGGGTTGTAGCCACAATCTTCTCGCCCAGCTCTGTTGCTGTAGCCTCTGGTGACTTGCGTGATGCCTTGAGTAGTGGGAATACAACTACGGTGTAGTCGCCCTCAAACTCCTTGCGTGTCTTCTGTATTTGGATATTGTCGCTTGTGCCATACAGCTCCTCTGTTGAGCGTGCCACAATGCTTGAAATAAACGCCTCGATGTTAATCATACAATATATACTTTATATTAATAGGCGCAAAGGTACGTTTTCTTTGCGAAACTTTCACCATTTACAGCAAAAATTTCATGCCTTTGTGCTATAATTGTTGATTTTTATGAAGATTGCAGGTGCTGAACTTGGCTCTCTGTCCCTATTTCTGGCACATCAGCAAAAGA
>JAEIGA010002233.1_pt1 | contig 30954 bp, 24 predicted proteins | sample 9270691 | NCBI WGS metagenome assembly JAEIGA01 (sample SAMN17057246, study PRJNA624740) | gut metagenome | biome: biome; isolation source: fecal sample | host: Bos grunniens | place: China: Xizang | collected 2019
GCTAAGAATAGATGGGGATAAAATCTTCATAATAATCCTCCTTTTCCTCACGGACCCTTATCCGTTTCTATTATAGATATCACATATTATTAGCCAAGTCAAGTATCGAGTGCTAACTCCCCTATATACACACTTTCTCCAGGGAGTTATCTTCCATCTGATATCATAACACAAACCATGGCAGGATAAAACAAAAAAAGTATCCGGGAGGAGAGGTATATATACGTATATATATGCTAGTAGAGACTGAGGATATATGGTATGATAAAAATGAAGTCCGGTGAGCGGACCATAATCAATCGGAATCGTCTTGACGATTCCGCGCGAGTTGCGCGATGTCGAAGACATCTTCCTATGCGCAACTCTGCGATGCGCCGCAGGCTTCATCAGATGAAGATTGAGACTCCACCTGATGTAAGTGAATAATCTCCCACCTGTAGAGGAGGGAGTCTCAATCAAATCTGATGAAGACGTCCGAACAGAAAAGAGAAGGAAAAAAGTGAGAAAAAGGAGGAGTCATCATGCGTTTTTATGTACCAACGGATATTTACGTCGAGAAAAACTGTGTGATCAATCACGGAAAAGAGCTGGCTGCCCTGGGGAAAAGAGCCCTGATCGTCACCGGCCGTTATTCCGCCAGAGCCAACGGTTCTCTGGATGATGTGATCGCCGTACTGGACGGGGAGGGAATCCCCTATGAGATCTTTGATCAGGTGGAGGAAAACCCCTCCGTGGAAACCATCGTTAAAGCGGCGGAAATGGGAAAGGCATTCCAGGGTGATTTTGTGATCGGCATCGGAGGAGGGTCACCTCTTGACGCATCGAAGGCCATCGCCCTGCTCATGGCAAACCCCGACAAGGACGGTTCCTGCCTCTATCAGTCTCTGGATCTTCCTCACCTGCCTGTAGCTTCCATCCCCACCACCTGCGGTACCGGGTCCGAGGCGACTCCGGTGTCTGTTCTGACCAACTACCAGATGCAGGTCAAAAAGAGCATTCCTTATAAGATCTTTCCTGCTCTGGCCCTGGTGGACGGAAAATATCTCGCTTCGGCGAAAAGGAGCCTCATCGTCAATACCGCCGTCGATGCCCTTGCTCATCTGGTGGAGAGTTATCTCAATACAAAATCCAACCTCTTCAACAGGATGGCTTCGGAGTATGGTCTGATGCTCTGGGCCAAAACCAGAGAGATCCTGGCCAAGGAAACCCCCCTCACGGAAGAGGACTACGAACATCTGATGTTTGATGCCACCGTGGCAGGTATGGCCATCGCCCATACGGCAACGGGCCTGCCCCACGGCATGAGCTATGACCTCACCTACAATTTCGGGGTTCCTCACGGGAAAGCCTGCGGCTATTTCCTGGCTGCATATATGGAGATGTGCTCCCTGCACAAACCTGAAGAAGTACAGAAGATCCTTGACTTCCTGGGGATGAAAGACCTGAAGGAATTCGCTGACGAGATCCGGGATCTCATCGGAACCTACGAGATCAAAGCCGCGGATAAGGAGAAGTTCATGGCTGCCATGCAGACCAATCAGGGCAAGCTCGCTGCAGCCCCCTGGGATGTCAGCCCTGAGGAAGTATGCCGGATCTACGATCTCTCCCTGATCACCGTTGACTGATTCCCCTGATCCGGCCATTCTCATATGGTTATGATATGGATCACTGTGATAAGAAATACTGTGATAAGAATCGCTGTGATAAGAATACAGATTACTGATTACAGATAAGAAAAAAGCGTGCCGCCGGCACGCTTTTTCATTTTATCATGATTTTATTCTAACTGCGGACATTGTCCCAGGAGATCCCCGCGTCGCGGAGGACCACATTTTTCTCCCCGAAGATACCGGACAGGAGCCGGATGACCTCTTCATTTCCGGAGATATTCTGGTACTCCGGAAGCCTCTTCAGGGCTTTTTCCTTCCGGGAATAGACAAGGATCCTGTCCTTGCCCGGATTGTTCCGGACCACATTAAAAAGTTCCCCCTGTTTATCCCTAAACGCCCCGATATCTAACGTCTGGATCCACACCTCCATGGTCAGTGAATCCATGGGGATGATCCTGCCGGCGATCAGCTTGCCGCTCTCCTCGGAGACGGTAGCCCTGCCGCTGACATAGATCCCCGTATCCGGGGTGAGGATGTCCCGGTATTTCTGGAAATCTCTCGGGAAAACGATCACTTCCACCGTCCCGAAGAGGTCCTCCAGGGTAACGAAGGCCATGTTCTGGTTGTTTTTGGTCAGCTTGACGGTCACATCGGTGATCAGGCCGCCGATCACATAGTTCCTGCCGTCCTCCACCTGGGCTTTGCCGGACTCCTCATCCGCCTCAAAATCCAGGGATCTTGCCGTGACATTTTTCTTCATGGAGCCCATATATCTCTCCAGGGGATGCCCGCTGACATAGATTCCCAGGACTTCCTTCTCGAAGGCCAGCTTCCTGGCCTCCTCATATTCCCCGATGTCGGGGTAGGTCATCTCGTACTCTTTCTTCTGTTCTTCCGTAAAGAAGTCAAAGAGATTCATCTGACCGGAGATACTCTCTTTTCTTTCCCGGTTCACATCGTCCAGCACCATGCTGTAAACAGCCATCAGCTGCTTTCTGGTGGCTCCCAGGCTGTCCAGGGCCCCGGCCTTGATCAGGTTCTCTATGGTCCGCTTGTTGACCTCCTTGGAGGTCAGCCGCTGCATGAAATCCTTCAGATTCCTGTAGGGGCCTTTCCTCTCCCTCTCTTCCACCATGGATTGGATCACACCCTTGCCCAGACTCTTGATGGCGGCCAGGCCGTAGCGGATGGAGTCCCCGGAGACAGAGAAACCGGCCTCTCCCTCATTGATATCCGGGGGCAGGATGCGGATCCCCATTCCCCGTGAGGTGTTGATGTATTCCGTGATCTTCTTGGGGTTGGTCAGCACGGAAGTAAGCAGGGCCGCCATAAATTCCACCGGATAGTAGCAGCGCAGCCATGCGGTCTGGTAGGAGACAACGGCATAGGCCGCCGCGTGGGATTTGTTGAAGGCATATTTGGCGAAATCGATCATCTCATCAAAGACCTGGCTGGCCACCTTCTCCGGTATGCCTCTTTTGATGCAGCCTTCCACGCCCTCCTCCTCGTTGCCGTAGATGAAATTCGACCTCTCCTTCTGCATGACGTCACCCTTCTTCTTGGACATGGCCCTTCTCACCAGGTCACTCCTTCCCAGGGTGTATCCCGCCAGCTTCATGACGATCTGCATAACCTGCTCCTGGTAAACGATACAGCCGTAGGTGGAGGACAGGATCTCTTCCAGCTCCGGGCAGGAGTAGGTGATGGCGTTTTTATTCTGTTTTCCTTTGATATATCTGGGGATGAAATCCATGGGGCCCGGCCGGTAGAGGGATATCCCTGCGATGATATCCTCGATATTCTCCGGTTTCAGTTCCTTCATAAACTGTTTCATCCCGGCACTTTCCAGCTGGAATACCCCCTCTGTCTTTCCCTGTCCGATCATCTCATAGACCCTGGGATCGTCAAAGGAAATGTTTCCGATGTCGAAGTCTTCCCCGGCCTTTCTCCGGATCATGCGGACTGCGTCCTGGATGACAGTCAGGGTACGCAGACCCAGGAAGTCCATCTTCAGAAGACCCAGCTCCTCTATGGTGGTCATGGTGAACTGGGTGGTGATCACATTGTCGGCTCCCCTGGACAGGGGAACGAACTCGTCAAGAGGTTCCGATCCGATAACCACACCGGCGGCGTGGATGGAAGTATGGCGCGGAAGCCCTTCCAGCCGCATGGACATATCGATCAGGTTTTTCACCCCTTCGTCGGACCGGTAGGCAGCGATGAGGTCCGGGTTGGTCTTCAGTGCTTTTTCGATGGTGATCCCCAGTTCCATGGGGATCATCTTGGCCACCCGGTCCACCTGGTTGTAGGGGATGTTCAGGACCCTTCCCACATCCCTCACCGCCATCCTGGCGGCCATGGTTCCGAAGGTGATGATCTGCACCACCTTGTCTTTTCCGTATTTATCGTAGACGTAATCGATGACTTCCTGCCTTCTCTCATAGCAGAAATCCACGTCGATATCCGGCATGGATACCCGCTCCGGATTCAGGAAACGTTCAAAGATCAGCTGGTAACGGATGGGATCAATGTCGGTGATCTCGAGGCAGTAGGACACCAGGCTGCCTGCCGCGGAACCTCTTCCGGGACCGACGGCGATCCCCCTGCTTTTGGCGAAGTGGATGAAATCCCACACGATCAGGAAATAATCCACGTATCCCATGTCCCGTATGGTGGAAAGCTCGTAGTCCATCCTCTCCGTCAGCAGGGCCGAAGGATTGTCCCCGTAGCGTTTTTTCAGTCCTTCCATACACAGGCTTCTAAGGTAGGACTCCGCGTCGTAACCCTCCGGCACATCGTATCTGGGGACCTTCTGTTTGCCGAATTCGATCTCCACATTGCAGCGTTCGGCGATCTTGTGGGTGTTGTCCAGGGCTTCGGGGGCATAGGGGAAGATCCTTCTCATCTCCTCCTCGGACTTCAGGTAGTACTGTCCCCCCTCATAGCGCATCCTGTCCTCATCCGTGACCAGTTTCCCCGTCTGGATACAGAGAAGGAGGTCGTGGGGCACATCATCCTCCGCCATGATATAGTGGACATCGTTGGTGGCCACCAGGGGGATCCCCGTTTCTTTGGACATGCGGATCAGGCCGGTGTTCACCAGGGTCTGCTCCCTGATCCCGTGATCCTGGAGTTCCAGGAAGAAGTTTCCCTCCCCGAAGATAGACTGAAGGCGGAGGGCGGAAGCCCTGGCTCCCTCCTCATCATTTTTCAGGAGCTTTCCCGGGATCTCTCCTGCCAGACAGGCGGACAGGGCAATGATCCCTTCATGGTATTTTTCCAGGATCTCGTAATCCACCCTGGGCCGGTAATAGTAGCCTTCCGTGAATCCCCGGGTCACGATCTTCATCAGATTTTTATATCCCTCATTGTTCTCCGCCAGCAGGACCAGGTGATGGTATCTGTCATCTCCTTTGCTGACCTCACGGTCGAACCGGGAGCCGGGTGCAACGTAGATCTCGCAGCCCAGGATCGGTTTTATCCCCGCTTCCCTGGCTTTCTTGTAGAAATCGATCACCCCGTACATGACCCCGTGGTCCGTGATGGCAAGGCTGTCCATGCCCAGTTCCTTCGCCCTGGGCAGAAGTTCCTTGATCTTGCCGGAGCCGTCAAGAAGGCTGTACTCCGTATGTACGTGCAGATGGGTAAATGCCATGTCTTTTCCTTTCTCCAAACATATCTTGTGCAAAAAAGATATCTAACAAAAAACCGCACCGAGATTCGATGCGGTCATCCTTGCTTACTCCGGCAGCTGGGGATCCAGTATGCCATACTGGTCCGTCTGGATCAGGTTATAATATGCACTGCTGTCCGTTTCCTTCTGGGGTGTGAGTTTGTTGTATACGGAATAACCCAGCCCTCCCAGGATCGCCACGGCCACCAGGTAGGCGATCGCCTTCCCGAAGGTCCTCTGCCTCTTCTCCTTGGCCATGATCTGTTTGCGGTTCTTCTTATATTCTTTCTGTCTGTCGACTTTTGCCTGACTCATCTCTCATCTTCCTGCTTTCTGTGATATTCTCCGGCCCCGCAGGGCCTTATCCTCTTCCCGTACCCCGGAAGAGCCGATTTGATGATATTATAACTCATTTTCGTTTTTATAGCAATACTGAAGGGTTTTTTTTCGTTTTTTCCACATATTTTTGTTTACAGATGACGAATTCATATGATATACTTTATGTTAGAAAGGAAGAGGTATTTCAAATGACAGAGCGACAGTCAAAATTAGTAAAATTAGTGAATCAGCATCAGAAGATAGAAGTAAGCAGACTCTCTGAATTACTTGGTGTCTCCCAGGTCACCATCCGTAAGGATCTCGATGTGCTGGAAGAGGAAGGTCTGCTGGCCAGAGAGCACGGATACGCACTGATCAAGAACGCCAATGACATCAATACCCGCCTTACCGTAAACTATGATACGAAGCTTGAGATTGCCACCAAGGCTGCCGAGATGGTTCAGAACGGGGAGACCGTCATGCTGGAATCCGGTTCCACCTGTTCTCTCCTGGCGGAACAGCTGGCCAAGCTGAAAAAAGATGTAACGATCATAACCAACTCGGCATACATTGCCATCAGGATCAAGGATCTTCCCATCCGTAAGGTCATTCTCCTGGGCGGGGATTATCAGAAGGAATATCAGGGCATGGTGGGACCTCTGGTCCGCAAGTGCGCCAAGGAATTCTATGTGGATAAATTTTTTGTGGGGACCGACGGGTTCATCCCGGATGTGGGATTTACCTGTGATGATCTGATGCGTGTGGAGACCATGCACTATATGGCCGATTCCGCAAACCGCATGATCATTCTGGCCGACTCCAGCAAGTTCAGCCAGAAAGGGGTAGTGATCCAGTCTACTTTCGACGAGATCGATACTGTCTGCACTGATTCCGGCACGCCGGAGGAGGTACTGGACATCCTGAGAAAAAGAAATATCCGGATCTCTATCGCCGACTGACCGCCCCCGCGGCAGTACAGCCGGAAAGATGGACATTTCAGTAAGACCCGTAAAACTACAGCGCCTCATGGCGCTGTTTTTTTGGATATCTGTTACAAAATCTTAAGACTTTCCATATTTACATTTCGGCAAAATCGTGGCAAGTTTATAGGGGTAAACAGGGCAGGAAGGATGTCTGCCTGTCCTGCCGCCGCTCGGTTTTGTTATCAGTCAGGAAGGGAGGTTCTGCCATGACAGAGAAAAGAGGTTTCAGACCGGAAGTTCCGGAAGTAAAACCGAAAAAACAGAATACACCTGTTGGGATCATTCTCGGGGCCTGCATCCTCTCCATCCTGTTTCTGGCGCTTTGTCCGGCACCGGTCCGGGCAGAGGACAGGCTGCACATCATCCGCAAGGACGAATCCGCTTTTCTGGACAACTGTATAGGGAAGGGAAATGTCCTGTCCATCAGTGATGCCCCCTTCGTGGCCACAAGCCAGAAGGGATATATTCACGGCAGATATCCGGGGATCACTTCGGTATCCTCCATTGCAGGGGGAATAGCGGAAAAAAGCAGTGTGGTGGTGAAGGGGATCCTGCCTCACGATCCTTGTCTCAGCACCGGAGAAAAGCAGCTTCTCACCCTCTTCAACGGAAAAGATGTCTACCATATCCGCTGGACCAGCTCGGATCCTCACATCGCCTCCATCAGCCGGAAGGGGCTTCTGCAGGCAAAAAATCCCGGGACAGCCAGGATCAGCTGCCGGTTGAGAAACGGCAGCATATACTATACTTCCGTGGATGTATACGGGGGAAACAGGACGAAACAGGAAGCGGAAAAGGGGGATACGGAAAACAGACCGGCCGAAGATAAAGGCCAGCTGATCCTCTCCTGTGAGGAGACCACCTACCTGATGAGACCGGGGGATTCCTACCGGCCCAAGATAAGAACACGGCGGGTCGGAGGAAGGGGAGCCATTCCGGATCTGACCTGGGAGAGCAGCGATCCCACGGTTGCCAGAGTGGATCGCCGGGGCAGGATAAAGGCGGTAAAGGACGGCAGTGCCACCATCACCGGCAAGGCGGAGGATCAGTCCATCGAGTTCTCCGTAAATGTACTCTCCGGCGGGGAAAGCGGCCGTTCCTGCGAACTGACTCTTCTCACCGGGCGGCCATCCACGAAGAGGACCTACACCCTCTTTAAACAGAATGCCCATAATTATGATTCCTACGATAAATATCTTGCCTGGCACGGCTGTGCCCACTGTTCCCTGGCGACGGTGCTGGGAGCCTACCAGGAGGCCTATGAAGGGATCAGGCCCAACGAGATCATCAGCGGGATCGAGAAGAAATATGCCCCTGCAGATGACTGGTCAAGGGAGCATGAAGTGCACACCATCAGATATCAGATGCCTCTCTCCCTGCACGGGATATCCACCCTTCTGACCAAAGGTAAGGTCTATAATGAATATGTACCCTCTTACAGCTACAAGGAAGCCAGGGCAGAGATCCTGAGCCACTTAAAGACCGGCAACCCGGTCATCATCGAAGTCAGAAAGAAGAGCGCGAAGACCGGAAAGAGCAGCAGGCGGTGGACCAATTCCTACCATACCATGGTCTTTCTCGGTGCCTTCACCAACGGAAAGGTCCTCCTCTGTGATTCCATCGACCGCACCTGGTACGACGGAGGCCAGCGCTATAAGACCGTTTCCATCGATGACGTGATGGAATATATGTTTTCCTCCACCCGGACCACCAACAGTATCTACTACGACGGTGCGGCATCGGACGGAGGCTATATAAAAGTTTATTCCGCAAAGCCCTAGGGCCTTGCGGAATTTTTGTTTTCTATCTGCCAGTCTATGGGTTCCATCTCATGAAAGACCAGGAATTCATTTGCCTGGCTGAAATGCCTGCAGCCGAAAAATCCCCGGTAGGCGGACAGGGGGCTCGGGTGGGGAGCCTCCAGGATCAGATGCCTGGGGTTATCCAGCATAGGTTTCTTATTTTGGGCCGGCCGTCCCCACAGGAGGAAAACGATGGGCCGGTCCTGGGCATTGAGGACGCGGATCGCCGCATCCGTGAATTCTTCCCAGCCGATCCCGCGGTGGGAATTGGCCTCGTGGGCTCTCACCGTCAGTACCGTATTCAGGAGCAGGACGCCCTGCTTTGCCCATTTGACCAGGTATCCGTTATCCGGGATATAGCATCCCAGATCATCGTGCAGCTCCCTGTAGATATTGAGAAGGGAAGGGGGGATCTCCACATCCGGTTTTACGGAAAAGCACAGGCCGTGGGCCTGGCCGTAATTATGGTAGGGATCCTGTCCCAGGATGACCACCTTCACCTCGTGGAGAGGCGTCAGATGAAAGGCATTGAAGATGTCTCCCGAGGGAGGAAAAACCTGCCTCTGCCTGTATTCCTTCAACACTGTTTTGTATAATTCCCTGTAATAGGGTTTGGAGTATTCTCCTTTCAGGGCTTCTGCCCAGTCGTTGCTGATCGCTGCCATACCGCTCCTGTCCTCTCCCTTCTACGGTTTTTCATAACAGAAGGCAGGGCTTTGTCCCCATAGTAAACCTCTATGGGAGCAAAGTCCTGCCTTTTAAAAATTCAGATCTCTTATACGCGCGGGAGTTTCTTCTCGCTCTCTCCCGGTCCGTAACTCATCTCATCATAGACCGCTTTAGCCTCTTCCCAGGTCATCTTATTGACCGGAGTATCCAGATAATCCAGAATGTCCTGGATCCCTTCTCCCGTATAGGAACTGGTGTAGAAGATCTTCTTGCACCCGGCAAGACGAAGCCAGTGCGCTGCCAGTTCAGGTTCGGCAGCCCAGTGGTCGATCTTCGTTACGATGCCGATGATATCCCTGTTGCTGGTGGGAACCAGATGCGGGGGATACAGAGAATAGGGTTCTGTGGCGCTGCACAGCAGCCCGATGACATCCGCGTCCGCGCCATGAATGGCCAGAGCTCTGGAGAGCTCCTTGGTCTCCGCATACTCACCCGGAGTATCGATGACCACGTCCTCATGGCTGATGTACTGAGTCTTATGATAGGTGATGTTCTCACCTCTCATCGCCTGCATGATCGTAGTCTTTCCTGCTTCACTGCGACCTACAAACATAATTGTACGCATAAATAATCACCTTACTTCTTCGTAACCGGACAGGTAGCATAACCTAAATCCGTCTGGAAATAATGGATCACGGCCTTTACGGCGGACTCGACTGCCGAGATACGGCCGGTCAGGATGAGGGTGCCGCTGAAACGATCCACGAAACCAAGATAAACATCACCGCTCTTGATGGCGATATCCGCGCCGATGACAGCAGATTCACTGGGGGTAACCGTGATGATGCCGATGGCGGAACGCTCAAAGTCAATATCCGGATTAAGACCAAGCTTACGATATACGATGGGCTTGGGACTGGTAATTACATGTGCAAGAGTAATCTGTCGTCCGGGAACTGTCTCCTGAATTATACGAAGTCTCCCTTCGGTATCTTTTGGTAATAATTCTTTAATGTCCATAATCACTGCTCCCTTTCTTATTCTGGTCATCTGTGCCGGCAGACAGCAGGTCTGCCGCCGGCATACCGGAAATGTATGTCCGGTCCTGTCCCCGGGATGCGGCCGGGTAAACGGTAATACAGTCAGATACACATATATGGATATTATGGCATACTGTACCTAATTATCTATCCCGATTATACCACAAGGTTTTTCTTTCTACTATGAAAAAAATTGACTCCGCATGGTAATCATCGGTTATTCCTTCCTGCTTTTTATCCAGAAGAATGAACCGATCTGTTCTTCTTTCGCGAAAATATTGTTGTACTCCAGGAAGCGGTATTCCTTCAGTTTCGCGTAATAGGGAGAAGTCTTGTCCTCAAGATCATAGTAATTCCCGTCATCCCCCCAGTAACCAAGGGCATTGATGCACGGGATCTCCTTCCTGAGCCTGGTCAGATACCGGAGATAGCCTGTGGTCTCTATGCCGGATATCTCCGCCAGATAAGTGGCCAGATAATTGTTGCTGGTCCTCTCCACCTTCATATCCGGTATGTCATAGTTGGCCCAGATCAGGAAAGGAACCTGGTAGAGTCTCTCCAGTTCTTCCCCCTCCAGCTCGCTGATCTCCTTGCCCAGCAGGGCATTGTAGAATTCCTCATCCAGATCCGGCTGGTGGTCCCCGAAGAAGAGGATGACGGTAGGTTCCTCCACCTTCTCAAAATATTCCACCAGGTATTTGAGGGCATCGTCGGACATTTTCATCATGTTCAGATACTGCTCCACCCGGCTGTAATAGCTCAGGCTTCCTTCGATCTGCACATCATTTCCCGTCTCGTAAAGACTGCCGTCATAGCTCCCGTGGTTCTGCATGGTCACATTGAACATATAGAAGGGTGACCCGCTCTTTTTGTTTTTCTCATACAGTTCGGTCAGTTTGACGTAGTCCTCTTTGTCGGTGATATGATAATTCACGGTATCGGTGAAAACAGAAAAATCATCCGAAGTATAAAAGTGGTCAAAGCCCATCAGGGGGTAGATCTTATACCTGCTGTAGCCGGTGTTGTAGTAGGGATGAAGGGCGTAGGCCGGCGAGTATCCCTGGTCCTTGAGCATGTAGGTAAGCCCCGCGGTCTCACTCCGCAAAAACAGCTGGTAAGGGACGGAGTTATCCGGCAGGAAGGCCAGGGTATTTCCCGTGAGAAATTCAAACTCGGAGTTTGCCGTATTGCCCCCGAAGACCGAGGAGTAGGTATAACCCCTTATGGTGTTTTTCAGTTTCCGGAAATAGGGCATATAATCCCGGGTCACTTTCAGCTTGCCCAGGGTCTTCAGGTCCGCGAAGGACTCATTCATGATCACGATGATATTGGGTTTTTGATCCTTGAATCTGTCCGCAGTATTCTCTTTTTCTCCGGCCTGATCCTGCGATCCCGGATCCTCTGCTTCCTCCGCCTCAGATCGGCGGATGATCCCCTCCACCGCTTCGGTGGAATATCCTTCGGGCTCACTTACATGGAGATAGCCGAAGGTCCGGATCGTGGTGAGGAGGGTCCCGTAGAAACGATACTTATACTGGGGGCGGTAGACCCGGAAATCCACCCCGATATCCGAGAGGAAGGGGGAGTAGACATAGACATGGCATACGACGGCCCAGACCGCGACGCAAAGGCCCAGATGGACCAGCCTGAACCACTTTTTCTTCAGCAGGGGAAGGGGCCTCAGTTTGAGCAGGGCAGCCACCATGACCAGGGCCAGCATAAGGAATTCCGCGGAATCCACATCCATCTGGAGCTGGTAGGTGTTGGCCACGGACAAGGCTGTCCCGACGGAATAGATGTCCGATGCGATAAAGGACATACTACGCCAGACCGTCAGTTCATAATTGATGAACCCGAAAGTGGCAGTGAGGATGGTCATGGCGATGGACGCGTTCCTCACCCCGTTGAAAATCAGCAGAAGAACAAGGTAGACGGCATAATATAAAGCCAGATCCAGAGCCAGATACCCCACGGGGATCTTGAAGACCGGGACCCAGAACTGGGCGTTGTTGTAAAACTCCAGCCAGAGAAAGGCGAAAAGGGGCATGACAAAACCCAGGATCCTGGTGAGGATCAGGTTGGTCTTCTCCTTGAATTCCACCCGTTTTACCGTCAGGAAGACCAGGATGGCAAAAAGGCCTCCGCAGATACTCAGGGAATCCGCGTAAAAACGCCCCGGAATACTGGTGACATTCCCGTTGTAATAAAGGTGGGGCTGGGCGAAGAAGCCCGCCGCCAGAAATGCTTCCATGACCAGGAGGAAATTTCTCCCGCTCCTGCTCTTCCAGAAATCACGGATACCCAGGGGGAAGAGCCCCGGTTTCTTTCCGGTCTTTTTCTTATTATTCTTTCTTTCTGTATTGTCAGTGTCCGTTTTTTTGCTGTCTGTTTTCTTACTTTTACTGTTGTTATTCCTGTTTTTCTTATCCGTATTCTCAGGTGAAGGATTTTTCTTCATGAGAAACCTCCAAACCGGACTGAAGGAAAGGCGGGCACGCAAAAGGAATCCTGCCCATGTCATGGAACAGGATTCCGCACATCCCCTGTTTATCTTTCGATCAGAGCATTATATAATTCTTCGTATTTCTTCTTGGACACACTCCAGGAAAGGTCCTTCTTCATGCCGTGACGGACAAGCTCCGCCCAGTGCTGGGGCTGGTCAAAGAAGATATATCTGCTGTAGTTGATGGTGTTGATCAGTTCTTCACCGTTGTAGTTGCGGAAGGAGAAACCATCTCCCGTCCCCTCGAATTCATTGATGGGAACAACGGTGTCCTTGAGGCCTCCTGTCTCACGCACGATCGGCACCGTCCCGTAACGGAAGGAAATGATCTGCGTCAGGCCGCAGGGTTCGAAAAGCGAGGGCACCAAAAAGGCATCCGCCGCCGCGTAGAGTCTGTGGGCCAGGGAATCGGAATACAGGATATTGGCCGATACCTGGTCAGGGAAACGGGAGGCGTAATAGCGGAACATATCCTCATACCTCTCCTCACCTGTTCCCACCACCACAAGCTGGGTGTTGCCGTCAACGATGCGGTCCATGACGTACCGGACCAGATCTAGGCCCTTCTGGTCCGTCAGCCTGGAGATAAGCCCGATCATATATTTGTCCGGATCCACCTTCAGGCCCAGTTCCTTCTGGAGGGCTGTTTTGTTGGCCGCCTTACCCTTTTTGTAGGTTTTCAGCGAATAGTTTTTATAGATCATCTCGTCCGTCTTCGGATCATAGATGGTATTGTCGATCCCGTTCACGATGCCGAAAAGGTTCTGCTTTCTGGCGGACAGCAGCCCGTCCAGCCCTTCCCCGTAGTACTCAGTCTGGATCTCTTCCGCGTAGGTATTGCTTACGGTGGTGATGTAGTCCGCGTAGACGATCCCGCCCTTGAGCATGTTGGCATCCCGTTTGTACTCCAGCTTGTCCGGAGTAAAAAGATAGCCCGGCAGGCCGGAGATCCCCATCACCGTATCGATATCCCAGACTCCCTGGAAACGGAGATTGTGGATGGTCATCACCGTTTTGATATTCCAGAAGAAGGGGTTGGCGTCAAATTCATTTTTCAGGTAAACCGGGATAAAGCCGGTCTGCCAGTCATGGCAGTGGATGATATCCGGTTTGAAATCGATGACCGGAAGGACAGCCAGGGCAGCCTTGCTGAAAAAGATAAACTTTTCAATGTCGGTCCTGGTGTCCGAATAGGGTTTATCCCCGTGGAAATAGTCCAGATTGTCAATGAAATAATAAGTGATCCCCTGATACTCATATTCCATGATCCCCACATGGGCACTGGGCACATAGGGGCCGGTCCCCATATAAAAATGAGTGATGTAGCGGAAATTGTTCCTGAATTTCTCCGGGATGGCTTCATAATTGGGCAGAATTACCCGGACATCCCACTCGGACCGGCTGAACTCCTTGGGAAGGGCACCGACCACGTCGGCCAGCCCACCGGTTTTGATAAAGGGAACACATTCGGATGCAGCAAATAATATCTTCTTCATCGTACTCACCTGCCTGTTTCATCTATGGTATATCTCTTGTGGGTATATCAGCCGGGAGCTGCGTTCCTCTTTTCAGCAGGAAGCATGTTCTCCCAGAAATTTTTGTAGGAAGGCAAGAAATGTTTCCATCTCCTCCCTGGTACCGATGGTTATCCTAAGATAGTTGTCTATGCGGGGTTTCTTAAAATAGCGGAGGTAGATATCCTCCTTCCTGGCCGCGGCAAAGATCTCCCCGGCAGGAACGGATTCATGGGTGACAAAAACAAAGTTGGCCATGGAATCCTGAAAACGGAAGCCCAGCTTCCGCATCTCTTTCTGGAACCATTCCCTGGTCTCCACGATCCTGTCCAGGGTTTCGCGGAAATACTCCTCATCCTCCACGGAAGCGGTCCCCCAAAGGATGGAGGGAAGGTCCATCGTATAGGAGTTAAAAGAATATTTCACATCGTTCAGAGCCCGGATCAGGTCCTCTGAACCCATGGCATAACCGATGCGCATCCCGGCCATGGACCGGGACTTGGAAAAGGTCTGGACCACCAGGAGGTTCCCGTACTCTTCCAGCAGCTCCAGGGCGGAACTGCCTCCGAAATCAATGTATGCTTCATCCACGATCACCACCACGTCCTGATTGTGATCAAGGATATCCCTGACCTGCTCCAAAGGAAGAAGGGTGCCGGTGGGTGCGTTGGGATTGGGGAAGATCACTCCCCCGTTCTCCCCGTAGTAGTCCACAGGGCAGATGCGCAGATCCTCATCCAGGGCTTTCTTCTCATAGGGAATCCGGAAAAGGTCCGCCCAGACATCGTAGAAAGAATAGGTGATGTCCGGAAAATATATGGGTTTTTCACTGTTAAAAAAGGTGAGGAAGGCCATGGCCAGCACGTCGTCGGATCCGACCCCCACAAAAACCCTGTCTTTGGACAGACCCTTGTAGGCAGCGATGGCTTCCACCAGCATGGAGGCGGCAGGATCGGGGTAGAGCCTCATCCTGGAGAACAGGCCGGGATCATTCAGTGCCTCCCTGACCTTTGGAGAAGGCGGATAAGGATTCTCGTTGGTATTCAGTTTGATCATCTTCTCCTTTTTCGGCTGCTCACCGGGTACATAGGGCACTACTTTCCGGATATTCTGTTCCCAGGGTTTCATCTCATCCTCCCATCTCCTGGAGCTTGGACAGCTTCGCGGCCTGGTCCGCCGCGATGAGGCTGTCGATCACCTCATCCAGGTCTCCGTTCAGTATATTTTCCAGTCGGTGCAGGGTCAGTTTGATCCTGTGATCAGTCACACGGCTCTGGGGGAAATTGTAGGTGCGGATCTTCTCCGCCCTGTCCCCTGTACCGATCTGACTCGTCCTGAGCTCCGCTTCCGCGTCGTGGGCTTTGGCCTGCTCCAGTTCATAGAGGCGGGCCCGGAGCACCTTCAGGGCCTTGTCTTTATTTTTTAACTGTGATTTCTCATCCTGACAGGAGATGACGATCCCTGTGGGGATGTGGGTCAGGCGCACCGCGGAGTCCGTGGTATTTACACACTGGCCCCCGTTGCCTGAAGCTCTGAATACATCAAATCGGCAATCATTCATATCGATCTGCACGTCCACTTCCTCCGCCTCGGGCATGATGGCCACCGTGATGGTGGAGGTATGGATACGTCCGCCGGATTCTGTTGTGGGTATACGCTGTACACGGTGGACGCCGCTCTCATATTTTAGTCTTGAGTAGGCGCTCTGCCCGTTGATCATAAAAGAGACTTCCTTAAATCCCCCCAGACCGTTCTCATTGACATCGATAAATTCGGTCTTCCACCGTTTGGATTCCGCATAGTTTTTATACATGCGGTAGATCTCAGCGGCAAAGAGGGCGGCCTCATCTCCTCCGGCTCCGGCCCTGATCTCCACGATCACGTTCTTGTCATCGTTGGGGTCCTTGGGCAGAAGGAGGATCTTCAGTTCCTCCTCGCAGGAAGCCATATCGGCTTTCGCGGCGGAGAGTTCCTCTTTGAGCATCTCCCTCATCTCTTCGTCATTCTCTATCTCCAGCATCTCCAGGCTGTCGTCTATGGTCTGCCTGGCTGCAGTATATTCTTTATATTTTTCCACGATCGGAGTGAGATCGTTCTGTTCTTTCATCAGGGCCCGGAATCTTGCCTGGTCATTGACCACGTCGGGCTCGCTGAGTTCGGACATAACCTCCTCGAGGCGTCTCACCAGATCTTCCAGCTGATCAAACATCTTCGTCCTCCATGATTTTTTATAAAGATTGGTTCTATGATAATCTTCCGCAGATCATCCTGTCAAGACCCGCCAGGTCTTTCCCGGTACGAATATCCCTGAATCCCCGGGCTGTCAGAAGATTCTCCACATCTTTGGCCTGTTCGGACCCTGTCTCGAAGATCAGGATCCCTCCTTCCTCAAGATAGTCCGGAGCCTCCCGGATGATCCTGCGGTAGAAATCCAGACCGTCCGGTGACCCGTCCAGGGCCATCCCGGGTTCATGGTCCCTCACCTCAGGCATGAGTAGGGAGATCTCCCCGGTGGGAATATAGGGAGGATTGGATACGATAAGGTCAAAGCGTCTTTCTTCCGGGGCGAGATGATCAAGGGCCCGGAAGAGGTCCCCGGAAACAGGGGTGACTTCCGCCCCCAGTTCCCTTGCATTGCGGGCCGCGACCTCCAGAGCGCCGGAAGACAGATCGGCCAGCACTACCCGGGTCCGGGGACACAGCAGGCGGATACTGATGCCGATACATCCGCTGCCGGTGCAAAGGTCAAGTACCCTGATCTCCGTTTCCGTGTCTTCCCGGAACCTTCTCTTCTCCTCAAGCAGCCGGATGGTCTCTTCCACCAGACATTCCGTATCCTGTCTGGGGATCAGGACATTCTCATCCACATGGAAAGAAAATCCCATGAAATCACAGGTCCCCATCAGATACTGCAGGGGATATCTGTCCTCCCGTAATGAGAGTTTTTCCTCAAGCAGAGGGATCCGGTCCGGGGGGATGTCTTTCCCCGGATCGGCATAAAAATCAGCACGCGGGACAGACAGGATCCAGTCCATAAAGATCCAGGTCTCCGCTTCATAAGCCTCGATCCCCGCCCTTTGGAGACGGTCGGAGATCATTTTCCTTGCTTCATCCCTTCTCATCAGTTTTCGATCTCCCCGTTCCGCATGGCTTCCTGGTAAGCCCTCCAGTCAAAGATGCTGTCCACGGAGGCGATGGCCACCTCGATCATATCAAGGTCCGGCTCCCTGGTGGTCAGGTACTGAAGACAGAGTCCCGGCCGGCTGAGAGCATTGATGATCCTGTTGTCGCTGCGGCCGGCAAAACGGAGAAACTCAAAGGATATTCCCGCCACCACAGGGATCAGCAGGAGCCGGCAGACAAATCTCAGCCAGAAGGTATCCACCCGGATGAAGAGGAAGACCAGGATACTGATGATCATGACGATCAACAGGAAGCTGGTTCCGCATCTTTTGTGCAGGCAGGAGTGCTTCTTCACATTTTCCGGGGTGAGGGGATCCCCTTTCTCAAGGCAGTTGATGGTCTTATGCTCCGCTCCATGGTACATGAAGACCCTCCGGATATCCTCCATCCTGGAGATGGACCAGACATAGAGGAGGAAGATGGATACCCTGACCACGCCCTCGATCAGAGTACGCAGGGTGTAGGAAGGGATCACCTTCTTCAGCAGCTCGGAGAGAAAGAAGGGGAGCAGCATGAACACTGCCACCGCGATGAGGACGGACACCACAAGGGTTGTCCCCATGAGTACCTCTTTGCTCTTATCGCCAAAAAGCTTTCCGGCTGCCCTTTCCAGGCGGTCCGGCTCGGCCTCCTCCTCTTCCAGGACAAACTCGGAAGAAAACATCAGGGTTTTCATCCCGATATAGAGGGATTCCCCGAAGGCGCAGACCCCTCTGACGATCGGAAGATTGAGGACCGGATGCCTCAGGACCACGGACCGGTAACTGTCTTTTTTTATTTCTATCTCATGATTCGGTTTCCGGACAGCAACGGCATAGAGGTCATCGTTTTTCATCATAACCCCTTCCATTACTGCCTGTCCGCCTATTGTCGTTCTCTTCAAATAACAAACCTCCCTGAAATAATTTAGGCGACGAAATTTATGCCACAGCCCTGCGCTGTGGTCTAAATCCCGTCGCCTAAGGAAACCGTCAGGTTTTTAGTTCTGAGTGATACCGTACTTACGGTTGAACTTATCAATACGTCCACGAGCCTTGGCAGCTTTCTGTGTGCCTGTGTAGAACGAATGACATTTTGAACAGATCTCAACGTGGATATCTGACTTTGTGGAACCTGTTACGAACTCGTTGCCACAGTTGCAAACAACCTTTGCCTGATAATACTTTGGATGGATTCCTTCGCGCATCTTTCTCACCTCACTACCCTGTAATAACTATCCTGCCGCATGAACGGCAGTCTGTTGATGGCTAATTCATCTATGTCAGATGATAATCATCGTATATCTCTACGTTTCAAACAGCTTTCACATTATAGCACAGAATAATTGGCAGTGCAAGAAGAAATTCAAGAAATTGTCCGACCCCTGCCGGAAGGCATGGACAAAGGGTATTCCGGATTTCAGTTTCTTGAGAAGACGATGTCTCCCGCCCATTTCATGTTGATCTCCCGGAATCCGTGATCCTCCCTCCGGGCGAGCTTTCCCAGGTATCTGTGCTCAGCTTCCCGGTAATATTCCCGGCTCACCGGGATCCTTCCGATTCCCTTCTTCTCAAAGAATACCATGAAATAATACTGCTGCCCCTTATAGTCAAAGAGGATATCCAGGAGATTGTCATCCTTCATCTCCTTCTCCAGCTGCTTGAGGTGTTCGATCTTCATGAATTCCACGATGCGGTCATCCAGCAGATTGTCGGCGATCAGGATCTTCTCCTTCAGATCATTGAGGCTGGTAACGATCCTTTTCTGCCTGGCTTCTACCTTGTCCCACATGGCAATGGATTTCTTCGCCTCTTCCGTCATCTCCGGCGTCAGATAGAACAGAAGCTTCTTCTTCGTATCCACATAAACACTTTCATAGGTAAGGGGAGCGGTGAGGCCGCAGGCATCACATTTGAACACGAACAGTTTGTTCAGCAGCACTTTCTCCTTAAGTTCCGGTTTTTCCGTCACATTGATCACCGAATATCTGTCACAGAGATGGACCTTGCCGCATCTGGGGCAGGCCAACTCCTCCCTGGTAAACTTTGTCAACTTATCCATCTTCATCTTCTCCTATCCGCAGATAAAGGCCGTTCATTTGTCAACCTTCACCGTTTCATTCAGGTTGACAATTCCCCGGAGACTCAGTTATAATCCCCATGGACAGCCGTTTTTTACACTGTTACCATCATACCACAGATTAAACATAAATCAACTGAGAAAGGACAAGCAAATGAAAAGAGAAAACACCGGAGATCACAATAAAACAAAGGCCATGGTCCTGACCGCCCTCATGGCGGCCATACTCTGCATCGCCGGCCCATTGTCCCTGGCTGTTCCCTTCAGCCCCGTCCCCCTGAGCCTGGCCACCATGGCGGTATGTTTTTCTGCCTGTATCCTGGGGTGGAAGCTGGGCACCTTAAGTGTCTTTATCTACCTCCTCATCGGTCTCTGCGGGCTTCCCGTCTTCTCCGGCTTCAGCGGAGGGGTCGCCAAACTGGCAGGGCCCACGGGAGGATATCTGATCGGCTACCTCTTCCTGGCCTTCATCTCCGGCTGGTTTTTCCATTACTTCCGGCGCCCGGCCGTCTGGGCTGCGGGAATGGTCCTTGGCAATGCCGCCTGCTATCTGGCGGGGACGGCCTGGCTGTGTTTCCAGGCTCATCTCACCTTCCCACAGGGGCTTCTTATGGGGGTCATCCCCTACCTTCCGGGGGATCTGGTTAAAATGCTGCTGGTACTGGTCACCGGACCGGCGGTAAAGAAGAGACTTCTGGCGGCAGGCCTGTCTGCAGCGGACACGGATTCCCTGTAGTTCTCTCCTTCTGATCCGGTCATTCTTAATTCACTATCCTTAATCCCGCATCTTGGAGATATTTCATGGATTAAACGGAACATTTATGTTATAATAGGTAAACTATGCATAACCGAAGAAGATATATGTGTTTAAGGAGTTACGGATATGGGAAAGAAGAAATATTTCTTTTTTGATATCGACGGAACACTGACCGACCGTGACACCGGGATCATCGTCCCCTCCGCCGCCGAGGCGGTGGCCAGGCTGAAGGAAGCCGGCCATTTCCTCTCCATCGCCACAGGGCGGGCCAGCTATAAGGCGGAGAAATTCCGCAGAGACAGTGCTTTTGACCACATGGTCTGCAACGGAGGACACGGGATCGTGATCAACGGGGAACTGAAGGAGAACCGCCCCCTGGATCATGAGAAGAGCCTGGCCCTCTACCGGGAAGCCATCTCCGCAGGATACGGCGTCCTGGTGGCCATGGACGATTCCGAGAAGGTCTATGCCAACGGTTTCACCTTCTATGAACAGGCAGGCCTCCGGAAGGAACCCACGGTCTATATCATTGATGAAAGCTACGATCCTGCCGACTATGATGCCATCTATAAACTGTATGTCTCCGTCCCCGAAGGGGAGGAGGACCGGCTCACCCTCAGGCACACTCTGGGAAGCCTCCGCTTCGAACCGGAATATCTCATGTTCCAGCCGGATGACAAGAGGGGCGGTATCCTCCGGATGATCGAGATCATGGGGGGAAACCCCGGGGATGTGGTGGTATTCGGCGACGATTACAACGACTTATGCATGTTCGATCCTGATTTCTATAAGGTAGCAATGGGAAACGGATGTCAGGAACTGAAAGACGCCGCGGATTATGTGGCAGCAAAGAATACAGAAGACGGTATTTACAAAGCCTGCCTGGAGCACGGCTGGTTTTCTCCGGTCAGCTGACGGTGCAGATGCCGGCAGCTTTGATCAAGATAAAACTTTTTCAAGAAGGAGAATGCACAAATGAATTCGACTGATACATCTATGAAAAAAAGGGATTTTCTGAAATTTTACCTGATCTATACCCTCCTGTTCTTCATCATCTGTGCCGTGATCTACCAGCCTTTCCTGGTGGAGCAGAAAAGCCTTGTCTACAAGATCGACGGCATGCCCCAGTACACCCTGTGGCTTCAGTATACGGGAAAATATATCCGCAACCTGGTCAAAAGCGTCTTTACCGGCAATATCACCGTACCTATGTATGATTTCAACATCGGCATGGGAAATGACGTCCGCAGCTTCTTCAAGACGGAGCCGGTGGGATTTTTGGGGACACTTCTGGTTCTCGGAACAAAGGGTACTTCCAAGTTATACAATCTGATGACCATCTTCCGGATCTACCTGATCGGTATTTCTTTCTCCTGTTACGGATTCTACATGAAGAAGAAGCCCACACCGGTCCTGGCCGGAGCCCTGATCTATACCTTCAGTACCTTTACCACTTATCAGGTGGCAAGGCATCCGCAGTTTGCTGTTCCCATCATCATGCTGCCCCTGCTCCTGATCGGACTTGAAAGACTGATCAAAAAAGAAGGCTATCTCTTCTTTACCTTCTGTGTCGCCGTCTCCCTGATGGCAAGCTATTACTTCTTATATATGAACACTCTGATCATGGGGATTTACGCCCTTCTCCGGTTGGGAGACATCTATACTTCCGACCGCATCAGAGAGTTTTTCGGCATGATGGGACGCATCATCCGCTATTATCTGCTGGGGGTGGGTATGACCCTGCTCTTCTTCATCCCCTCTGTGGCAGGATTCTTCCTGTCCGCCAGGAAATCGGGCGGAAACAAGGCTTCCGCCGTGGGCAGCTTCCTCCATTACGGAAAACACAGGCTCATCGACGAATATCTGGCCCTTTCCGCCCCGGTCAGACAAGGGGGAACACTGACGGCCATCTCGGTGGGTATAATGATCATGCCCGTCCTGATCCTTTTCTTCACCAACCGCGACAAGGAAAAGCGGTCCCTGAAGCTGGGCTTCCTGATCGGTTTTGTCTTCCTGATGGTCCCCTTCTTCGGATACGTATTCTCCGGGTTCAGTACCGTCAACAACCGTTGGTCTTTCGCCTTCGTCTACATCCTGGCCATGATCATGGTGGTGGAGTTCGAGAATATCCTGTCCATGAAGATATGGCAGTACGCACTCCTCTATGTGGCGATCATCCTCTACGTGATCTGCCGGCAGACCCGGATAGACAACCCCAACAACGTGGCCTATAAATACATCATTATCCTCATGCTCCTGGTGTTCCCCATCATCGGCCTGCTGCGTTTTCTTCCTTTTATCCCCCGCAGGCTGTCTCAGGTCGCCCTGATCCTTCTGATCTGCGGAACGGTGGCATTCAACGGACACTTTTTATACGCGGTCAGATACGGAAACCTGATCGACCAGTTCCAGAATGAAGCTACGGTAAACCTGTACTATGAAGCCTCGAGATATTCCATCTTAAAGCAGATCAAGGACAAGGATTTCTGCCGTATGGATACGGATATGATGTACCATAACTACAACAATTCAGGAGTGGCTCTGGGATACAACGGGATCTCCCTCTACCAGAGCACCATCAACAGCAGTGTCATGTCCTTCTATAAAGAATCGGAAAATGCCGGGGTCAGCGCCCTGAACCGTACCGTATCCCTCGACAACAGGACTGCTTTTGAAGAACTGGCCTGTGTAAAATATTTCCTCACTTTCAGGGATCAGACCCGGTCCGTACCCTACGGTTTTGAAAAGGATGAGGAACTCTCCGCCATCTGGCCGGATTACGCCGTATACCGGAACAAATATACCCTGCCGGTCGGCTATAATTATGACCGGATCATCAGCCGGTCGGAATATGAAAAGATGAACAAGCTGAGGCAGCAGCAGATTCAGCTCAATGCCGCTGTGGTCAATGACGGCGATCTGGATGAGCTTGACGTTCTGAATCAGCTCGACCATAAGGAGCTGGAAGGCGTCTCCAAGGGAAGCATATCCGACTTCCATGTGGATAAGGGCATCAAACATAAAAACGACACCTACAACGTAAAAGAGACGGAGCTGATCGATTTTATCCCGGAGTACGACAAAAACGAGGTCAACAACAAAAAGGTGCCGAAGATAACCTTCACCACCACTTCCCGGGAAAACTGCGAAGTCTATCTGCGTTTCAGGGATGTAAGCAACCCACTGGGAAAGAGAAATGATATCAATGTCTATACCAAAGACATCAAAAAACGTGCCATCGTGAGAGGGGCTGCGGACACCTACGGTCTGGGCCTGAACGACTATATCGTCAACCTGGGCTATTATGAGAAGGAGGAGAAGATCGATGTAATGCTCTCCTTCAGCGCCCCCGGCAAGTACACCATCGGAGAATTTGAGATCTACTATGTTCCCATGGATACCTACGCCAGATCCGTTGAAGGGCTGAAGACGAATGCTCTTGAGGATGTCTCCGTCACCACCAACACCGTGGCCGGGACCACCTCATCCGATCATGATCACCTTATCGTATTCTCCATCCCCTACCATGTCGGATGGTCGGCCTTTATCGACGATCTGCACACAAAGGTATACAACATCAACACCATGTATATGGGGGTCCTGGTACCTGCCGGAAAACATGAGGTTGTGATGCAGTACCATTCGCCCGGGATAAGGATCGGTATAGCGATCTCCACCATATCCTGGTACATTTTCCTCTTCCTCCTTTTCAAAGAGAGGCAGAAGAAAAAAGAAGAACAAAAAAGCGCATAGCCTGAATGGATAAAGGTCCCGGGGAAAACCCCGGGACCTTTTATGTTTACATGGTCATTATGCAGCTTTCAGGAACTTAGGCGGTCATCAGTAAGAGACCACGGTAGTTCCTTTCGGGATGTTCTTGTAGATGTAGTAAGCATCGCTGTTATACAATCTTGCACATCCGTGGGAGACCGGTCTTCCCATGGCTGGGGAACAGACCGACCCGTCATTGTAGAGCGGTCTGGTATGGAAGGAGTTTCTTCCGCACCAGTGTGTGATATAAAGCTCTTTTGTGTTGACATAAAACCAGCCTGTCTCTTTGTAGGAGACTTTGAACACACCTTTCGGTGAGGGAGTGCTGGCTTTCCCTGTCGCGGTCGGAAAGCTCTTGATGATCTTCCAGTGTCCTTTCCGGCCTTTGTAGATAACTACCTGCTGGGTATAGTGACTGATCCAGATCAGGTATTTTGTCTTGCTGGAGTACCCCTTGGCATTCGCGAAGGCAAGTTTTGTCTCTTTGGAATACTTCTTTTTGGTATAGATACTCCTGCCGTTGACATGTTCGATGGGTCTTACCCCGTTGGCCAGCAGGAGGGCCCTGTTCTTCTTCTCGAATTCAGCGGGCTTGATCTTCAGGACCTTGGAGGTGTATTCCGCCTTCACTGTCTCACCGTTTGCTTTCCGGTAAGCCTGGATCTTGATCTTGTAAGTGGTGTTTCTGTTCAGGGAAGAAAGACTGTAGAACCTGTTCTTGGTAGAACCGAGTTTCTTGAACTTCTTCTCACCGGCCTTCTGATAAAGAACGATAAATCCTGTACTGTTTACGGTTTTGTTCCACTTGACGATCAGTTCTTCCGACATATTGTAGCCGAATCGGATATTCGGTACTTTTCCGGGAACGATGGGCACCTTGACGGACCTGATCTCCGACTGTTCACCTTCGGAGGTCTTAGACCCTGCAGCACCTACGGCAACCACCTTGTAGTAATAGGTTTTGCCTCCCTTAAGGGAGCCTGTTCTGTAGGATGCGGAAGTTACCTTGGGTTTGATACACCGATAGGAACCGTTTTTGTTGAGGCTCTGGTATACCTTGTAATAAGATGCGTTTTTGTCCGCTGCCCAGGTCAGGTTGACCCTGCCGCCCAGGGTGGAAACTTTCAGCCCTTTCACCTTATGCTGTGTCTTGATATATTTGTAGGGCAAAGCCTTTCCCTGGCCAAAATAAGGTTTTCCGTCATAGACGTAGTTGAGGACGACATAGGTTTTATAGTCGTCATTTTTAATCCTTGAGGACGGGATCTCCGCCTTCATTGTAAACTTGCCACCTTCAGTCTTCGTCTTGGCAAGCTTGGCCCCGGTAATAAGGTCCGTGGAATCCGCCCCTTTAAAGACGAGGAACTCCACTGAATTTCCTTTGAAGCCGTTGCTTAAGACCACCTCTGACTTCATGGCATCTTTAGATGTCCTTGATACACTTGCGCGATTGAGAGCACCGCCGGTATAATATCGCACAGTCAGGCTCTTCTTCTTATCCTTGCCTGTCACGGTGAGTGTGTATTTGGTCTTCGTCAGATACTTGTCACCGAGGCGGATCTTAAGCATCCTGCTGGTGCCGATCTTACCGCCGGATTCACTGCCGGAAATAGCAGCTTGTGTTGCGGAATCCCTGGTGATCTTCCAGTTGTATCCTTCCGTGCAAAAGTCCTTGAACTTGAAGATCAGGGCTTTATCGGTGGAATTCACATAGGCGATCTGCCGGTAGGATGCCGCCCGGGCTGTCTGTCCCATGCAGATAAGACACAGAAGAAGCACAGGGAGCAACAGCCTCAGTTTGAATTTTCCGGTTTTCATTCTTCTCTCCTTTCCTTTAAATTCCCAATCTTATATCATCATGATCATTCGGTTAAGCAGCTCTTAAACCTTTCATCAGACCATAAACACCCAATATAAGATATAAAATTGGTTATTTGATATCATAACACTTTTTTTATTTGCAATCAACACTCTAAGAGCCATTTTCCCTGATTTTGTGTCATTTGACATGTATTTTTTCAAAAACAATGAAGTTCAGAGGGCATATATCCTAAAGGAATCTATACATTTCCGGATTTCTTTGTTATAATCATATCGTCCGAAGCTGTCCTCAGCGGAAGAATTTCCGTCCGCAGGATACCGGGCAATCTTGAAAAAAGAAGGACGTAAGCTATGATCAATTTTAATATTCCTCCATATACAGGCAAAGAGACCGAATATATGGCCAGGGCGATACAGAATCACAAGATCAGCGGTGACGGTGAATTCACGAAAAAATGTAACGCATGGATCACGGAGAAGACCGGCGTGGCCGGAACCCTCCTTACCACATCCTGCACCCATGCCACGGAGATGGCCGCCCTGTTGAGTAAGATCAGACCGGGGGATGAAGTGATCATGCCCTCTTACACCTTTGTATCCACAGCGGACGCTTTCGTCCTGCGTGGTGCCACCGCTGTGTTTGTGGACATCCGTCCGGACACCATGAACATGGATGAGAAGCTCATCGAAGCGGCGATCACGGATAAAACGAAAGCCATCGTCCCGGTCCACTATGCCGGAGTTGCCTGTGAGATGGATACCATCATGGATATCGCGAAACGCCATCATCTTCTGGTGATCGAAGACGCGGCCCAGGGTGTCATGTCCTCCTATAAGGGCAAAGCGCTTGGTTCCATCGGTGATTACGGATGCTTCAGTTTCCACGAGACAAAGAATTACAGTATGGGCGAGGGAGGAGCACTTCTCATCCGCGACCCGGAAAATATAGAACCGGCTGAGATCATCCGGGAGAAGGGGACCAACCGGAGTAAATTCTTCCGTGGACAGATCGATAAATACACCTGGGTGGAAGCAGGATCTTCCTACCTGCCCAGTGATATGAACGCCGCCTACCTCTGGGCCCAGCTGGAGATGGCCCAGGAGATCTACGATGACCGTATGGCCACATGGAACCTCTATTACAGGGAGCTTCTTCCCCTCTGTCAGGACGGAAGGATCGAACTGCCCGTGGTTCCGGAAGACTGTATCCACAATGCCCACATGTTCTACATAAAAGCAAAGGACCTTGAGGAGCGTACGGCCCTGATCCGTTTTCTCAAAGAGAATGAGATCTCCACGGTCTTCCACTACATCCCTCTCCACGGAGCACCCGCCGGGAAGAAATACGGCCGCTTCCACGGGGAAGATGTTTATACCACAAAAGAGAGTGAACGGCTTACCCGTCTTCCTCTCTATTACGGACTTGAACCGGAGAAAGCATTGTACGTATGTGAGAAGATCAAAGAGTTCTACCGATAGATCACAAGGTTTACAGGCAGGCTGCTGCAGCTATGCAGCAGCCTCTATTCACGCCTTTTCTTTTCAATACATTTGACATTCAGGAGGATTTGTTTTGTTATATTCCGTGATTATTCCCTGCTACAAGTCTTCTCAGACCATCCGCAAGATGGTGGAGATGACCGGCCAGGAGCTTGACCGTCTGGGAAAGCATGAATATGAATTCATACTGGTGGACGATTATTCCCCGGACCAGGGGGCGACCCTGGCCGCCATCAAATCCCTGGCAGATGACTATCCTTATGTAAAAGCAGTCTCCCTGGCCAAAAACAGCGGTCAGCATAACGCCATCATGGCCGGCCTCAACCAGGCTTCCGGAGACTACTGCATCGGCATGGACGATGATATGCAGACCCATCCCTCCCAGCTGTGTTATCTGCTGGATGAGATCGAGAAAGGATATGACATCGTCTACGGCTACTATCCCAAAAAGAAGCACTCTTCTTTCCGCAATTTCGGAAGTTTTGTGAATTATGCCACAGTCCGCATCATGATCGGCAAACCCAAGGACATGAAGACCTCAAGTTACTGGGTCATCCGGAGGTTCGTCAGGGACTATGTGGTCCAGTACCAGAGCCCCTACACCCATCTGCAGGGATTATTCCTGCGGACCACGAGAAATATCAGCTGCATCCCCATCGAGCATCATGAGAGGGAAGTCGGCCAGTCGGGCTACACCTTTAAAAAGCTGATCCAGCTCTGGTCCAACATTATGGGCTATTCCGTAGTCCCTCTTCGCATGGCCACTTATTTCGGCTACTTTTTCTCTTTGCTGAGCATACTTGGTGCCATCGCGATCATCATCCGGAAATTGATGGTGCCCACCATGCAGATGGGCTGGCCATCCACCATGGTAGCCATCTGCTTCTCCACCGGCATCATACTCCTCTTCCTGGGGCTGATCGGGGAATACCTGGGCAGGATGTTCCTGGGAATGAACAGGCAGCCACAGTACGTCATCAGGGAGATCTACCAGCAGGATGCGGGAAAAGATAAGACCGCCAAACCGGAACCGGCTTCCGCTGATCCGGATGAGGAAAGCAGTTCCCCAGAAGAGATACCGGTAAACATTTCTTAGATTCATCAATGAAACGGAGAAAACCATGAAAAAAATAATGATACTGGGTGCCGGGATCTATCAGGTACCACTGATCAAAACAGCCAGAAAGATGGGTCTTTACACCATCGCCGTGAGCATTCCCGGAAATTACCCCGGATTTGCCCTGGCGGACAAGGTATACTATGAAAATACGGTTGACGAGGACATGATGCTGAAGATCGCAAGAGAGGAAAAGATCGACGGGATCGTGACCACCGGGACGGATGTCTGTGTCCAGTCCATCGGAAATGTCTGTGATGCCATGGGTTTATGCGGCTTAAGCCGCGATGCTGCCATCATCGCCAACAACAAGATGCTGATGAAGACAAAGTATGAGGAATACGGCGTCCGTACGGCCCGTTTCCGCCAGGTCAGCTTCTCTGACCCGGATATCAGGAAGACCATAGAGGGGCTGGAATTCCCCCTGATCTTCAAATCCGTGGACTCCTCCGGAAGCCGCGGGATCATCCGGGTAGACTCCTACGATACATTTGATTCTTCCATGGCCTATGTCAGGGAAAACACCAGAAAGGACTATTTCCTCATCGAGGAATTCATCGAGGGAGAAGAATTCGGTGCCCAGGCATTCGTTTATAAGGGAGAAGTTTCCTTCATCCTTCCTCACGGTGACTATGTATTCCACGGGGATACGGGTGTACCCATCGGGCATTTTGCCACCTACCAGCTGTCAGATGAAGTCATCGAGGATGCCAAAGAGCAGCTTCGGGGCGCAGTAAAAGCCATGGGCCTTGACTATTGTGCCATCAATGCAGACTTTATCCTGAAGGACGGAAAAACCTATGTGCTGGAGCTGGGCGGAAGATGCGGCGCCACCTGTCTTGCGGAGCTGGTGACCATCTATTACGGTTTTGACTATTATGAAAAGATCCTTAAGGTTGCTCTTGGAGAAGACCCGGAATTCGACCTTACAAGCCATGCCGTTCCCAATGCCAGCCATCTCCTCATGAGTGACAAAGACGGCAGGATCGTGTCCCAGACCGATCACAATGAGCCGGATGACAGGATATATGAAGTCCAGTTTGATTATGAGCCCGGCGAGGAAGTCCACGCCTTCCGGGTAGGTCCCCATCGTATCGGTCATATCATCACTAAGGGAGATACTCTGGAGGAAGCCCAGGACGTGCTCTTTAAGGCCATGGATAGGGTGGAGATCGTAGTAGAGTAATTATCATGGGAGGAGTTTGACAGAACGGGCATGACCGGTTTTGTCGGGCGAATCGAGGCAAATCGAGGCAACGGACGTATCTTTGACTACGGTTTTACTACTCCTCTTGATAGTGAAATTATCAATGATTTTTCTGCTCTTTTTCTATAGTAGTCGTGGACATGGTTTGCTGAACAATCCATGTGGAGACGGTGGTATTGATGACGAGAAATTAAATATATGCAAAGAAATGGAGAACCAATGATGTGTGATTTTAAAAATGCGTTAAAAGCAAAAATCAAATCCGTAATTGATATGTGGCAGGAGGAAGGCATTTATGCAATTTCTTTTTTCGTGTATTCAAATGAGTGCTATGAATATAATGGCTTTTCCAATGTCGTAAATTTTGCTATCAGCTATAACACAGAATCCGACTGTCCCGAAGCCGGAGAGTATGATGAAGAACGATGGAATTATGCTTTCTGGCGTCAGGATGAAGTTCCGATTATTTATACCGATGAAAAGAATCCGCTTACTGATCTTCTGTTTGAATGGTATAAAGAATGCGGCTTAGAGAATATCGGTTTCGAATCTGAGGACGTATATGATGAAAACTGTAATTATATAGGCAAAGGGCCCATAGGCCATTATGAATTGTTATCTGTTGTTTCCGAGATTGCATCGGAATTACAGAACGAAGGATTCATATCAAAGAAATTCGGAAGGAAGCTGCCAATCATTATTCACGGGCTTGAATATGCATGGTTTGATATTGAGGCGACAAAACGCGGAAACCCAAATGGAGAAGCGGATACCTTTTTGAAAGCATGTAAAGAACTTGGCATTTCAGAATAGTTATTTCGGTTTTTCAATATTTGTTTTACAGTCTCGACCCGTATCTGCTGAGAAATTGCCCATTCCTTCATTGGGACAAGTCAGTGGGTCGAATACAAGCCTTTTTATTTGACCTGCTGCTCCAAGGCACATCGAGACCGTAGTTTTGCTGACAAGAGTTAAGTAATTTAGAAGCCCGAAAAAGCTTGAAATCAAGGGGGAGTTTGGTGATATGGCCATTAAACGGTGATATCACCGGAATCCCTCTTTTTATGCTTTGACAATAGTTCTGACCACTGGAAATTGCAAAGGCGAGGCTGAATAACTACTTTTTGGAGGGTGGGAGATGCATCCCAATTTCCAGTTAAGCTATGATGGCGTCGGCTGGCACGACTGGCTGCGTGGCGTCCCCGGTGCTGAAGAGAAGACAATCGCAGCACTGAAGCTTCTAAAGGAACGGGACTATAATGTTTCGGTGTCAATCTGCCTGCACCGTAAGAACAAGGATACCTTACGCCAGAGTATTAATCTGCTTGCTTCGCTTGGTGTAAAGAGCGTGAAATGCGGCACCATGATGGAACTGGGCGAATGGGCTTCACCGGAAGTCCGTGGTCTGCAGTTGACACGTCAGGAAGA
>JAEIGA010002234.1_pt1 | contig 30941 bp, 29 predicted proteins | sample 9270691 | NCBI WGS metagenome assembly JAEIGA01 (sample SAMN17057246, study PRJNA624740) | gut metagenome | biome: biome; isolation source: fecal sample | host: Bos grunniens | place: China: Xizang | collected 2019
AGAAGTTGTTTAAATTTTATTTCGAGCATATTTGAGAGAGATTTTTAAATCTATTTTTAATCTTCTTTTGCAGAAAATAGTGGACTATTATCAAAAAAGGAGAATAAAAATAGGTTAAAAAGAATCTCAAAGATGCCGAAAATAAGAGAGTGAAACTCTAAAATAATTTTTTTAATAAAATTTAAACAGCTTCTAAATACTCTAACTTCTATTTCTATAAGAAGTTGCCTAATTTATATATTTACACATATTTGAGGGGGCTTTTTGATGCTATTTTTATTCACTCTTTTACAGTTTATAGTGGATTATTAAATGATGATTAAAAATAGACCAAAAACATCCCTCAAAAGTGTTGGAACTTATGATTTTTCAAAAGCATCTGAAATAGAATTTATTACAGTTAGAAACAAAAATCGTAATTTATAGAAGTTGCCTTATTAAAAAGATAATCTATAGAGTTTGCTTTTTGTTTGTTCTTGCGTTCTACATTTTGGGACTTGGACACACTTTTATGTAGGGACAATATTTGCAATAGTCGGCTTGTGTCAAAGTGGTGTCGAATGGTATATCGGGATTAAAAATCTCGGTTAGTACCTTTTTTAGGTTCTCTTCTATTTTTTCTATATATGCATCAATGGTTGCACTATCTTTTCCTGAATTTTTATCGCAAAAGGAACACTCTTGTTTTGATTCTTCTGCATTTAAATAAATGATAGATGCTTTTATATCGGACAATTTTTCTTGTTTTGCATACATATAAGCATACAACAGAATTTGTCGATTGTATTGATACTTTGACTGCCCTATTTCAAATAGTTCTTCAATTGATGGAAAGGAATATTGTTTTCCTCCTGTTTTGTAATCTTTGATAATTGTATAATTTCCTTTTTTGTCAATTCTGTCGATACGCCCCTCCATTTCTAATGTGATGGTTTTCCCATCTGCCATATTTATCTCAATAGGTGTTTTAACTTCTTTCTCTAATCCAATAACCTGAAATGGTGTTTCATGGGTTTTGTCGAAGCGTACCATCTTTTCTACAAACTCAACCATGGCATTGATTGTGACAAGTTGAATTCCTGAAAAATCTGCCGGAGAACTTTTGTAGAAGCGTTCTTGAAACTTTTTCTCAACCAACTGAACGATATTTTCTCGTTTAATTGCGGAAAGGTGTGATTCGCAAATATTTCCTCTCCCTGCATAGGGCTGATATATGCTTTCCATTGTGTTATGAAATATCTCTCCAAAGGTTGGTGCATCGACCTCATCGTCTAATTCTCTCTCTTCTTTGATGTTTAATACGTATGAAAGATAAAATCTAACAGGACATGCTATGTATGTGTTAAGTGCGGATGGAGAAATCTTGCCTCTCTTTGTTATGTATTTGTGGATTAAATAATCTGTAATATTTTTGTTTTTAGGAATATAGGATGTGTTCTTTTTTTCTGTAATAGAAAATGAATCTTCAAAGCTTATATCTTCGAATTTTACATCAAAGGTTGCATCTGCTAACATTTGCATCATAAATCGACTCATTTGACCTCGATTGGTTCCTTCTGTCGATGTGTTGTAAATTAGTGTGATATTTTCTGCACGTTGTAAAAGGCGGTAAAAGTAGTAAGCGTATAATGAATTTTTATGTTCAATTGTTGTTAGACCATATCCTTTTCGTAAATTGTGTGGGATGAATGAATTTTCTTTCCCGCTACGTGGTACAACTCCTTCGTTTGTGGAGAGCATTACAATATTGGAAAAATCCAAATTTCGGGTCTCCAAAAATCCCATAATTTGCATTCCTTTTATTGGTTCTCCTGTGAAAGGAACGGATATTGTTGTTAATACTTTATTTAAAAGCTTGGTTAACGTATTGAAATTTACAGTTAAAACTCCATCTTTTTGAAGAGAATAGATGCGATTTATTGCTGTGTAACTTCGATAAATAGCCTCTTTGTACAAGTCGTTGTATATGTCTTCAATTTCTTGTTGTTGTTCAGATTTTTCAAATTCTTTCTCTTTGTTGCTTTGATATGAGTGGGCAATTTTTTTTAGAATTTCAACCAACCATTGGGTTAATTGCGGTTCTTCCGATTGGGTTAGGGAATCTTTTACGCATGTAAATAATAGAGATAAATCTTCATTGTAGGTAATCTCTTGGAGTGAGGGGTAATATAGTTCTTTTTCTTTTAACTCTTTCCCTAATTTTGCAGCATCTTTAAAACATGTTTTTATGTAAGAATCGTTTAAAACGGATGAAATTGTTTTGTAGCTAAAATGTTTGCTCCTAGATTGTTGTATGCACGTTTGCATCTCAATCAGAGTTTTAAGTGTGGCATAAATTGGTGTTTGGATAAGAGGGAATCCCATTGTGATGTTTACATCTGTTACCGTAGAGGGAAGAGAGTGTAGGGTAGGTAACAATAGCGACTCATTACATAGAACTATTGCAGTCTCTTTTTCTTTGTATCCTTTTTTATGCCAGTGATTTATTTCTTCTTGCAAGAATTTTGTTTGTGCATTCTCTGTGGATGATGATATAAATTTAACAGGGCGAGTGGTTGTAAAATAACTTTTTTTGAAAGTTATTGCGTTGGGAAACTTTTGGATGTTTTTACTCATGAATACGGATGCTTCATGTCCTTCTTTCATGTAATAATCATCATAATCCCAATAAAATAGAGCTTTGCCGCAATCATCAAGGTGTTTAAAAAGGGCTTCTTCGCATTTGTTTAGGACATTAAATCCAACGAATAGATACTTTGATGCTTTAAAATCTTTGTAATCAATTCCTTTTAGTTGTTCTATTACAGCTCGTTTTAGCATCCCTTCGTAAGCTATGTTATCATTTTTTAAATCCTCTTTGAAGGCTGAATAGATGGGGTATAATAAATTCCAAATTTGCATGAATTTATGTTTAATTCCTTCTTCGTTGTCTTCTTCACTAAATTTAGAATTGTTAAAAAATTCTTTTAAGGCATTACGTTGCGTCTCTGTTAAATACTCGTAATTGTCTTCTATTTCTGCCAAATCAGTGATGTTTCGAAATAGTTTCTGTGCATCTACTAAATTGTTATCAATATCTTCAAAGTCTCCTAACAACATTTCCCCCCAGAAATAAAATTGATCGAGTGATTCTACAAGAAATGATTCCCCGAGTTCTCTTTGTGCAACCGCTGAATAAATTTCGTATAACTTGCAAACGCAATAGATGGAATCTGCAATTTGAAATGTAGAGTTTTGAATGAATAGAGATTGTATGGTGGTGTAGGTGGGAGACCAAAATGGTATATTCCCGATTTTTTCGGCAAGAAAATTATTAAAAAATAACTTTGCTCTATTATTCGGAAATACGACAACAATGTCGGCTAATTCTGTTCCGAATCGATTAACAAGGTCGTCTGCTACAATCTTTAAAAACGAATCATTCATATATTAAAAAATAGTTTGATTGTTAAAAATATCAGTTTAAAAGATACAACATTGCCTTATCTTAAGGTAACTTTGTAAGTTGCGATTTTTGTTTCTAAATGTAATAAATCTATTTCGAATGTTTTTGAATTCATTTTAGAAGTTGTTTAAATTTTATTTCGTGCATATTTGAGAGTTTCTTAAGATTATTATTCTTTTGCAGTAAATAGTGGACTATTATCAAAAAAGAATAATAAATCAGATTAAAAAACACCTTAAAGAAGCCGAAAGAAAAGTGTGAAACTTAAAGTCAATTTAACAATAAAGTTCAAACGACTTCTACAATCTTATTTCTATTCATTCAGTTACGATGTCCGCATAGCTCCTTTATGAATAAAAACAATCTAACTCAAATGCTCTTCAGAATGTTTCGACCTAAATTATAGAATTTACCTTAAAAGATAAGAATTTCCTAAAATTTACGAGAAAGAATAAGAGGTTGTGTTAAATAAATATTTCAACGCAACCTCCTATCATTATATTTGACTATCAATTATTTAGTCTCTTCTTTTTCAAAATTGTCATTGTTGGTTTCTACTAATAAATTGTACCAAGAAAACAATTTTTTCATATCCGATACATAAACTCTATCCTTGTCATATGTAGGGAGAATTTCTTTCATATACTCAGATAAAACCTTTGAGTCAGCTTTCTTTAGGTCGATATTAATGAGTTTCCCATTCTCTTTCTCTTTTATGCTATTCATAACTTCATTCAATGGGACTTCACCCTCTTCTGTGTACATAGCAATATCTCCTAAAGACAAAATTTTTTCATGGGCATATGCCGGCATTCTTTTCTGCTCTTTTAATGACTCAACAATCAACATATTCCTACCCTGAGAAATTAACTTATACAATCCTGGTTTCCCGGAAATCGATAAAATTTTTTTCAACATAATACTTTCTCTACTTTAAATTCATTTAAAAATTCTATTTCAAATGCAAAAGAAATAAAAACATTTTAAAAATGAACGATTTTTTCTTCTTCTTTTGAATCTAAATGATTATTTTTGCAAAATCTATTCGGTATGAAAAGGATTTTTGTTAAAATATTGTTTATTTGCATCGTTGGATTGACATCTTGCGGTGGGTATAATGCTGTGTTGAAGAGTACTGATAATAATTTAAAGTATGAGAAGGCTTTGGAGTATTATGAGTCTGGTGATTATGTTAAGTGTTATACTTTGTTGGAGGCGGTAATTCCTTCTTTAAGGGGTACTGAAAAAGGAGAAGAGGGCTTGTATAAGTTAGCAATGGCACATTTTTTGAATGAGGATTATGAAATGGCTAAAAGTTATTTTACAACTTATACCAGAGGTTATCCGAAAGGAAAGTATGTGGAGGATGCCCATTACTATATTGGGTATAGTTTTTATAAAGATTCTCCGGATGTAAGGTTGGATCAAGCAAGTACGAAGAAAGCGATAGACTCTTTTTTGGCTTTTTCTGAGGCTTTCCCGGATAGTAAACGAATGCCGGATGTTGTCAAAATGTTGACTGAACTTCAAGAGAAATTGGCTGAAAAGGAGTATAATAATGCATTGTTATACTATAAGTTAGGTGACTATATGGGAAACAATTATTTGTCTGCTGTTGTGACCGCAACAAATGCGTTGAAACTTTATCCTGATTCTAAATATAAAGAGGAGTTGAGTTTTTTGATTTTGAAAGCTAAATATATGCAGGCAGAGAAGAGTGTGGAGTCAAAAATAAAAGATCGCTATCGTGATACGGTGGATGAATATTATAATTTTGTTAATGAATTCCCTAATAGCCAGCATCTGAAAGAGGCTGAGAGAATGTTTAAAAAGGCAAAGAAAAGTATCGAATAAAATATAAGAAAACGTTTTAATTATGGATTACAAGAAAGTTTCCGCTCCAAACAACACGATTACAAGGGATATGAATCAGTTGTGTGCAGACACAGGCAATGTTTATGAGACTGTAAACATAATTGCTAAAAGAGCGAATCAAATTAGTGTGGAAATGAAATCTGAATTAGAGAGAAAGTTGCAAGAGTTTGCTTCTTATAACGATAATTTGGAGGAGGTTTTCGAAAATCGTGAGCAAATTGAAATTTCACGTTTTTACGAAAAATTACCAAAGCCAACTTTGATTGCTGCTCAAGAATATACTGACGGAAAGGTTTATTTTAGAAATCCGGTTAAGGATAAAATGAAGTATTAATAGGACAAAAGTCTTTGTGAAGATTAATTTTGGTTCTTTGCATCGGTTTTTAATTGAATGTTCTATAAATTGAAATTCTAAAGTCGTTTCGACTATATTTTGTAGAGTTTCCTTGAAAGAGATTATTAGGGAATACGCATTTTTTTGCGTGTTCTCTTTTGTTGTGCTTTGATATATCCTTTTTTATTCTCTCTTTGTTGGTTAAATTCTTGAAATTTTATCATTCGATGTATGCAGTATAAAAAAAATTCTTATTTTTGTAGTACTTGTTTTTGGGGTAGATTGGAGAATCTTCCCGGAAGTTCAATATGAAATTTTATAACTTCTTTGTTTGCGTTTGATATGGTTAGTTTTAAAGAGTATTTTAATGATTTTTTATCATTGTTTTACCCTCAATGTTGTGTAGGCTGTGGAAATGCTTTGGTGAAAGGTGAAGAGCATCTGTGTCTTTCTTGTTTGTTGGAGTTGCCACGTGCCGGAATTTCCGGATTGGCTTGGAATTACCTAGAGAATCGATTACATGGAAGAATTCGTTTGGAGTATGCTACTGCTTTTTTGCTTTTTGAAAAAGAGTCTATTTCACAACAAATTTTGCATGAATTGAAATATAGAGGGAATATAGATTTAGGATTGAAATTAGGGCGTATGTTTGGAAAGGAGTTGGTTAATAGTCGCTTTAAATCAATTGATGCTTTGGTTCCTGTTCCTTTGCACCCGAAACGATTGAAGTCTAGAGGGTATAATCAAAGTGAAATTCTATGCAAAGGAATCTCGCAGATTATGGGAAAACCGGTGATAACAAATTTATTGGAACGTGTGGTCGAAAATTCAACGCAAACAAAAAAAGGCGCTATTGAGCGTTGGGAAAATGTTAAAGGAATTTTTCAGTTAAAGAATTTTGAACAAGTGAGAGGTTTGCATTTGTTGTTGGTTGATGATGTATTGACAACGGGTGCTACGTTGGAGGCATCGGCAATGCCTTTTAAGTATTTGAGTGATGTAACTATTAGTATTGCGGCTTTGGCCGCTGTTTATTAATTTAATTAATTTACAGGTATGAAAGTATTTAAATTTTGGTCTTTATTGTGTTTTTTATGTTTAGGTTTCGCTTTTACTTCTTGTGAAGAAAAAGGGGATGACGTAGATTCTGGAGATTCTCCGGTTAAGGAGTATGTGAATGAAGATGGTGTTAATACGGGTCTGAAATTATATGGTATTTATGACACTTATAGTTCAGGTGGTTCCGGTACAGCTGCAATCGCTACAATGACTTTGGAATTGGTAGATGTTTATAATACTTATCAAAAAAGCAAGGATATTTCAGGATGGAAAACAGGTTTTGTTACAGGCGTGGCAATGGGAAAATTTGGCTTGCAAGATGAAGCGCAAGTAACTCAAGATATGTACAACGAGGTATCTGGAATTATTGGTATTTTTGACAATGGATTTACATTAGGTACTGCAATTGAAGCAATGACTGCAATTCAGGCTATTTTAGGTTAGCATTGTAGATATTTAAGTATAAAATAAGGCTGTGTCAGAAGTTTGTACTCTGTCACAGCCTTTAAAAGTCTTTCAGAATAGGCAAATTTAGGATAATGATTGACCAAGCGACGATTGATAGAATATTTGATACTGCCAAGATTGAGGAGGTGGTTGGTGATTATGTAACCTTGAAACGTAGAGGGGCGAATTTAATTGGTAATTGTCCGTTTCATAATGAAAAAACACCATCTTTTTCTGTATCTCCTGCCAAAAATATATACAAATGTTTTGGTTGTGGTGAGGGCGGAAATCCGGTCAATTTTATTATGAAGATAGAGAATCTATCTTATTATGAAGCCCTAAAATTTATTGCCAAAAAATATCATATAGAGATTGTTGAAAAGGAGTTGAGCGAAGAGCAGTTGCAGCAACGTGGCGAACGTGAAAGTTTAATGGCTGTAACTGAGGCTTTGCAACAGCAATTTACAAAGAATCTGTTTGAACATCCGGAGGGAACTTCTGTAGGTTTAAGTTATTTTAGACACAGAGGTTTTCATGATGATATAATACGACGTTTCCAATTGGGATATGCTTTGAATCAAAGAGATGCATATACAAATGAGATCTTGAAAAAGGGTTATAAATTAGAGTATTTGGAAAAGATTGGGGCAACTATTGTAAAAGAGAAATACAATATAGACCGTTTTCATGGTCGTGCCATTTTTCCTATTCACTCGATTTCCGGTAAGGTTATCGCTTTTGGTGGTCGTGCGATAAAAAAAGATGAACAAGTAAAATATCAAAATTCTCCCGAGTCGGATATTTATCATAAAAGTAATGTTTTATATGGTATCTTTTTTGCGAAAAATGCAATTGTTAGAGAGAAGAAATGTTACTTGGTTGAGGGCTATGCAGACGTGATTTCAATGTTCCAATCCGGAATAGAGAATATCGTTGCTCCGTGTGGTACTGCATTAACTGTAGAGCAAATTCGATTGTTGAGTAGAATTTTACCATCTGTAGATTCTGGTCGTGGCGGAGCTAAAAATGTTACGATGCTTTATGATGGAGATTCGGCAGGATTGAATGCAGCCCTTAAAAATGGGAAGTTGTTATTGGAAGAGGGATTAAATGTCAGAGTGGTAGTTCTGCCGGAGGGTGATGACCCTGATACTTTTGCTCAAAATAATGACTCAACAGTTATTCGGGATTTCTTGGAGAAAAACGAAAAAGATTATATCTTTTTTAAGATAGATTACTATCTATCGATTATTGGCAATGATCCGATGAAAAAGGCTCAATTAATATCGGAAATTGCTGATACTTTGGCTGTTATTTCGGATAATGTTAAACTTTCTGTCTATACACGGGAGTGTGCTAAGTTATTGGATACGGAGGAGAAATTGATTTTTTCTGAAATTTCTAAAACAAGAAAAAATAAGGCGGAGAAGGAGTGGAAAATAAATTATACGAAACAAACAATTTCGCATCAAACATCTAATCAACAGAGCTCGGGACAGTCTGTAACAATAGAAAAACAACCGGATGTATCTTTGCGTTCTTCAAAAGATCCATTAGAGGCTGAAGAGCGAAATATTGTCTATTTTTTTGTGAAGTATGGTGATGTGATTATTATAGATGATGATGAAGGGCGTTTGAATGTGGCTGAATTTATTCATTCTGAGTTAGAGGTTGATGACTTAAAATTTTCTAACAAACTTTATCAATCCATGTTAGAGGAGTTTGTAAGTAATATTGCATCAATTAATGTTACGTCAGAGAGATTCTTTACATATCATAAAAATCCGGAATTTAGTAGAGTTGCTTCAGATGTGTTATCGGAACAATATACTTTGAGTAAAATGTTCGATAAAAATGTAGAGGATTGCAAAATTAAGGTAAAGAAGGTTGAAGTGGAAGAGAAAGATCGTTTGACAGATCTGATTCCACATGTTTTGTTGGATTACAAATTTAAGTGGTTGAGTTTAGAAGTAAAAAAGAAAATATTGAGTCTTAAAGATGTTGAAGATCCAACAAAAGTTGTTGCATTGATGTCAGAAATACAAGATTTGAAAAGATGCGTTAATGAAATGGCTAAATCTTTGGGTGAAAGAATTATTGTCAAGTAGTCTGTTCCCCAATAAATTATCGCTTAAAAAATTCTGTTATTTTGAAAATTTAAATATATTTGTCTTATAGCGAGTTGTTTCGAAGACGCGAGAAGAGTGTATTTATAATTTAAAAGTTGAAGTTATGTCAAATCTATTTATAAAAGGAGTAACTTTGAATGGTGAAGTTACTAATATTCGAATAAAGGGAGATCGTTTTTCTGAGATTGGTAAAGAGTTAAAGAGTGTTGATAATGAGGAGGTTATTGATGCAAAAGAAAAGGCAATTGTGCCTCCATTCTACAATGCGCATACGCACGCTGCAATGACTCTGTTAAGAGGATATGCAGATGATATGCCATTATTCCCATGGCTTAATGATTATATTTGGCCTTTTGAGGCAAAAATGACTCCACGGGATATATACATTGGTAGTCGGTTGGCTTTATTGGAGATGATAAAGTCTGGAACCATTTTTTACAATGATATGTATTGGGATACGCAGGAGACGTGGAGGGCAACGGAAGAGATGGGTTTGAGAGGATGTATGGGAATGACTTTCACTGATGGCATTGGTGAAGAGCAAATAAAAAAGAATTTTTCAATGTTAAAAGAGTTGAATGGGAAGTCGAATCGATTGCAAATGTCAGTAGCTCCTCATGCAGTTTATACTGTTGGAGAGAAGTTGTGGAAACGATGCGTAGAAGCAGCCAAATCTGAAGGAGTTTTATTGCATTTCCATTTGTCGGAAACAGAGAAAGAGGTGACAGATTGTATTGCTCAGTATGGAATGACTCCTGTGAGATGGTTGGATAAAATTGGAGTATTAGGAGATAATTGTGTAGCGGCGCATGTAGTACATGTAGATCAGGAAGAAATGCAAATATTAAAAGATAGAGGTGTTGCAATTGCTCATAATCCAGTCTCCAATATGAAACTCTCTTCGGGCTATTTCAAGAGTCAGGCTATGGCTCAAAACGGGAATAGAGTGATGATTGGAACTGATGGATGCTCATCTAATAATAATTTAGATATGTTGGAAGAGACTAAATTTGCAGCAATGATTGCAAAATGTAATTTTGGACCGGAAGTCTTGCCAGTGCAAACTTTATTACAATGGTCAATGGAGAATGGTCCGAAGGTTTTTGGAGTTGATGCTGGGGAAATTGCCGTTGGAAAATTGGCAGATGCTCTGTTGGTCGATTTAAATAATGAACGAATGGTTCCTTGTTATAATTTTGCGTCCAATTGGATTTATGCAACGGGAACAGAGGCAATAGATACTGTAATTTGTGATGGTAAAATTTTAATGAGAGAGAGAAGAGTCGATGGGGAAGAGGATATTATAAAAGAAGCAAAAAAATGTTGTGAGAAGTGGATGTAAAAACGCCGATAAGTCGCAGACAAAAGAGAAATGTGACTAAATCAATAAATAAATGTTTAATAAAATTAAAAATTGAGATAATTTATCGGTAACTCTATATATTTGTATACTCACAAAGTGAAAAAAAATGAAGGCGAATAAAGAAAAGGATAACGATAAACAATACTTATTAGATTGTAGATATATGCGTATGGCGCGTGTATGGGCAGAGAACTCTTATTGTAAAAGAAGACAAGTGGGAGCTCTGTTAGTAAAAGATCGAATGATTATATCCGATGGCTATAATGGTACGCCTTGTGGATTTGAAAATATATGTGAAGATGAGAACAATAAAACTAAACCATACGTTATGCATGCAGAAGCCAATGCGATTACAAAAGTTGCTAAGTCATTTAATAGTAGTGAAGGAGCCACATTGTATGTAACAGCCTCCCCATGTATAGAGTGTGCAAAACTTATTATTCAGGCCGGAATCAAACGGGTAGTTTATGGAGAGTCGTATCATACGATGGATGGGGTTGAGTTGTTGGAGCGGATTGGGATAGATGTTGAATTTTTAGATGAAAACTTGTGATATGAATACAAAAAAGATTATTACGCCTATTGTTGTTTCTCTTGTTGCAATTTTGGGTTTTGTTGTTGGATCGGTTTTATCAAGCAATGTTTCGCAACATAATCAAAAGGTCTCGCAATTAAGTGTTGATGGAAAATTAGATTTATTGCTTAATTTAATTGAGTTACAATATGTTGATACTGTTGATAGAGATGATTTAGTAGAGTCTGCAATTCCTAAAATCTTGGCCGAGTTAGATCCACATTCAGTTTATATTCCGGCAGAGGATCTGCAAATTGTGAATGATGATTTGGACGATAGTTTTTCAGGAATTGGAGTGCAGTTTAATATTCAGAAGGATACTATTATGATTGTTTCGGTCATCAGTGGTGGACCTTCTGAAAAATTAGGAATTTTACCTGGAGATAGAATCGTCACTGTGGATGATTCGTTGTTTGTGGGATCGTCAATTTCAAATGATAAGGTCATGAAGCGTTTGCGAGGACCAAAGGGTTCTGTTGTAAAGGTGGGTATAAAGAGAAGTTCTTCGGATGAGTTGCTTTCATTTGAAATAGAGAGAGGAGATATTCCTTTGCACAGTGTGGATGCTGCTTATTTATTAAAAAGTGGAGTGGGATATGTAAAGGTAAGTAAATTTGGTTCTGCGACCTATGATGAATTTGTTGAGGCTTTAACAAATTTGAGAATTGATGGTGCAGAACGATATATAATTGATTTGAGAGGAAATTCCGGAGGTTATCTAGAATCGGTTATTTTAATGACAAATGAGTTTTTGAAAAAAGATGATTTAATTGTATATACAGAAGGAAAATCTGAAAAAAGAAGAGAGGCTTTTGCGGATGGTAGGGGGGCATTTGTGAAAGCTCCTATAGCCATATTAATTGATGAATGGTCTGCTTCTGCAAGTGAAATATTTGCAGGCGCAATTCAAGATAATGATAGGGGAATTGTAGTTGGTCGTCGTTCTTTTGGTAAAGGTCTTGTTCAGCAGCAGATTCCTTTGCGAGATGGCTCTGCTATCCGATTGACTATTGCTCGTTATCATACACCATCCGGACGATGCATTCAGAAACCATATTCAGATAAGAACGAGTACGATATGGATATTCTAAATCGATATTTGCACGGAGAAATGGATGATGCTGATAGTATAAAGACTATGCCAGACTCTTTAAAGTTTTTTACGGCTAAAGGTAGAATCGTTTATGGTGGAGGTGGTATCTCTCCGGATTATTTTGTTCCTCGTGATACGATTGAAGCAACATCTTATTATACAAAAATTTATAATAGTGGTCTGCTTTATGATTATTCGTTTGAATATGTGGATAAAAATAGAAAGAAATTAGCGGAGTTCAAAGATTTATCTTCTCTGTCAGATTTTTTAAGCAAACAAAATTTTGCAGAGGAATTGGCTAAATTTGCGAAAACTAAGGGAGTGGTTAAAGATAATGAGATGTTTGAACGTTCTAAGTTATTAATGCAAAATAGGGTGGAAGCATATATTTCTAGAAGTGTGTTGGGTGATTCTGCTTTTTATCCAATTTTCAATGAAAAAGATGAAGTAATAAGAACAGCTTTACAAAAATTGTTAAATGAACCTTCGTTGCCAAGTGTGGTAAATTTTAACATAAAGTAAAGGTATAGAGTAAAGATGGATTTGTAGGTGAATATTTATACAAGAGGATTTTTCTATTTGGATAATTAAAATCTATTTTCTATCTTTGCTTTTGTCATTGGACGCGTGAATAATTTTAATAAATAGGAGATTGAGTCAGAATTTTTAGGGTTCAATCTTGGGAGGTGTGTAAGAATTAATTTTATTAATTGTCGCACGCCGACTATTTTTTTGTAATAACTAAAAATACTAATATTATGGCAGTATCTTATGTAACAGAGGAAGGCTATAACAAGATGAGAGAAGAGCTAAAACATTTAGAAACGGTGGAGAGGCCTGCTATTTCTAAACAGATTGCTGAGGCTCGCGACAAAGGTGATTTATCGGAAAATGCAGAGTATGATGCAGCGAAAGAAGCGCAAGGTCTTTTGGAAATGAAAATTTCGTTACTAAAAGAAAAAATTCTCTCGGCTAAGATTATAGACGATTCTCGTTTGAATACAGATGTGATTCAAATTTTGAATAAAGTAAAAATTAAAAATACAAAGAATGGGGCGGTAATGACCTATACTTTAGTTTCAGAACATGAAGCGAATTTGAAAGAGGGTAAGTTGGCTGTAAATACTCCTATTGCTCAAGCTTTACTAGGAAAGAAAGTTGGAGATGTTGTTGAGGTAACTGTTCCTGCTGGGAAAATTCCTTTTGAGGTAATCGAGATTTCATTCTAATAATGTAGTGTAATGGCAACAATTTTTACGAAGATCATTAATGGTGAGATTCCTTGTTACAAGGTGGCGGAAGACGAAAATTATTTTGCTTTTTTAGATATCAATCCAGTGCAGAAGGGGCATGTTCTTGTTGTTCCTAAAATCGAAGAAGATTATATATTTCGTCTAAAGGATGATGTGTTGGCCGGTCTGATTTTGTTTTCTAAAAAAGTGGCTTTGGCGATTGAAAAATCAGTTCCATGCACTAGAGTGGCTGTTGCTGTTATTGGATTGGAAGTTCCTCATGTGCATATTCATCTGATTCCAATTCAAAAAGAGAGTGACTTGAATTTTGCATCTAAAAAGGAGATTGCTTCAGAAGAAATGGTGTCAGTTGCTCAATTAATTGCATCTAATTTTTAATTGAGAATTATTAAGAAATAAGAGGGAATATTGAAATTAATTTTTTCGGTGTTCCCTTTTTTGTATAGGTAATGTTGCTTTTTGAGAGTTAATTGGCATGGAGACAAATATGGATACAGTTAAAAACGTTTTATTTAAAGAAGGTTGGTTCTTTCTCTTGATTATTTTCATATTCAAGGTGAGTTGTTTTGATATAACTTTCTTTTGGGATTCCATTAATTGTCTCTCTAGAGTTGCTCATCATATTTATGATAACGGATTATCTTATTTTTGTTATGAGGAAAAATATGACAATGGGGATCCTCATATTTTACCCTTTTATATAGCAACCTTATGGTCGTTGATGGGGAAAAATTTAATAATTACTCATTTGGCGTTTTTGCCTTTTACTTTGGGTTGTGTTTATCAGGTAGTTCAACTCTCCCGAAAATTATTCACAATAGGGGATAGCAATAATTTGTTATTTTTTCTGCTATCAACAATCTTAATTCTATCTGATACGAGTTTTTTATCTCAGATTATATTGTTGGGGACTGATGTCTGCGTCATTTTTTTTGCTCTTTATACAGTGAACCAGATATTAAAAGGGGGATATCTCACTCTTTCAGTAGGTTTTGTAGGTTTGTTGATAACAAGAAGAGGAATGATTATTTCAGCTGTACTTATGATTACTTATTTGTTGCATTGTTATTTTGTTCAAAAAAAAGAATTTAAGTTGAAGTCGTTTCTCTATGATCTTTTACCAACATTGCCGGCATGTTTGTTTGTCTTACTATTTCTTGTTTTAAGGTACGTGAATGTAGGTTGGGTTTTTAATAATCCGGTAACAGTATGGGCAGAAACTGGTGACTTAGTTACGAAAAAGGAATTGTTAAAAAATGGTTTGGTTTATGTTTGGCGAAATCTCGATTTTGGTCGATTTGCTATTTGGGGTGTTTTTCTTTTCTCTGTTTTAAAATCGAAAAAAATTTTTTTTGGAGAGTTGAAAACCTTATGGTTCGCCTATTTTTTGCTCCAAATGGCATTTTTAATTGTTACACTTCCTATAACGAATCCTTTTGGAGCTAGATATTTTATAGTTCAGTTTGTTCTTTTTTCTGTGATAGTCTCTAAAATTGTATATGAAAATTTCGACAAAAAGGTTGCTAAAGGTTTGATGATTGCAATGATTGTTATTGTAAATTCAGGTCATTTTTGGCTTTATCCTCTGAATATTGCGCAAAATTGGGATTGCACGTTAAAGCATATTTCATTTTATGATCTTAGAAAAGAGACTTTTGAATACTTGGAAAATAATGGTATCGATTATTCCAATGTTGCCTCTGGTTTTTCTCTTTATGGAAATCAGCGCTTGATTGATTTAAAAGATGAAGATAGGGTAATAGATTCGGAGATAGGTGATAATGAATATTATTTGTATAGTAATATTTGTTCGGAACGTGATGAAAGACGATCTGAGTTTTGTAGAGACTGGGAGCAAGTTGCATTGTTTCAAAAAAATGATATATTTATTCAGATTTTAAAGAAATAAAGAATTTTTATTTCTTAAGACAATTTCTATAAATTAGGTCGAGAAAATTTTGAAAGGCATTTTGTTTAGGTTGATTCTATTTATAAATGAGCATAGTATCGTAACTAGATGAATAGTAGCAAGATAAATAAATTGGATTCAAAAGTATCCGAAATAGGATTTATTATAAAAAGAAAGCAAAAATAGTAATTTATAGAAGATTCCTTAAACATTGGTTGCGTAAAATTTTTGTAAAGAAAGAACAAAAAGAGTACCTTTGTGGTATTATATAAGAAAAGAATATGTCCAATAACGATAGTTTAATATCAAGAGAATTAAGTAATGGGGAATTGTCGGAACTTGCCAATTTCTCGGATTTTACATCCGGTTGGACAATGTCTGAAAATTCAAATCAATATTTATTGGAGGAGGGCTTAGAAGAATTTTTTTTACACTCCATGGGAGGTGTAAGACGATTAAAATCGTATGCAAAACCCGTTCACCTTGTTGAAGGTATTCCATCAATTGAAGGGTCTCAAATAGTTGAAACATTTAGACAACAAATCTGGTTTACCCCACTAATGATTGTGTTGACTTTTACAATTGGAATGCTCTTTGTTAATCGTTTTAAAATTTACAAACAAGAACTAAGATTTTTTTTCTTATCAGGTAGGGGTGATACAAGTGTGTCTGACAACCGAATGGGATTATTTCAATTTCGCTTCTTAACCTTTTCGGTATCAATAATATCCATTACACTTTTTTGTAGTTTTGTGTTAGAAGATATATTGAATTACCAGCCAGACTCGTTTTCGAAAACCTTTATTAGATTGTTAGGAGTTGTTTTATTATACATTTTAGTGAAAATGGTAATAACAAGGATTCTTTGTTTTGTATTTTTGGATAATCGGATATTGGTCAATTTAAAGCAGTTGTATACAACATTGTTGACTATGTTGGGATTTTCTCTCTTTATCAGTGTTTTGCTAATATCTTATGGGCAAGGTTTCATTATTGATATGGCATTTTGGATGGGGATAATTGTTTGTTGTTTATCTGTTGGATTATATTTATATAAGATTTTTGAATTTTTTTTTACAGGGGTCTCTTCTTTATTCTATTTGATTTTGTATCTTTGCACCCTAGAAATTTTGCCTACTGCTATTTTTGTATGGGTATTGATGATTTCTGTCTAAAAATAATTAAGTTTTAAGTAATAAAATGGTGAAAATTAAACGTATTTTAGTTTCTCAGCCGAAGCCTACTTCAGAGAAATCTCCATATTTCGATTTAGAAACAAAATATGGTGTAAAAATTGATTTTAAACCGTTTATCAAGGTAGAGCCGGTTTTATCGAAAGAATTTCGTCAACAGAAGGTCTCTATATTAGATCATACGGCGGTCGTATTTACGGCAAGAACGGCAATTGACCATTTTTTTCGTTTATGTGGAGAATTAAGGGTGAATGTACCTGAGACAATGAAGTATTTTTGTATTTCTGAATCTGTGGCAAAGTATTTGCAAAAATACATACAGTACAGAAAACGTAAAATATTTTTTGGTGAGACGAATAAATTGGAAGATTTGATGAAGTATGTAACGAAGCATATCGGAGAGAAATTTCTTGTTGCGGTTTCAGATGTTCATGATGTGAATAAAGCTGTGGAAGAACAAAAGGATGATATCCTTTCATTGATGGAAAAGGCCGGTGCTAACTTTACACCCGCGGTGATGTATAAAACTGTAAGTACTGATTTTACAAAGGAGCCGGACTTTAGTTATGATATGTTGGTGTTTTTTAGTCCTTCAGGAATTGCTTCATTGTATAAGAATTTCCCTGATTTTAAACAGGGAGATATAGGTGTTGGATGTTTAGGAGCAACTACAGCAAAAGCTGCAAAGGATGCTGGTTTGACTGTAAATATTGAGGCTCCAACAGTAGAATTCCCGTCTATGCCGGCTGCTATTGATGCATATTTAAAGGATCTTTCCAAAAAGAAATAAACTAGATTTTTCATACTGCGCCAAATGAAATTTCGTACTTTGGCGCAGTTTTTTTTATAGATGGAACAACGTCGAAATACATTTCCAAAAAGAGAGCATTTATGTGGACATTTGTTAGTGGATGCTTTATATGAAAAAGGAGACTCTTTTTTTGTCTACCCGTTTCGTGTTGTTTATGATATTGTACCGTTACCGGAAAATGATGATGTCGCCATATTATGTATGGTAGGAGTTTCCAAAAGAAAACTCAAAAAGGCTGTCCACAGAAATTATGTAAAACGACAAACAAGAGAGGCTTATCGTAAGAATAAGCATGAATTATGGGATTTTTTGGAGAAAAGTAAGAAAAGGTTGCATCTTTCTTTAAATTACATCGGAGAAAAATGTGAAAAATCTTCTGTTATGGAGCGTCAAACGAAAAAAACATTAAAAAAGATGTTGGACATTATTCAATCTAAGTCAGATGTGCGATAAAAAAAATCAACGATCTATATTATCAAAATTTTTCATCAAAATTACACTTCTCCCTATTCAATTTTATAGAGTTGCAATTTCACCTATGTTGCCACCGTCTTGTCGATATACCCCAACTTGTTCAGAATATGCTATGATTGCCATAAAGAAATATGGGGTTATTAAGGGTGGATATTTGACAATTAGACGAATTTTAAGGTGTCATCCGTGGGGTGGGAGTGGGTATGACCCGGTTCCCTAAGCGAATTGCTATGGATAAAATAGTTTCCATATATTTTATATTTGCTTGATAGATACACTTTTTGCTCGTGAATAAAAAAAATATTTTTTTTTATGGCAAAAAAATGGTTTAAAATTAGCGAAATATGGAATATATACATAAATTTGCGTGTTTTTATGAATAAATATTCGTATTAATTCATTTAACAGTAGAAAATGAAAAATAAAGTAAAGCGAATAACTGCAATAAAAGAGATTATCTCAACAACAGAAATTGGGAGTCAAGAAGAACTTCTTCATAGTTTAGCGGAAAGAGGTTTTGAGTTGACTCAAGGTACATTGTCAAGAGATATGAAGCAGTTGAAAGTTGTAAAGACAACAAATTCTTCAGGGATGTATGTCTATAAGTTGCCACAGCAGCAAGAGACGGTTGCGGAAGTTGTTGTGGAGCGAACAACTCTCGATTCGGTTTTAGTTTCGTTGGATTTTTCGTCTAATATTGTGGTTATTCACACCCGCCCGGGATATGCGAGCAGTATGGCGTATGAAATAGATGTGCAAGCGAGTGATGTAATTTTAGGAACAGTGGCAGGAGATGACACAATTATAGCTGTAAAGAGAGAGGAGTTATCACAAAAAGATGTAATCGATGCATTATCTCGGTTTATCCCATCTTTAAAAAAATAAATTTACCCTATTTTCACTTAGTGATTATGGATCAAGAAATAGAAATTATGGTCGCAGATGAGCGGCATATAGATTATGTGGAAGTTATCTTGGATACGATAGAGAAAGCAGCCAAGGTACGAGGAACTGGTATAGCGAAGCGTGACCCTGAATATGTTAAGGAGAAAATTCGTGAAGGGAAAGCCGTGATCGCATTATGTGGAGAAGAATTTGCAGGGTTTAGTTACATCGAAACGTGGGAGAATAAAAGGTATGTTACGACTTCCGGTTTGATTGTGCCTGAAAAGTTCAGAGGAAGAGGTTTGGCAAGGCGGATTAAACATACTACGTTTACTTTGGCTCGCAAACGTTGGCCGGAGGCTAAGATTTTTAGTTTAACTTCAGGAGCAGCTGTGATGAAGTTGAATACAGCCTTAGGTTATTTGCCAGTTACTTTTGCCGATTTAACAGAAGACGAGACATTTTGGAAAGGATGTAAAGGGTGTGTAAATTATGATATTTTACAACGTACAGGTCGTCGTTATTGTATCTGTACCGGAATGTTATTTGACCCGCATGAGCCATTGAGTTTAGAAATGGCAGAGAGAGAATTATCTAAAGACCCAAATATTAAAATATAGTATCAAAATGGCTAAGAAAAAAGTTGTAGTTGCTTTCAGTGGAGGATTGGACACATCTTTCACGGTGATGTATTTGGCAAAAGAAAAAGGCTATGAAGTTTATGCTGCGTGTGCGAATACCGGAGGTTTCAGCGAGGAACAATTGAAACAAAATGAAGAGAATGCGTATAAGTTGGGAGCTGTAAAGTATGTGACTTTGGACGTTACTCAAGAGTATTATGAGAAAAGTTTGAAGTACATGGTTTATGGAAATGTTCTTCGTAATGGGACTTATCCGGTTTCAGTCTCTTCTGAACGTATATTCCAAGGTATGGCTATTGCTCGTTATGCTAATGAGATAGGTGCAGACGCAATTGCTCATGGTTCAACCGGTGCAGGTAATGATCAGGTTCGTTTTGACATGACTTTCTTGGTTATGTCTCCGGGAATAGAGATTATCACGTTGACTCGTGATATGACTCTTACTAGACAATATGAGATTGATTATTTGAATGAAAATGGCTTCTCTGCAGATTGGACGAAATTGAAATATTCTTATAATGTAGGTATTTGGGGTACGTCTATTTGTGGTGGAGAAATTTTGGATTCTAGAGAAGGTTTGCCTGAGTCAGCTTACTTGAAACAGGTTACTAAATCAGGTAGTGAGCTTCTCAAATTAGGATTTAAAAATGGAGAAATTTTTTCCGTGAATGGGGAGGAATTTGACGATAAGATTGCTTGTATCCAAAAGATAGAGGAAATCGGTGCTGCTTATGGTATTGGTCGTGATATGCACGTTGGTGATACTATTATAGGAATTAAAGGTAGAGTTGGTTTTGAGGCTGCTGCTCCTATGTTGATTATTGGGGCTCATAGATTTTTAGAGAAATATACCCTATCTAAATGGCAACAGTATTGGAAAGATCAAGTGGCGAATTGGTATGGAATGTTCTTACATGAGTCTCAGTACCTAGAGCCTGTAATGCGTGATATTGAAGCGATGTTGGAGTCTTCTCAAAGAAATGTAAATGGTGAGGTAACGTTAGAATTGAGACCATTATCGTTCTCTACAGTTGGAGTAGATTCTCCTGATGATTTGGTTAAGTCTAAGTTTGGGGAATATGGTGAGATGAATAAGGGGTGGACATCAGAAGATGCAAAAGGCTTTATCAAAGTAACCTCAACTCCTTTGCGTGTTTATTATGCAAATCATAAGGAAGAAGGTGAAAATATTTAAGGAGGGTTCTATAAATTCATTTCGTGGAATTTTTGGATTTGTTTCGAGTGGATTGTTGTGCGAAAGGAAGGAGTAGTGCGAGCATTGTGACCGACTGACATACAGAAGTTGCCGAAATAAATCAAAAAGTATCGAAAAGTTTATCACCTTGCAATTTATATTTTTAAATTAAAAACGGTGAATTTTTAGAATTTATCTTAAAATACATTTTTCATAGTGTTTGTTTATTTTGTTTAGAGAAGTAATTTTATTGTTAGATTACTTCTCTTTTTTTATTGATACTTTTTAATTCGTGGATTATAAATCATCAATTGTAACGTTAGGAGGTAAGAAGCAGTTTATATCCTTCCCATATTTAAGTAAATCTCTAACAACGGTTGAACTTATAAAAGAGTGTTGAGGTTCTGTAAATAATAGAATTGTGTCGATTCCGGAAATTCTGCGGTTGGCATCTGCAATAGTCTTTTCATATTCAAAATCTGCAATTGAGCGAATACCTCTTAAAATAAGTGATGCTCCAATTTCTTTTGCAAAATCAACAGTTAATGAATCGTAACTTTCAACTCGAACCTTTGGTTCGTCTGCAAATGCTTTTTGAATAATAAAATTTCTCTTATCAATGGAGAATAATGTTTTTTTTGCTTCATTGATACCAATAGCAATAACTACCTCATCTACAAAATTTAAGGCTCTTTTAACAACTGAATAATGACCAACTGTGAATGGATCAAAACTACCTGGAAATATCGCTATCTTTTTCATTGTTTTATTTTTTTGCAAAAGTAATAAATATTAGTCAACCCATAACAACTTTTCAATGATATAATCAGATTTGAATATTCCTATTTCAGAAAGGGCATAAAAGCCTTCTTTAAATATTATATCTCCAGATGTTGTAAATCGGGATATCTCTTTTTCGAAATAGGAGATAATATCATTATCAAATGTTTTTATAAATTTATTGAAATTGAGACCTTTTATGGTTCTTAATGATGTGATTATTAAGTCGTTATAGCGAGTTTGTGTATCGATATTTTCTGTCTCATAGAATATTTTATGTTCTTTTCTCAGTTGAAGGTAAAGCCGACTGTTGGAAATGTTCCAACGACGTGTTTTCCCGTTAAATGAGTGTGCGGCAGGACCAACTCCTAAATATGGTGTTTCGTTCCAGTATGAGGAGTTGTGTTTTGATTCAAACCCATATTTTGCGAAGTTTGAAATTTCATATTGAGATATATTTGCTTTAGTCAATTTTTTGATTAGTAATCGGTACATTTCGAAGCTTAAATCTTCATCAATTTCTTTAAATAAACCTGAATCACGTTGTCGGGTAATTTTTGTTCCTCCTTCAAAAGTCAGATGATAGGCTGAAATATGAGGAACATTTAGAGAAATAGCCGTTTCAATATTTTCACCCCAATTTTCTAACGTTTGGTTGGGTAGCCCGTATATTAAATCTATACTTACGTTTTCAAATCCATTATCTTGACAACGTTTTATTGCGTGGATAGCTTGTTGTGCGGTATGTCTTCGATTGATAAATAAAAGGTCCTTGTCAAAAAAACTTTGAACACCTATACTCAGACGATTGATGGGAAATTGCTTCAGTTCAGAAATTTTCTTTATTGATAAATCGTCAGGATTTGCCTCAAGTGTAACTTCTTCCAGATCAAGAGTGAAATTATTTTTTATAGTTTCAAAAATTTGATTTAGATCCTTATTGTTCAAAAGGGAGGGCGTTCCCCCTCCTAAATAGATTGTTTTTATAATTTCGTTATTGAGAAAAAAATTTTTTTGTTCTACTAACTCTTGACAAATATTTTGAATCAACACTTCTCTATTCCCTTGATAAGTAGAGGAGTAAAAGTCGCAGTATGAACAACGACTTTTGCAAAATGGAATATGAACATAAATGCCGGCCATCGTTGCAAAGGTAATTCGAAAAAATAAAAAAATAGTAGAATCGATCTGTTTTTCCTCTTAAAACTTTAAAATTATGCTTTAAAAGCAGATCAAGTAACAAAATTTTAGAAAAAATTCAAACCTTGTCTTAAATTTATTCATTATTTTTGCATTCGTTTGGAAAATTATAAAATATAGAGACGAGTTTTACGTTTTCTAAACGTGTAATGTTTAATATTCAGTAATGCGATATAAAAAAGTATTAAAAATTTTTCTTCCATTTGTGGTGATGCTAAGTTGCGGGATAAGCAATGTTATGGCTCAGGCTCGTTATTTTGGTGAGTTTGGTATTTTGGGGGGAGGCTCTTTTTACAATGGTGATGCCAATACTTCAAAAGTTTTTTTGGAGCCTCATTTGGCATTTGGAGGGTTATTAAGAATTAATTTAACAAACAGAGGTGCATTAAAAATTAATATTATCAGAGGTGCTGTTTCCGGAGATTCTCGTAATATGGATAATGCGTTACCAGGAGGTGTTCAAGTTGAGTTTGAGAGAGATTTTTGGGATGTGGGATTTCATTTTGAGCATAATTTTTTTAAATATGGCCTCAAAACGTGGGATAGGGAGGTTAAAAGACATACTCCCTACATATTGTTAGGTCCCGGAATTACAATTTTTGATGAGTGGAGAGGAACCGAATTGACGTTTAATTTGACTTATGGTGTAGGTTACAAGTTTAAATTCGGGAAACGTTTTAATCTAGGATTGGAGTGGTCCATGCGTAAGTTGTTTATTGACGATTTTGATGTAACAAATAAAGAAAATAAAATATTGGATGACCCTTATAAAATGGGGTATTCGTGGATTAAAAATAATGATTACTATTCTACGGTATTTCTATTTTTAAGCGTTGATTTGATTCGCAAGAAAAACAAATGTAATGTTTTACAGTTTTGATTATGAGTTATAGAGAACAAATTGATATAGAAAGAATTCCTTCCCATGTAGCAGTAATTATGGATGGGAATGGAAGATGGGCAAAGAAACAAGGTCAAGAGCGTATTTTTGGTCATCATAATGGGGTTGATTCTGTAGATAAAGTCACGGAAGCTGCTGGTGAATTAGGTATTAAATACTTGACTTTGTATGCCTTTTCTACTGAGAATTGGAATCGTCCTGAAAGTGAAGTGTTGGGGCTAATGGAGATTTTGTCTTCAGCTCTTAAAAACAATATCAGTAAGATTATGAAAAATAATGTCCGTCTTGTGATGATAGGTGATCGTTCGAGATTGTCAGAGTTAACCATTAAAAATATGGAAGAGGCGGAAGATATGACAAAAGACAATACCGGTTTAACTCTTATTTTGGCTATAAGTTATTCTTCACGATGGGAGATTGTTGATGCAGTTAAGCAAATTGCCCATAAAGTGAAAATAGGTGAAATATGTGCGGAGGAAATTGATGAAAGAATTTTTTCTGACCATTTGGCAACGCGTAATATTCCGGATCCGGATTTATTAATAAGAACCAGTGGAGAATTGAGAATAAGTAATTTCTTAATGTGGCAACTCTCATATTCGGAATTATATTTTACAGATATTTGTTGGCCTGAATTTAAGAAGGAAGAGTTTTATCAGGCCATTTTAGATTATCAAATGAGAGAGAGACGTTTTGGAAAGACAAGTGAACAGATTTCATAAATGATTGAAAGTATGCGAAATAGAATATTAATTTTCTTTGTTATTACGTTGAGTTTGGTGGTTCAAGCTGTTTTTGCTAATGTTGTTCCATTGCCAATGGATACAACTAAAGTTGATGCTCAATGGAAGACAGAAGGAGATACGTTAACTTCATCTTTGCAGAATGATAAATCAAGCGAATTTGTCAAGGACGAAGAAGGATACGTCCCCACAATATCATATACGGATATTCCAAGAGAGTATGAAATTGCAGATATTACAGTAACCGGAGCTAATAATTTTGATAAATCAGTAATTATTGGCTATTCGGGTTTAAGTAAAGGTCAAAGAATTAAGGTTCCCGGAGATCAGATAAGTAAGGCAATAAGAAAATTTTGGAAGCAAGGATTGTTTTCAGATGTTAAGATTTCAGCGACAAAAATTGAGGGTGATAAAATTTGGTTGAATATAGCATTGAAGGCGAGGGAGCGAATATCTGATATCGTAATTCGAGGAATTAAAGAAAAGGATAAAGAGGATATGTTGAGTGCAATGGAGTTAAAAAAAGGCGGGCAAGCAACTCCTAACTTAATAGCGCGAACAAAAGCTGCTATAAAACGTCAAATGGCGGGCGATGGCTATAGAAATGCAGAGGTAAATATTTGGATGAAAGATGATCCCAAAGTAGCAGGTTCTGTGGTTGTGAATATTGATGTGGATAAGAAAGAAAAGGTAAAAGTTAATCGTATCTATATTTCTGGAATTTCTCAGATGGAAGAGAAAAAAATAAAACGAGCCATGAAGAAAACAAAAGAACGTGGTAAGTTGGTTAATATCTTCAAAACAAAGAAATTTATAGATGAGGAGTATAAGAATGATAAAAATCTCGCCATTGAAAAATTCAACGAGTTTGGGTTCCGCGATGCTGTTTTAGTAAGTGATAGTGTTGTACCTGTGGAGGATAATCGGGTAGATATCTATATGACATTTAATGAAGGTAAAAAATACTATTTTCGAGATATTATATGGGTCGGTAATACGATTTATTCAAATGATATTTTGTCAACAGCGTTGGGGATAAAAAGAGGGGATGTTTATAATAGTAAATTATTGAATGATCGGTTGTTTGTAGATGAAGATGCCATGTCAAATCTATACTTAGACAATGGTTATTTATTTTTCAATGTCGATCCAGTCGAAATTAATGTAGAGGGGGATTCTATAGATGTAGAATTGAGAGTATTTGAAGGGCGTCAGGCCGTGATAAATAATGTAAGAATTAGTGGAAATGAAGCGATTTATGAGCATGTTATTCGAAGAGAATTGAGAACGAAACCCGGACAATTATTTAGTAAGTCCGATTTGCAACGGTCTGCTCGTGAATTAGCTGCTACAGGTCATTTTAATCCTGAAACGATGGATATACGTCCAGAACCGGATCCGGAAAATGGAACGGTTGATATTATTTACAACTTGGAACAGAAGAAGAATGATCAGGTAGAATTGTCATTTGGTTGGGGTCAGACCGGTGTTACAGGTTCGTTAGGACTTAAATTTACCAATTTCTCTATGAGAAATATATTTAATAAAGATGCATATAGACCATTACCTCAAGGTGATGGACAAAATTTGTCATTGTCATTTTCAACGAATGCAAGGTATTATACATCTGCAAGTATTTCTTTTGTTGAACCATGGTTAGGCGGAACGAAACCGACTACTTTTTCTGCTTCATTATATTGGTCAAAGCAATCGGGGGTAAATAGTCAGTATTATTCAGAAAACTATTATAATAGTTTATATTATGATGATTATTCATATAGTTATGCTACCGCTGCCGATCCTGATAAGTATATAATGACTTTAGGTGGATCGATTGGAATCGGGAAAAGATTGAATTGGCCTGATGATTATTTTTCTATATATGGTGAGTTATCATTTCGTCATTATTCGTTGCAAAATTGGGTCTATTTGGACTTATCTGATGGGAAAGCGAATAATTTAAGTTTATCTGCAACTTGGAGCAGAAATTCTTTGGATAATCCTTATTATACGCGTAGAGGATCAAAGTTTTCTTTGATGGTTCAGGCTACCCCTCCGTATTCCCTATTTAAAGATAATTCAAGGGTTGATGAGTTGGTTACTAAATTCAAAAATGGAAGTGCTACAGAGGAGTACAGAGGATTGAGTGCTGATGAGTATTCTGAAATGCAAGAGGAGTTGTATAAGTGGGTTGAGTATTATAAGGTAGAGTTTAAAGCTCAAACATTTACACCATTGTCTAGTAACCAAAAACTAGTTTTGATGACCAGAGCGGAATATGGTTTTTTGGGGTACTATAACAAGAATAGAAGATCTCCGTTTGAGAGATATTACGTAGGAGGAGATGGAATGACAGGTTATAGTAGTACATATTCAACCACCGCCGTAAAAATGAGAGGGTATGGAAATGGCTCGTTAACTCCTGAAGACCCTATAACCGGTCGAGATGCAGGAAATATTTATACAAGATTATCGTTAGAGTTGAGATACCCATTGATGTTGGAAACAACAACAACGATTTATTTGTTAGCATTTGCAGATGCCGGAAATGCATGGAGTGAATTCCATGATTTCAACCCATTTGATTTAAAAAGATCATTAGGGGTTGGTGTTAGAGTATTTCTTCCAATGTTAGGATTGATTGGAGTAGATTGGGGATATGGTTTTGATGATCCTTATCAAGTGGGAGAAGGAGGAAGTAATTTTCATTTTGTAATAGGTCAAGAATTCTAAACAAAAACAGATAGTTATGAAGAAGATTTTATTTTTTACTTTTATGTTGTTGGGATGTGTTGCAAATGTTTCAGCGCAGAAAATAGCTGTGATAGATATGTCTTATCTATTAAAAAACATCCCTATGTATGAATCTGCTAATGAACAATTAAAGCAGGTTTCTCAAAAATGGCAAAAGGAGGTCGAAACGTTAAATGAAGAGGCTGAACTTTTGTATAAAAATTACCAAACAGAGTCTGTCTTTTTATCAGAAGAGATGAAGAGAAAAAAAGAGAATGAAATTGTTGCAAAAGAGAAACAAGCAAATGATTTAAAAAGAAATTATTTCGGGCCGGAAGGTGAATATTATAAGAAGAGAGAGAGCTTGATGAAACCTATTCAAGATGAAATCTATGTAGCAGTAAAAGATGTTGCAGATACAAAAGGTTATCAAGTTGTATTAGATAAATCTAGCAGCCAAAATCTTATCTATTTTTCAGTTAAAGTTGACATAAGTGATGAGGTCCTTGAAAAGTTAGGTTATTCAAAATAATTTTTATATTTGCAGAACGTTTAATTAATAAGATAGAAAATGAAAAAATTAGTGTTTGGATTGCTATTGGCAATCATTCCAGTTGTAGTTAGTGCTCAAAATACTCAAGTTAAGTTAGGATACTTGGATGTTCAAACTTTGTTTATGGCTATGCCGGAATCAATGGAAATAGACTCGACGCTTAAAAAATTGGTTGCTCAGCATGAAAATGAGGTTAAGAGAATGGAAGATGAGTATACTCGTAAGTTGATAGAGTACAAAGAAGGTGAAGTAGGATGGGATGAAACAATTAAGAAAAATAGAATGGAAGAGTTGCAAACATTGCAAACAAAGATGCAAAACTATTATCAACAAGCGCAAATGATGTTGCAACAAAAGCAAGAGCAATTACAAGCTCCGATAAGAGAGAAACTTCGTAAAACAATCGAAGAGGTCGGTGCAGAAAATGGATTTTTGTACATTTATGATTTAAATGCATTGTTGTATAAATCTCCGGATGCAATTGATGTTACACCTTTGATGAAGAAAAAATTAAATATTAAGTAAGTATTATTTAAGTTGATATATTGAGGTTGTGCCGAATTTGATTTGTCACGACCTCATTTTTTTAAATTGTTTTATGTCATTATATCCGCTGAAAGCAGGTCCAATTGGAGTCTTTGATTCTGGGTATGGAGGATTGACGATTCTCGAAAAAATTAGAGAATTAATGCCTCAGTATGATTATCTTTATTTGGGGGATAATGCGCGAACTCCTTATGGAACAAGATCATTTGATGTTGTGTATGAATTCACGCGTCAGTCGGTGGAAAAATTATTTAGTTTAGGGTGTCCATTGGTTGTTTTAGGATGTAATACAGCATCAGCGAAAGCACTGAAAACGATCCAACAAAATGATTTACCTGAATGGAATCCAGAAAAACGAGTGTTGGGGGTTATTCGTCCAACAGTTGAGTCTATTGCTAAAGTGACAAAGACTAAGCATGTCGGAGTTTTAGGAACAGTTGGAACAATTCAGTCAATGTCTTATCCGATTGAGATTGCAAAATTATCTCCGGAAATTGTTGTTTCCGGACAGGCATGTCCTCTTTGGGTTCCATTGGTAGAAAATGCAGAATATGATTCTGATGGAGCTGATTATTTTGTAAAAAAATATATTGATGAGATTTTAGAAAAAGATCCAGTTATTGATACATTAATTTTAGGATGTACGCATTATCCTTTGTTGTTACCTAAAATTAAAAAGTATCTTCCTAGAAATGTAAATATAGTATCTCAAGGTGCTATTGTTGCAACCTCATTGAAAGATTATTTGAGCAGACATGTAAGTTTAGAAAAACATATAACTAGAGGAGGTACTTGTCATTTTTACACTACTGAATCTGTGGAGAAATTTCAAAAATCAGCAGAGATTTTTTTAAATGAACACGTTTGCGTTGAACATATAAAATTAAGTTCTTCAAAAAGATAATAACTTGATTGTAATCTTAACAGAAATTACAAAGATTCTCTTTATAATTCACTGAAAATATTTACCTTTGCACTCTGATAAATATAATTAAGATGGAGATTCAAAAAATCAGGAACGTGGCAATTATTGCCCATGTCGATCATGGTAAAACTACCCTTGTAGATAAAATGTTGTTAGCTGGTAAATTGTTTAAAGAACATGAAAAACCAGGTGCATTAATGTTAGATAATAACGATTTGGAACGAGAACGCGGTATAACAATCGTTTCAAAGAATGTATCAATCAGATATAAAGATTATAAAATTAATATTATAGATACGCCGGGGCACTCTGATTTTGGTGGAGAGGTAGAGCGTGTATTAAATATGGCTGATGGAGTTTTACTTTTAGTAGATGCTTTTGAAGGTCCTATGCCCCAAACTAGATTTGTGTTGCAAAAGGCACTTCAGTTGGGTTTGAAGCCTATCGTTGTGATAAATAAGGTAGATAAACCGAATTGTAGACCCGATGAAGTTCAAGAAGAGGTATTCGATTTAATGTTTAATTTAGATGCAACGGAAGAACAATTGGATTTTCCTACCATCTATGGATCTGCTAAAAACAATTGGATGTCAGACGATTGGAATGTTCCGCGAGAAAACGATATAACCCCGGTCTTGGATGCGATTATTAAGCATATACCTGAACCAAGAATATTGACAGGAACACCTCAAATGTTGATAACATCATTGGATTTTTCATCCTATGTTGGTCGAATTGCTATTGGACGAATCCATCGAGGATCATTGGCAGAGTCTCAAGATTTGTCGTTGGTAAAAAGAGATGGTTCGGTTAAGAGGGTAAAAATAAAAGAATTAAGGGTATTTGAAGGTTTTGGTCAAGCATGTGTAAGAGAGGCTAACTGTGGTGAATTGTGTGCATTAGTAGGTATTGAAGGATTTGATATTGGTGATACTATATGTGATTTAGAGAATCCGGAGCCACTTCCACCTATAGCAATAGATGAGCCAACCATGAGTATGGTTTTTGCAGTTAATGATTCACCCTTCTTTGGAAAAGAAGGGAAATTTGTAACCTCAAGACATATTAATGATCGATTAGTAAAAGAATTGGATAGAAATCTAGCTTTGAAGGTTGAGAAAGATCCGACATCTGATAAATGGACAGTTTTTGGTCGAGGAGTACTTCATTTGTCAGTTTTGATTGAAACGATGAGACGTGAAGGTTATGAGTTGCAAGTTGGTCAGCCTCAAGTTATTTTCAAAGATATTGATGGTGAAAGATGTGAACCTATGGAGCAGTTGACAATCGATTTACCAGATGAAGTTTCTGGTAAAGTTATAGAGATGGTGGCAGTCCGTAAGGGAGATATGGTATCAATGGAAAGAAAAGGAGATAGAGTTCATTTGGAGTTTGTAATTCCATCTAGAGGAATTATAGGTTTAAGAACGAACGTATTGACTGCAACAGCAGGAGAAGCTGTGATGGCTCATCGATTCTTGGAATATCAACCTTATAAGGGAGAAATAGAGAGAAGGACGAATGGTGCATTAATTGCGATGGAGTCAGGAACTGCCTTTGCATATGCGCTGGATAAACTTCAGGATCGTGGTAAGTTCTTTATCAACCCACAAGATGAAGTTTATGCTGGACAAGTGGTAGGGGAGCATTGTAAGGATAATGATATTGTTGTAAATGTGACGAAATCTAAGCAGTTAACCAATATGCGTTCTAAAAGTTCAGATGACAAAGCTCGTATTATACCGCCTATTATTTTCTCATTGGAAGAAGCGTTGGAATATATCCGAGAAGATGAGTATGTGGAGGTAACTCCAAACTCAATAAGACTCCGTAAGATATTGTTGGATGAGAACGAGAGAAAGAGGGCAAGTAGGGGGTGA
>JAEIGA010002235.1_pt1 | contig 30936 bp, 16 predicted proteins | sample 9270691 | NCBI WGS metagenome assembly JAEIGA01 (sample SAMN17057246, study PRJNA624740) | gut metagenome | biome: biome; isolation source: fecal sample | host: Bos grunniens | place: China: Xizang | collected 2019
AATAATGTTGCCAAGGCTAAAGAAGAACAGAAAAAGCCGACTGACAGAACTCAGACTAACGAGGAAAAAGATCAGGCCAAAGCAGACCAAGAAAGAAAGCGTCAAGAAGCCAACAAGAAGAATTCTGATGAATACAATGCTTCGGTTGATAATGTAAATGACTTGTACAAGAAAGAACAAGCCAAACAAAAAGAAATCGACGCTGTTAAAGGTGAGATTAGCAATCTGCAAGATCAGTATAAGGCAAATGGTTGTCCTAATCCTAAAAAAGCTGTTTGTGGCGCTTTAGAAGATCAGTTGGATAGTCTTAATAAATACAAGAAAGAAAAAGAAAGCGAAAAAGCTCAAATTACAAAAGACAAGACAAATGCCGAAAAGAATATGGAGCAAGAGTACAAGGATTATCTGCAAAAGAATGTGGACAGTGCTGAAGCCGCTCAAAAATCTGCTCAAGCAGAAGTTGATAAATCATGTACGGCAGGCAATGAAGGAAGTGCAGCTTGTGTTAAGGCTCGTAAAGACCTTATTGACAGTATGAATAATGTTGCCAAGGCTAAAGAAGAACAGAAAAAGCCGACTGACAGAACTCAGACTAACGAGGAAAAAGACGCTAAGCGTAGGCAAACTCAAGAAGATAAGGAACGCCAACAGGCTCTTGATGAATATGATAGCAAAACCAACCCTGAAAAAGTTGCTCAAGATCTGAAAAATACATATTCTGAGCTTCAAGAAGAGGTTAACAGAGCTAAGTCAACTTATAATGAGAAAAAGCAAAGAACCAAGGATACCAAAGAAGCTTATGAAAAAGCTAAAGCTAAGGCTGATCAAAGCGGAAAACCGGCAGATATTGCAGAAGCTAAACGCCTTGAAAAAGAGTACAAAAATGCTCAAAAAGAGGAAAAAGCAGCTGAAAAGAATTTGAGTGATTTAGACGCAAAAACAAAATCAACAAAAACATATTATCTGCAAAGGGCTATTGATTCCGAAACATATAAACAGGCAAAATACAAGGCTGAAATGGCTACTATTTCAAGTGATGTATCTACCCTGGAAGCTGATATAACAGCCAAACGCAAAGAAGCTGAAAAATTAGCTGATAGAATTATGAAACTGAGCTCAAAATCTTCGTTAACCGATGATGAGAAGATAGCTATTGTAACATTGCGTAAAGAATACGAAATTGCAAAAGCTGAGTACAATCAAATGAAGAATGAAATAACTCAAGCAAAGAACAGATTTGAACAACTTAAAAATATGTATAATAAATCTGTAAGCGATAAAAAAGCTCTTGAAGATGAATTAAAATCTTTGAAATAGGCTCAGATTATAAATTATTAACTGATTCTTCATAAAAACAAGGTATACTATGATTGTGGTAGTGTACCTTGTTTTTTTTACTTAAATAGCTGTGACAAAACGACAAGCTGATGTTGTAAAAAAAATAATGGTGCTTTATGATAAAAACGAGCTGATTTCGAAGAGGTAAGCATGCGCGAAATGATATTAAAAGCCGTTGCCAACCCACCAAAGATTTTATGGGGGCCGTTTCTTCCTGTGTTGTTAAACTTGGGAGTGCAGTTTCCGTTGATGTTTATGTTTATGGGAGTGGCGGGAATTAACCCTCTGTGGTTTATGGCGTCACTGGTTGCCGGCCATGTTTTTGCTGTTGCTATCGGAGCTAAAGAACCTCATATATCCACTATGATACAGGCTTTTGGACCTGCTTCGAAGAAAACTGTTAACCTCTATAAGGGAAAGGGAAATAAATTTGCGCCCTGATTACGATTTCTTTTCGATCTTTGTTGAAGGTCTGTCGAGTTTTGAGATTATACTTGCGATAGTCGGCTTTGTTTCGGCTGCCGCTTTTGCCGGATTCTGGGCTACCAAGTTCGGTTATATGGTGTTGCCTCACCCTAATGAATCTCGAGTATCTGATTTTATGCCTTTTGATAAATTGTTATCCGATGGTATGACGATTCGTTGTCAAAACGGCTCATTGTCTCGAGTTTTTAGAGTTACAGGTGTTGATTTATCCTTTGTTACTGAAGAAAAAGTATATTCAATGTTTGAGGCGCGCAAGGCTTGGATTGATGGTATGGCTGATTTGCAGATAACATGTAGGGTTATTACCATACGCGAACGCGTTCCCTTAAATGAGCAAAAAGGTACCTTTAATAATAATTTGCTGGCAACTATTGCTGATGTATGGCAAGAAAACATCGATAGAGTGTTCTTTAACACCCACTATATTGTGCTTTCCGTTGCCGATAGAGATGAAGCCTTAAAAGATTTGAATTACGCTTCTCAATCATTGGTGGCAACTCTCAATGAATATGGTGTTAAACCTCTTATCGAAGAAGAAGGAAGTGCTCCGGAAGATAGTCCTTTCTCTGTCTATGCTAAGTTGTGTTCTCCGGTATCGCGTCCGCAACCGCTTGTCAGAGGGGCTGCCGGCAACCAATTAAACGGTATGTTGACCGCCGATCATATTCACTTTACCGGCGAAGAAGGTGTAATTCGCTTCTTTTCCGGTGAAAAAGAAATCTACGAAATTGTAATGGGCATTCGTTCATCCGGTGACTATATGGATGAGTCAATGATAGCTTCGCTTTTGGCAATAGATTGCGAAGTCGTAATGCTACACAACATTAAACCGATGTACAAACCTCATGCCAGAGCATTGCTAATGCAACAACAACGCATGGCCTCAATGACCAGTTTTTCCGGTGATGTTGTTAATCAATATGCCGAAGTTTTGTCATCAATTGAAGATTCTGATAGTGATCACCAATCTTTAGCTGAATATGCTATGACAATCATAATCAGAGGTCATTCAAAAGAAGAACTTGATTATGGTGAAAGTGAAGTGCAACGAATTTGTCGTTTATTCTCGGTAACTCCCGTGCGTGAAGGCTGGGTTGCGCAAGCTACTTTCTTTAATCAGTTTCCGACTTATGAAGTTTTGCCCAGAACATATCGATATTTGTCAAGGGTTGTTGCTGCAGCTATTTCGTTTGATAAACCATCGGAAGGTTTTTCAAAATCTGACTGGGGTATGGGCGCTATTTCGGTATTTAGAACCACATCAGGTTCTGCTTATCGCTTCCAATTCCATGTATCATCCGAAGATTCTGCGGTGGCTCACTGTTGTATTATCGGTCCTACCGGTCAAGGTAAAACAACATTGCTTACCTTCTTGGCCGGACAAGCCATGCGTCATCCGGATTTGAAAGTATTCTTCTTTGACAGACACTTAGGTGCCAGAATTTTTACACACGCAATCCAAGGATCATATGTTGGATTTGATGGGGACGAGAAAAATGTTTCAATCAACCCGTTTGACTGTGAAAACAATCCTAACAACCGCGCATTCTTAAGGCGTTGGCTAAGAGCTATTACTTTGGTTGATGATGCTGTTTCCGAAAAAGAAATTGCTCGTGCGGTTACAACAGCATTTGATTATTTGCGTCCCGAAGAGCGTATGCTAAGCAATCTTTATAAAAGTTGCTTCTCTCCGACCGGAAATATGCGTCGAGAGTTATATAAATGGGTAAATCCCGAGCAATATGGTAACATTTTCAACGCTCAAAGCGATAGTTTGGACCTTAAAAGCAAACGATTTATGGCTTTTGATTTCACTCACATTTTTGAGGATGATACCTTAGCTCCGGCGGTTATCAGCTATATTATGCACCGTATTCAAGCTGAAACCGGTGATAGCGGTACGCCTGCATTGGTTATGATCGATGAAACCGCGCCTATGCTAAAGCACCCGATGTTTAGAGACTATTTTATGATCGGTTTGCAAGAAGGTCGTAAAAAACGCCAAGCATATCTTTGTGCGTTCCAACAACCTAATGTTATCGATACTCTTGGTGTTGGTGAGGTTATTCGCGGTCAATGTCAAACAGTTATGTTCTTCAGAAACCCGCAAGCAATGTTAGAAGATTATGTCAACTGGAACCTGACACAATCAGAGCTTGACTTTATTTTTGGTCGTTCTTATCGCGATTTTCCATATGCAATATTGCTATCAAGACCTGCAACCGGTGAATCAGTGATACTTGATGTGGATTTGAGCGGTTTGGGACCGTATTTGAAGATATATAACTCGGGTAGAAAAAATGTTCTTTTGGTTGAAGAATTGGTCAAAGAATATGGCGAGGAGAACTTTGTTACAAAATATTTAAATATTTAAAAACGAAGCTCTAAAAGGTTTATTATGCAAGATTTTTGTGCTATTATGGATATATGGTAGTGCTTGTGGGAGATGTCTAATGAAAACGCGTTTGTTTGTTGTCATTTTTGCTATTTTCATGATGCCGACATTATGTTTTGGCATGATCCCAACGACAGATACTCCCGGCTTTATTCAATCAATAAACGAAGGTATTGAAACTGTTATGAGCAAGATAGAAAACTCTAAACAGGTCCTTGCCTTGCAAGAAATGATGACAAAGGCTGGATCTGCCGTAGCAACAGTTTCTGAAAAAATCAATGAGATAAAGGCAGTCATTGAAGTAGAAAAGAAAAAAATTGAAAATTGGATAAAAGATGCCAAAGAGTTTATAGAAGAAAGAAGAATATATCTTGAAATAGCTATGGCTGTTGTTTCCGCAGGTATAGAAATAAGCGAAAAAGGTTTGGACGGATACCTCAAAGACAATAGCGGTCAATTACTTGGCGATGCCGCAAATGCAATGGGCTTTGACGGAAGCAAAGTTGAAAACTTTACTAACAGCACAATTGATGCAATAGAAACAGGCGATTTCGGTAGTTATGGTGCCGGATTATTAGGTGACGCGGCAACAGCAGCTGGCTTTGACGGAAGCAAAGTTGAAAACTTTACTAACAGCACAATTGATGCTGCAAAAACAGGTGATTTCGGCAGCTACGGTGCCGGATTATTAGGCGGAGTAGCCGGTTCGGTAGGTCTTGACGCCGGGGCGGTCGAAGGTTTTACTAATGGTGCCATTGAAGCTGCTCAATCAGGTCAAGGTTTTGGCAATATGATTGGCGGAGTAGCAGGTGGTGTTGCGGGAGGTATTGCCGGTAAAGTAGGTATTGATGTAGGTCAAGCCCAAGATATGGTAAACAAGTCAACCGGCGCAGTTCAAAACGCAAGACAAGGGGCAATGGCAGATTTGGTAAATATGCCGGCCGCAGTTCCTTCCAGACAACCGATATCAGGTGTTTCCGAAGCTGTTAATTCCCTAAATCCTGTTGCACCTATCGAAAATGTAAATGCAACGAAACCTATTGAGTTTAAAGCAGAAGTTCAACCGGTAAGCGTTATGAACAAGGCTGAGCTTAAAGCAGAAGCTCAACCGATAAACGCGATGAACAAAGCTGAGCTTAGAGCAGAAGCTCAACCGGTAAGCGCTATGAACAAAACCGAGCTTAAAGCGGGAGCTCAACCGGTAAGCGCTATGAACAAGGCTGAGCTTAAAGCAGGAGCTCAACCGATAAACGCGATGAACAAAGCTGAGCTTAAAGCGGGAGCTCAACCGATAAATGCAATGAACAAGGCTGAGCTTAAAGCAGGAGCTCAACCGATAAATGCAATGAATAAAGCTGAGCTTAAAGTAGAAAAAGCTGTTAGTGCAACAAATTTGAGAAATCCATCAAGCAAAGCGGAACAGCAAGCTAAGATTGAGAAAGCAAAGGAAATTGCAACACAAGCAGCTAAAAATGCCACAAAAAGAGCTTTGCCTAAAAATAATACACGGCCAATACCAAACAAAAGACTAAATCAAGGATTACAATTAAAAGAAAATGTTGCAACAGTCAAATCACTGTCAGTCGGTTCTGAAAAAATACCATCTCTGAAAGCCGAGCCGCTAAATTCTATAAAACCGATGGATATTGATATCAATAAGTCCATAGAGCCTGTAAAACCTCAACGAACACAGTTTAAGAGTTCATTTGGTTATGGTAAATTACAAAAAATAATTCCATTGTCATTCGCCAGTGTAACAGGAGGTTCAAATCGAACAGCCGAAGGAGTAATGGTTTTACCTAAGCATGTGGCGTTTCTTTGCGAACTTGATGCTGAAACAGCAGCAGAAAAAGGAAAAATGGATGAATGTTTGAAAAAACTGAATGCTGTTTCAACCAGTGAAGTTACTGAAGAAACATCAAAGGCTAAGATAGAAGAATACACAAAAGACATTCATAACGGCTATGTTGAGTATTTGGCTGCAACTTTTTTGGAAGCAATGGAAATTTATAATGAAAGCCTCACTTTCAAAAACAATGTGTTAGATCCGTTTTTGACTACCCCGACAAATGATGTCGACAATGCATGGGGTGTTGCAAAATCTATGCACGAAGTTTTGGGTGGTAGAATTAACAAGCTTCATCACTTGTGGGCGCGAGTGTTAGGTATGAAAATGTATGCACTATACATGACAGAGCAATTCGTAGAAGAAGATGAAGGTGGTTTATTAAAAGGTATAAAAAAATGAAAAAACTAATACGAATTTTTATTTTTTTACTTTTTAACGCAATATTTATGATTGCGGATGTTTATGCTTTTGAAATGCCCCAAGCAGACAGTGGAAAAGATAAAAACGGCGATTTAATTGTTGCTAAAACGCTTGCCTTAAGGTGTGGACACAGCTCAAAAAAAACAGAGCTTAGCTCAGACTGTATAGATAGATTGGCTTATGATTTCAGGTCAGGAAAAGTTGCCGGTGGAATATTTGACAGTTATTCTGCTGAACGCAAAGCAATATTAAATGAGTATGCCGCAGCCTATATCTATAAAGCAATGGAACAACTTATAGCTGCCAGTGGGTATGAAAGCCGAATAAACAAACTGACTTGTGCCAATCCGACAGGTGACGGATGTGCCGCAGCGCCAAAAGATACTCGCGCCGAGATAGAAAATAACAATAAATTAGCAACTGACAATGCAGCTATTTTGTTGGATGCAATAAGGTTAAGAGCTTCGGAAATCAATATGTATAGCGTATCAAATGTGCTATATAATATTGTTCCGGTAAAAGAAGTTGATTTGAGTAACACATCATTGGCCAGCGCGCCATAAAAAAGGAACTTAAAATGAATAAGAATATTAAATATCTATTCATTTTTATACTGGCAATGTTTTATGCAAAAGAAACATTGGCCGGTACTGACGCGCTTAATAATGCTTTGATGGTTTGTAATGCTTGGCTAAAAGGAGCCGGCAAAGTTCAAGAAGAAGTTTCAACAAAAATACGCGGTATTTTATCGCTTAAAATATCTCCGGAAGACTTGTTAAGGAAAGTAGGCGCCGGAAAGTTGGTTGATGCAGCCGAAAAATTGCGTGAAAGAGGGGAACTCTTAAAGGAAAAAGCTGATAAAGTAAAAGAAAGAATGGAATATGCCAAAGAGGATTTTGAAGAGCTAAAAGCAACATATGATGAATTGAATCAAAAGGCTAATGAAAAATTTGCTCAGGCAAAAGCAATGCTTGAAGAAGGTAAAGCCATTTATGAAGAATATAAAGGCAAATATGAACAAGCTAAAGAAATGTATAACGATGTAAAAGGCGCTGTTGAAACAGGTATCGAAGTCGGAAAAGATGTGGTCGGAACGATAAAAGTAAACAACGAAAACCTAAAAGGCGTTGATCAATCTTCCTCTGTTATGACTAATACACAAGATATGATAAAATCAGCAGAAATGGCAAAAGCCCAAGCAGATATGCAAGCATTCGAAAGGGGTAAAGGTGTTAGTACAATGCCTGCAACCGATATGAGAGATATGATTAGCAAAGAAATGCAAATTACTCCTATCAATCAAGAAAAAAATGCATCAATGAGTATTGTTCCGCAGGCAAGGACCGCTAATGCAATTACATCAGCTTCTAGGTTTGCTGAAGAATCATCCGTGCAAATCGGCTCAGAGCAAGATATCCCGGATATTAGCGATTTGAAAAACGCTAAATTGGATATCAGCGCCGCAGATATCCTAAAAGATGCCGGTTCTCGTAAAAAACTTGATGTTGCTGATGAAAAAATACAAAAAACAGATGTAAGAATTGATGCGCAACTGCAAAACATTGCAAATAAAACACAAAAAATCGAGGAAAAAGAATTAAATACGGCAAAACTTAATAAAGATAATGTAAAAATTGAAAAAGAAAATTTGAGGGCAAAATTCGGTGAAAAGAAAATAGCAGATACTAACAAGCTAGAGGCTAAAGAAGTTGAAAATAAAGAAATATTAAAAGCAAGAGAGCTGGCTGTTAAAAAGGCTGAAAAACAATTGAAACCTGTGACGAAAAAGGCAAATTTTGAGAAAAAACAAAGCAAAATAAACGAAATATCAACAAAGATGAAGATAAACACTCAAATATCGGATAAAAAAGCAATTGGTAGAGCCACAAAAAACGCTGAGGAGAATATAAATGTCAGATAATAAAATAATTTTGATAACGATATTCCTTTTGGCTGTGTTTGTTTTTGTTACACCGTCATATGCTAAAAAATCCAAAATCAAAGGTGATCCGGAACTTCTTTGGTTGTCACCTCTGGGTGATAGTGATATTGAAAATAATGATTTTAACCGCTGTCGTTTAATCAAGAAAATAAAACCGGGACCTGGCCGAGCTTTAGAGGAAAGCAACAACACACATGATATTCTGTCAACTTATATATCCAACTTATATGCGCAATCTATCAAAATATCAGGATATATTGAAGCTGAAAAAGAAAAAACTAATAATTCAGAGCCAGATTTGTCTGATGAAAAAACATTGCTGGATGAAGAAATTACCCAAAGATTAGGCGAAATATCACGAAGAATGAACATCATAAATTCTTTTGAAGCCGGAACAATGTTGTTAGAGTCATTAAATAAACTAAACGAACTGTACCCAAACGCGTACGAAACATTTAAAATAATAAAAAACGATAGTCTGGAGCTTTCGGATGATTGTAACGACTATAAAAAATTATTTTAACGGCCGTAAGTTAACATAAGCAGGAGAAAATAATGAATTGGGCTAAAAAGTTGAGTTGTTTTCTTATAATATTATCCGCACTGAGTTTTTGCGGTGGTGATGCTTATGCGCAAAATATATTTAAAGGCGATTTCTTAAAAACCGGAGGAAAATTCGGTGTATGGGTGCAAAAACAAGCAGAAAATTTTGAACAAGCTATGAAAGAAATTGCCGAATCTCAATTTGCCACTTTTATTGGTGACGGTATAGAAGCAGCAAAAAAAGGAATGGCTTACATCCAAGAAAAACTCAAAGTTGTCAAAGCTGTAATTAAAGGAGTACAGAAAACCATTGATGATGTAAAAAATTCTACGGCTGTTAAAGTTGCGATGCTTTCGGCACAAGTAGCGTCTGAATCGGTCGTCTTAGCCAATATGGAAAAAGAAAGAGAAACCGAAGTTGCCGGTGTAAAATCAGAAATGGAAATGCAAAAAGTTACATTGCAAGAAAAAATTAAAATAGCAAAAGATAATCATGCTATAAGCATGAAGGTTTTAGAAGGAGAATTTGCCGAATTAAAAACTGAAGAAGAAAAAGACGCTAAACGCAAAGAAATATCTCAATTTCAAAAAGCAGACAATGAGGCAATATCCGGTTTGGAAGAAATGTTAGCTGATTTAGAAGAAGAATCAAAAGACAGATTAAAAGGCATAAACAAAAGCTATGCCGCCACAATTGCGGCACAGGCGGCAATAATTGCTAATTTGGGTATTGAAATTGCTGATTTGATTGATCAGGAAAAACGCAAAAAAGGCGAAATGGAAAGCGATCCCGAAAAAGTTACGGAGACAGCAGTGGAAGAATTTGCTTTTAGGGAAGATGAAGTTGTAACTTTAGAAAAAAGAGAAAAGAAAGAGAAAAAACGCAGAAGAAAAAGAGAACTGGCTTCTACGGAATCTTCTACTTACTCGGCGGATATAATTGCCTCAACCGAAGAAATAAAATCTGATGAAGCAGGTTCGTCTATGGTTTCGGGAACAACTAACGGAAAATCAGAAGCCTTGCAAACTGCAATTCAAGAAACCGCCGTACAAATGGAAACTATCTATAAATATATGATATTGGAATTAAAAGCTATTGAGCAAGAAACAGCAAATATTATGTCTGAAAATAGTTTGTATCAGGTAGGCGAAGTCAAAGCAGGAATAGATATTTGTGATTATACGGTAGAAAAAAAAGGCTTACTGGATTTTATGGGTGATGTTAAAGACGGTATTCAAAAAGCAAGCGACAAAGTTGCTGAAGTAACAGCAAAAGTGCAAGACGGTATTCAAAAGGTAAATGATGTTGTTAGTACGGTTACTGCCGGTGTTGGTGCTGTTGTTGCAACAGGTCAAGCTATCAGTTCGGCAATAGAAAATCACCAAGGTAAACAATCGGGTAATGATGATATAAGCGGACTGGAAGGAATGTAGGGAGAAAAATGATGAAGAAATACATATTGGCAATATTTTTTCTCTTAATATCAACCGGAGTTGTCAAAGCTCAAGCTCCGTGGGATTTAGCTTATCACGCATTACCGGTCTCAATCACTTTTGATATTCCGGAAGAAATTACTCAAGTTGCCGGAAACGCTCAGACAGCCATAAGCCAAACCAAAAAGATAATTATGGCAATCAAATCAGATATCAGCAATATTCAATCAGCTGTAATGTCGACTTTTAATAAGATAAAAAGTGGTGCAATATTAGATATTTTCGGTAATCCGGGGCAAAAAAAATCAGGATTTTGTGGCAAGGATGTTACTAAAGTTTCGACCAGAAAAATTGCCAAAAAAATGAAAGAGCTGTTTTTTATGGCAAAAAAAGACGACATAGAATATCGAAAGAAATTTAATGACAATCGCGAAAAATTCTATATGGACAATGTTTATGTCATTTATGCCGCATCTCTCATTATGCAACAGCAAATTGCAACGGACATAAAAGCTCAAATTGATAAGGCTGTATCTTGTGCAAAAGGAAATGGTGCAGAATGCGGCATTCCTTCTACTGATGAAGGCGGTAATAACGAAGTTATCTTTACATATGGCAAAACCTTAGAGGCAATGGATAGTGTTGTCAGAATGTGGGAAAGCGTTGCGGCTCTTAAAGCTCGATTGGCTGCTGTGAAGATGATTAAATATGTTCCGTTCGCCGTACGAGAGAGTAAAGGAAGTAGCGATTCTGACGAGCAAGCATTTCTAAAAATTCCGCAACCGATTATAAAATATCAAAACATTACACCGATAAGCTTTGCTCAATTAGATATGAGTAAGGCCCGCAAACTTGAAACAACAGCTAATATAAGTAATAATATTGCGGTTAAAACAGAAAGCCTAAATTCAAAATCTGCAAACCTTAGGGCGATGCAGACTAAAGAACAATTTGCAAAAGGTGCGATTCAATCAGCAAAAATGTCGTCTGACAAGCTTGCAGCAAAAGTGTCGACAAATGACTTAGTCGCAAAGGTATCTTCTGACAAGCTTGCAGCAAAAGTGTCGACAGATAAAATAAACAAGGTTGAACTTAAAGCAGATAAATTAAACCAAAGAGCGATTAACACTAAGGAATTACACGACAAAAATAAAATAGAAGCCCAAAAAATATCAAAAGAGGCCACTGCTTCCGTAAAAAATGAAAAAGCAAATTTAGAAGAAAAAAAAGCCAATATTGTAGAGGCTGTCGAAAAGAAAGAAGCGACGCTTGAATTTAAGCGAAGCCTCGAAACCGAAGCCAAAATGCAGCAAGTAAGAGCCAAAGGTTTTGAAGCTGCAGCTAATAAACTCGATACCAGCAAACTTAATGTTGCAAAAAATGATAAAGTTATGTCAGCTAAAAACTCTGCTGATAAAGCAAATTTGCAAGCAGACAAACTATCTCTTCAGGCAACCAAAAATTTGGCTCAAAAGACATCTTCAATAGAAGCCGCAAAATCTGCTAATGTTACAGAAATGCTTGATTTGGTGTCAGGCACAGTTGATTTTGCTTCACCGGCTATGAGCCAAAATGAACATCCTTTGGCCTCTATGCAGGATGAAATGGACGCCGTGACGGAAATGAACGAAGTAGAAAGCATGGTTGCTGAAGCGATTACCACTCATAATATGATATTAGAATTGCCGCAATATAAAGAGCAAGCAGAACAATATCTTAAGGCTGTTCAAGAGTACAATGATGCTCTTGAACGGTTAAAAACTTCAGAAAAATGTGCAATTAGATATTTGGGCAAATATTTTAAAAATCCTCACAAGGTTTGGTCCGGTGGTTTACCCATAGAGCAAGCAACCAATCACGATTTGCGAAAAGGTATTTCCGGATGGGCTTTTAACGCCTTTGAACTATTAAAAAGCGGATCGGTTACAGGTACTTTTGAGGCATTTAAGACTGCCGAGGAAAATATGAATAAAAAAGCAGAAGAAAGCAAAGAGGACGATGCTTACCTGACAGATCAAAATGCTCTAAATACCAAGGTCGCAAACAAAATGCAGACATCAAACACTCAACCTGAAGAGCTGGTAAAAGAAAGCCTTACAAATGACGAAGTGGCAGAAATCAGCGAAGATCCTGCGCTATATATGGATATGGGAAACTTGGATGAAGATGGAAATCCTGTTAAGAATGAAGAAGGTGAAATAGATACTTCCGGCAGAAGATTTGGCGGAGATGCCGCCGACAGAATGGAAAGCGAATCTCTTAGTGCTTCCAAAAAAGGAAATGCCACAGAAGAAACGCGTAAGGCTGATATGATGTCATGGCAAGTTGGCGCGGAAGCATCTAAAATGCTTGGCGACCCTACACTCAATTGGGGATCTGCATCTACCGGCAAAAAACTTATTTGGAATGATACTAAAAGATTTTATAGGATATACTTAGAAAAGAAATATAATAATATCTTAAATTATGTAAATTCGCTTTCTGCAATGGATATTATGGAGGTAGTTGCCAAAAAAATGTCCGGCGGTGATTTGGGTAAAGATTACAAAAGCAACCAATCACAAAGAAAAGAGCAAATTGCTAACCTTATGTCCGGCAAAATGGATGAATCTCTGTTAAATGACGAAGAAAAAAATAAATTAAGTGCCTTTGCTAAGATGAGTGAATCAATGGCTTCAAAAGCACAAGGTCTAAAAGATGGTTTCAGATCTGTTATCAATAAAAAAGAGAAACGATGTACGGATGACCCGAACAACCCAGAAGAATACATGGCTTGCTTAGAGAAAGAACTCAAAGATACAGAAAAACTCAAAAGTAAAGAATGTGCAAGTTCTGATGGCGAGACCTTGGCGTGTCTTGAAGTTCAAGAAGAAATCTTGAGAATTAAAACAGATATAGATAACAAAAAATTACTTCATGCCAAAGACGAAGTAATAAATATAAAAGCAAGTAAAGAGGACAAGATAACAGAAAATCAACTGGCTGCAGCAACAGCCCCGGTTGTTTTTTCGGATGACCCTGACCTTGTTTCAAAAACCAAAATTTCTGGTATTGTTAGAGATGCTGTTTCAAGTAATATCAGAGCAGATTCCCAAAAAGAAATTGCTGAAAGTGACGATATTAAATTAAAAGAACAAGAAATTGAAAAAGCAAAGGCAAATTTGGCCGCAGCTACTGCTAATATGGTAGAAATGAAGCTGAAGATAAAAAATAAAAAACTTGCTCTTCAAGAAGCGGCGGCTCCCGGTGAAGAGGCAGAAGGTGATAACAAATCATCCCTGATAGAAATGCAGATAGCGGCAATTACCAGAGCTATGGAAGCTAAAGGAGAAAACTCATCCGTATTTAAAATTATTAAAGACGCCATAACGGAAAGTAATAATAATAACCCTGTTGAAGGTATGGTTAATGTAGATATAGTTGTTCTCGGTTTATTCCAAAATGCTACATCTTTGGTAGAACAAGCCAGACAAGAAGCCAGTAAAATCGTTATTGAAAACGGGTATAAGAAAATGTTAGCGCTTGGCGATGATTTGTTTTCGGCATCTTCACATGGTAAAATAGTCGAAATACACAACGAAATGATAGAAAATTTAAAAAATGTTACCATAGCATTTACTATTACCGATCAAGCTATAAAACCATTGATGGATTTTGGTAAAATAGCAGTGTTTGCCGACTTTTTGGCAAATATTGATACCAGTGAAGAACTTGAAGGATTCTTTGTGGGATCCGTGGCAAAAGAACGCGATTTTAAGGCACCATACAAATTGCTCGGCTTTGACTTGCCTCCGGTTAGAGAAGTTTTCCACTTTGATGCAATTGATTTCAGACAAGTAAAAGAAGCCGAAGAAGTAAATGAAGATGACGACGATGACAGTAAACCCGATTGGCTTGAAAAAATGATGGATATGGCCAATGAGGCAATGGCAAAACTGAGTAAACAAAAAAGAGCTATTGATAAAAAATTCTTCTTAGAATATGGTGGCGACATTCCTCTTATTTGGCAGACCATATTGTCTGATTATCCTTTTATGGAATCTACATATCCATTACAAGAAGCTTTGGGCGGTGACAACGACGAATGTGAGCGTTCAACCTTCTCTCGAGGTGGTATAATGCCTTGCTTGTACGGATATAATACCAAGACCAAAAAATATGATTATGTTTTGGATATCACCAAAAACAGTAAATATATATATCGCACGGCCGAAGGAAATGAAAATACAACACTGGGTCCTTGCTCATCTATTAAAGCCATGCAAAATGGTATGAAAATAGAGCCTCATCATTCATTCTGGAAAGTGTTTTTAAATAATGGAATTGCTTCCAATAAGGTAGATATGAATTGCGAGTACAGTGAACTTGGTATGTTGTTAGAGGCTGACAAACATAATAATCTATTCTTGCGTAAAACGGCATTTAATAATTTTAATCGAATAAATAAGCAAAACAGTAGCAAAAAGACTAAACCGATTGAAAAAATGGGTAAAGTAAAACGCAAAAATCTTGCTGCTGCACAACATTCAGAGCTTAATCGAAACCAAGTAGGCGATTTCTTAAAACAAGCCGAGGGAGAAAAGCTTCGCAAAGACAATTTGGAAGATGCAAAAGCCGGTTATGAAAAAAGTATAGAAACGCTATATACTATGTTTAAAGATTATGGCTTTACCCCGTCAGAAAGCTTTAATATGGCTAATAAAGACGATTATAAATTGGCAGAAAAAACTATAAAAGCTCTGAAAAAACAAAGACTGCAGGCTGCAGAAAAGTCTTTGCAAAAAATAATGGACGCAGAAAGTGATAGGATTAAAAAAGCAAAAGAAGAGATAAAAGAAAAGAAACTCAAAAATGCCAAAGCTCCTCAAAAGAGTAAAATCCTTGATGAGAAAAACAAAAAAATGAAAAAGCTTATAAACTTTATGTATACAGATATAGATTGCTTGCTAAAATTATCAATGACCGACGCCGACAGCAACGATTTGGCAATTCGTTTGCTCAAAGCCGCCGCTGATAAGGCTCTCTTGAAAAAACACAGAGAAAATAATACAAACAAGGCAAATGAATACATAGACCTTGAAGAAGCTTTTTGTGCAATATATTGATTTTAGGAACAAAAAAAGATGAATATGCCGCAATTAGAAACAGGAAAAGAAACTTTAGCCATAAGTGGAACCGTAAGTGAACCGAAATATTTAAATGAGTTGGAAAAAGAGCGTAATACAATCAAGCAAATTTACTATTTGTGGGTTTCGCGCTTTTTTATACTTACAGCCACAATATCCTGTGCTTTTTTAATGTTGGCATCGTTATCGTTATTCCGTTTGGCTCCTATGGTAACGGTTGAACCTTTTTTGCTTATAAATCAAAATACTTCTGACGGAATTGTTCGTCACGAGGCTATTGAAAGAGATATGGCATCAAAGGATAAATTGTTAACAATGTTCATAAAACAATATGTGGTTTTGCGAAATACCATAATTAACGATCCTGTTGAAATGCGCAGTCGTTGGATGGGCGGTGGTATGCTCAATTATTTGTCATCTCCCGATGTTTATAACGAGTTTGGAAAAGCCACCAAATCACAATGGGAAAGTATATTTAAGCAAGTTCTTGTGCGTGAAGTGGAAATTATCTCTATTGTCAGACAAGGTGGTGAACGATCGGCCGTATGGAAAGTCGATTTCAAAACCTATGATTTATACAATGAAGGAACCAGTCAAGAACAAAAAGAAGCAACCTTAAGGGTCAGATACTGGACGGCATCGGTTATTGCATACTTTATTCCCGAAAGGGCCTTTATGGTGCCAAGACTTATCAATCCTCTCGGATTTACCGTTACCAGATATTCACAAACCGAGGTTGAAGTACTGTAATTTGTTGATAAGTATATTTAAGCTGTTAGACATTTAAAATAAAAGAGTATAACTTCATAATATCTATAGTTATATACCTAATGTTTATGGGGAAAGGCTGATATTATGAAAATGCGTTATAAGTTATTGGTTTTATTTGTTTTCTTTGCTTTGGCAGGTTGCTATGGTTCATACTACGAGCCTGAGCCTGTCGGTATAGGTACGGGTAGTGATGAGTTGAAATTATCACCTTGTGCCTGTATGGAAATAGAACTTCCTAAAGATTTACCTGAATGGTTTATTGCAACAATCTGATATCTTAAAGTAATGGAAGGTTTTTATGGTTGGCGAAATTCAAGGTCAAGTACAACAAAGATTAGCTGATGGTAGGCGTCAGGCTCCTCGCCCGACGGCCAGAAGAAAGTCTGCCGACAAAGATGTTTTTGTGGCAAATATTGCTGAAAAGCGCTATTTGTGGACGGCTCGTGCTTTTGCTGTTATTACGGCTTTGAGCTTGTGCTGTAATTTGATTCTTATATTGGCAATATTCCAAGTTATTCCTTTGTACCGAGTAGAACCGTTTTTGTTGACTTTCCAAAATCGTTCGGAACAAGTGTATAATATTCAACCCGTAACAAACGAATTGCGCAATCGCAAGGCTGTTACCGAGGTTTTTGTTCGTGAATATGTTTTGCTTCGTTCAACTTTTACTTCGGATGTCGCAGAGGTTGAGGCTCGTTGGATGCCCGGTGGCCCGGTACAAGAGATGTCAACCAACCGTGTCTACCAAGATTTTTTGGATAATGTTGCAAAAAAAGCTGTCGGTATCATAAAAAATCAAGGCATGGTACGAGATGTTAAAATTTTGTCAGTCAACGAATTGACGGAAGGTGTATGGCAAGTAGAGTACGAAACAAAAGATATGTACCCTGATTCTGCAACACCTGAGGTCGGATATTGGACTGCTTCGTTAAATGTCGGATATCGTAGAAAAACCGTAAAATATGGTGACAGACTGAAGAATCCTGTCGGATTTACCGTTACTAACTATGCGCTAAGCCGTAATAAAGTGGAGTAATTGAACGTGATTAAAAATATTAAGATTAGAAGTTTTATCGTTTGTGCTGCGGTTGCTTTTTTTGCAACAGCGGTTTCGGCGCAAGTTGATCAGCAAATTATGGATGCAAGCGCAGAGCAGGCTCAGGGTAATTATGCTCCGATGAATATGGGATATGCCGGATTTAATTCTTTGGGTATGACACAGGCTGCGTGGTTGGATCCTATGCAAAATTTGGGTGAAGGACAAACAAAGCCGGCGTACTCAAAATATTATTGGTCACCTGATTTGATTTTGCCGATACGCGTTCGTGAAGGTATGATAACTATGCTAAATTTCCCTGAATGGGAATTGATTGAGGATATATTCCTTGGCGATAGTGCAACATTTGACGGTCAAATTTCAGGCCCTTCAACCCTTTTGCTTTATCCTAAAAAAGGAGCAAACATAGGTGTTGATACCAATATTATCGTTTTTGGTCGTTCAGGCAATCGTTATGTGTTTTATATCAAGTCTGAAGGTATAAATACAGAGCGTTTAACCAATGCAATTATTGATATCGATGTTGTTGATGACTATGTTCCTGATGAATATAAAGGATCTTCTTCAACACCTTATGCCGGAAATGGCGCAGGTTTTAAATCTGGTAGTGGTAATATTTCTACTCACACTCGTCGCTTTCAAAAAAGTGATTGGATGAAATCAATACCTGTTGATCCCAGTGATTTCAAATTTGACTTAGAAGTTTATGTTCCAAATCCTGATGATGTGGTAATTGCTCCTGAGCGCGTGTGGCGTGACAATATCTTTACTTATATCGATTTAGGTAAAAAAGCATTGAATATGATACAGCGTCCGGTTGTCAGCATGATAGTTGAACGCGTGGAAGTTCCTGTCGGTTTTAGAACAAAAGGACAAGATAACAGACTTATCATTGTTGAAGGTATCGGCGATTTGGTGTTGCGAAATGGCAAACGCCTGATTTGTATTAAAATGCGTCGTTCCGATGCTGTCGGCTTAGAATATGCTATAGATTCAGCTGATTATTTACCGCCGAAATGGGAAGTAACACCGCCGATTCCCAATCCTCAACAAGGAGTTGGTTATGGTCCTACACCGGCGATGAATTATGCCCCTCAAGGCCAATACGATATACAGGTCGGTCAAAGCCAAATAATTGTTCCTGAATATGCAAAGGCTACTGCTACACCATCTTCTAATGTAGCTGATAGTATAGATTATTCAAAAATGCAAAAAATAAGTCCGTCAACAGCGCCGGCAATGAATATTGCCCCGCAATATGCTTATGGTGCCGGATTTAAGGATGTTGCCGATTCTACAATATCTATTGAACTTGGTGTAGATAGCAATGTTTCTAATTTAGAGAACTTGTGGAATAAGCTGTCTTCAAAATATGAAGAAGAGCTCGGTGGCTTTTCACCATTCTTCTCTGTTGATGCTCCTGCCGACGGTCAAGGTAAAGAATTGTTCCACTTGCGAGTTGGCCCGATGAAAAACTTGGAAGCAGGTGATAAGATTTGCGGAAAATTAGGACGCAGTGGCGTATTTTGTAGTGTGGTAAGGACGCAGTAAAAGAAGATATGAGTCAAGAACCGTTAACAAATTCGGAGAAATATGTTAAAAAGACCAATAACATCATTTTGATGATTGGTCTTTCGTCATTGATTGTCTTTATCTTCGGACTTATCTTGTTGATGACCAGTGGTGAAAATAAAGATACCTACGAAGAGCCGGTGTTTACGGAAAATGCCGATGTTTTCGGCTCGATCCCTACCACAACTTCAGCATCTCAGGGAATAGAATTTTCAACAATGGAAGGCGAGATACCTATTACAACAACTCCTGATCCGATAGAAATGGGCGAGGTTGTCTTAGGAACAGATGCCAGCAATGTCTTGTCAATAGGAACAAACGGAAAAGCCGGAATAAAAATTGTTTCGGTTGAGTTGGCCGAACCTCCTGCTGCCGGATTTTCTTTTGAAGATAAATGTCGAGGAGCTGAGTTAACAGGTGAAGAAGTTTGTCATATAACTATGACTTGGGCTCCTGTTGTTGCCGGTAATGTGCAAAATAATTTTATCATTTCATGGCATGAAATAAATCTTGGAAAAGAAAGCATAAAGGCGGCAAAAGTTCCTGTTAGCGGAAATGCCGTTGAAAAAGAAGATTGTAGTATATGTGAAACAGCACCGCAAAGTGAAACTGTTGCAGGTAAAAATACTAAAGGAAATCGCTTAGCAATAGGGCCTGATGGTAAAGTTATCGGAACAATAGATGAAGACGGCTATGTTCGTGATGAGAATGGTAATATCATCGGTAAAGTCGGTGCAGACGGTTTGATATATGACGAAAACGGCAATGTTATCGGCGTTGCAGAAAACAGAAAAGCCGTATATGACGAATTTGGCAATCTTATCGGATATGCAAGGCCGGATGGCACGGTTGTTGACCTAAACGGCAATGTTATCGGACGTGTATTACCTGATGGCACGGTTGTTGATATGGACGGAAATTCTATCGGAAAAGTGGTAGAAACAGGTCTTGTATATGACGAAAACGGAAATGTTATCGGTCGAGTACTACCAGATGGAACAGTTGTTGATATGGATGGAAATGTCATAGGTAAAGTGCTTCCGGATGGAACAGTTGTTGATTTGAATGGCAATAAAATCGGTTCTATCAGTAAAACAGGCCGTGTAGCCGTCGGAGCCGATGGAAAACCTATAGGCGTAGTTATGCCTGATGGCAGCGTTGTTGATAAGAACGGTAATAAGATAGGTGTAGTTGATGAAGAAGGAAATGTCGTTTTCAAAGATTCCCCTTTAGCCGGTAAAAAACTCAGAGTTGCTTACGATGCAAACGGTAATGTTATAGGTTATGTCGATGAAGACGGTAATTTAGTCGATGCAAACGGTAATATTATAGGCAAGTTAAATGCTGACGGAACAATATCAGATTTAGACGGCAATGTCATAGGCTATGTGGGCGAAGAAATTGTTTTTGATCCGAATATGATTGTCGGAAAAATAGTGTCATTTGAAAGTATACCTATTACCCCAAGCGGAACATTACTAGGGACATTGCAAAATGACGGCACCATAGAAAATGAGAAAAAACAAATAGTAGGAAGATTTATTCCCGACGGTACAGTTCGTGATACAACCGGAAAAGTTGTTGCTAAAATGGTCAGAGCCGGAATGATTGTAGGCTATGGCTGTAATGATATCGGATATTTAGACAAAGACGGAAAAATAAAAAAAGGAAACGAAGAAACTGGCTACAAAGTAAATCACGAAGGTGTTGTTTCTGATATGGAAGGAAAATACATCGGCGAAGTATTACCTATGGGCAAGGTTTTTGACGATAAATGCAATTTGCTGGGTTTTGTTGACACTAAAGGTATTGTGAAAGATAAATCAAACAAATATGTGGGATGTGTAAATCCTGACGGAAGTGTCCTAAGTGAAGACGGTAACTATATCGGCCATGTTGCCAGAAAAGGTGTTGCAACCGATGTAAACGGCAATCTTTTGGGTAAAATAGACAATAACATTGTTATAAACCCTAATAAACAAGCTGTCGGCTGCGTTAATTTATACGGTGATGTTTTCTCCAGCGGCGGAACCTATATAGGAAAGGCGTTGGGTGAACAATATGCATATACCCTAAGCGGCAACTTTATGAATCCTGTTGATGACAGTGCAAAAATAAAAATATATGGCAAACCTTCGGCAATGCTTTCGACTAATAATTTGGTTATAGATGAGAAAAGATCTATTATTGGTGTCGCAGTGCCCGCAAAAACAACAATTGTCAGTACAGACGGTAATAAAATAGGCAATTTATTTATTGACGGCAACATCTATAACGGCGAGGGCATATCTCAAGGCAATATAAAAAATGGTGGGTTGAGTGAATACAACAGTATAAGTGGATCCGTTATGCCAAGGGGAGAAGTTGTCGATATCAAAGGCAACATTGTCGGAACGGTTAATTCTGATGGTAAGGTTGTGACTCGTTACGGCGATGTTATTGGAAGAATCAATGCTAAAGGTGATTATTTTAATCTGACCGGAGAATATTCCGGCAGTGTGGTCGCAACAGGACCTGCAATCGGTTACGACGGATCATATATCGGCTATGCCACATCATCAGGCAAGGTTATAGATTTGGACGGCAAAGAGGCAGCTCATACTACTTTTGATAAAAAGGTAGCAAATAACAATAATGATATAATAGGCGAAGTTATACCCGAAGGAATTATGGTTGATATGATGGGTGATTACAAAGGACTGTTAAATTCTTTGGGTGATGTTGTTGATTTGCAAGGCAAAGTTGTTACAGCCATTCTTCCCGGAGGATCCAGTGATAAAGGTTTAAGCCGATTAAACGGTAGAGGAGTTGTTGATTTTGGCGGAAATATTATCGGATTTGTTTCCCCTGACGGCAAAGTTGTTAATAATACCGGTGTTGTTTTGGGTAAAATACTTTCTGATGGAAATGTCTTAGGAGTTACCGGAAAAATCATCGGCGAAGTCGTTGATGGCGACATTGTTATATCAAATAATGATAAAGTTGTGGGTTATGTAAATTTTGATGGTAAAATTATTGGTAAAGATGCTAGTATAATCGGTAAGGTCTTGTCCGGTGGTTTGGCTGTTGATTTGAATAATCAGATTTTAGGAAAAATATATAAAATCGGCGCCACAATATTGGGTAACGACGGCAATTATAAGGGGCGCATAGCTCCTGACGGAAAAGTTGTTGATATGTTTGGAATAAATATCGGATATATCAAAAACAACGGCTCGTTTATAGATCTTGATAAAAATGTTTCAGGCTATGTTCTTGGCGAAGTAGCTAAAAACCGAAGGAATTAGTGATGAATTTAATAAATAAAATAATAAAAGCATTTATGTCATCAAGCATGATCCTTGGTTTTGTTGTTGCCACAAATATGGCGCAAGCTCAAGAAATTACGGCAATAAATTTTAACGGTGATCAGGTTGGTAAAGTAATACCTGATGGTAAAGTTGTCGGTTTTGATAATAATTTAATCGGAAATATTACCGCAGACAGTTTGTTGGTCGATTCTAACGGCGTTTTAATCGGTGGTGTGGTTCCCCAAGGAATAGCTATCGGCAACGATATAAAAGTATTGGGTAAAGTAGGTAGTGACGGAAATGTTCGCGGAGCTTCCGGACAAGTCGTTGGCCGAGCTCTGCCAAATGGCTTGGTTATTAGTAACAGTTATGAAATTTTGGGACAAATCGTATCGGCCGGATTGGTTTATAATGACGAGGGTCAGGTTTCAGGAAGGGTTACCGGTGACGGATTGTACACAAATATTTTAGGCGAACAAATCGGTGTGATAACGCCTGACGGATATGCTTATAAAAAAATAGGCAACGACTACATTATGGATGGACGCCTGATATCTTCAAAAATGGTCGTTTCCGTAAATGGTGATTTTATAGGTAGCGTTGCACCCGGTGGTCAGGTAACAGACTTTGATTCAAAAGAAATAGGTTTTATCAAAGCAAATGGGTTTGCTTATAGCGGCGACAAAGTTGTAGGTAAGGTTGTTACCTCCGGATATGCTTTTAGTGATGATGGTAAATACATCGGATACATCAGCTATAATGGTGAAGTCATAAACAAAAACAGTGTCGTCGGCAAGGTTAGAGCTGACGGATTGGTTTCTGATATAAAAGGTGATATTATAGGCGGATGTATAGATTTTTCCGCAACAGTGGTTGATGTCAAAGGAAGATATTTGGGACGCGTTCTGCCTGAAGGAAAAGTAATAAGCTTATCTACTGAAATAGGAAAAGTCGGCGCTAAAGGTATTGTTTACGGTTTGACCGGGGGTGTTGTCGGCAAAATAGTAAAAACAGGTCCTGTTTTTGACTATAAAGGCGAAATAAAAGGTCATGCGGTAAGTAATGGCAATGTTATATCTCTAAACGGAACAACAATCGGTTATATGATAGGTGACGATGCTTATAATTTGTCAGGATTGATTATCGGTTCTATATTAAATACAAAAGCAGTTTATCGAAATGATAACTCATTCGTCGGAATCAGCGGAATATCTTCGTCAATAAACAATGGTACGGCACAACTTTATATTTCTCCTTGGGGCTATGTTTTTTCACAATCCGGTGATGTCGTAGGTAAGGCTCAAGATATAGACACCTATTATACACCATATGGCGAAATTCTCGGCTATCAAGGCTTGGATGGACGCATAGTTAACCGTTCTGATATGGAAGTAGGTCGAATAACCGGTCTTGGCTATGTCTTAAATAATCAAAATACCTTGGTAGGAAAAAATATAAATGCTCTTGCTGCCGTAAATTATAGCGGTGAAAACTTAGGCATATTAAATGGAAAGAATTTAATTCTTAACAAAGAAGGAAATGCTGTCAGCAAGATATTGCCGGACGGTACAATAACTAATATAAAAGGAAGCAACCTTAATTATATGCCAAAAATGGGACAAAGTTATTCAAATAAAATAGCTTTGGATTTTAGAGGTAATTTACTGGGATATGTTGATCTAAACGGAAGAGTAAACAATATTTCAGGCGCAAGAATAGGCTATGCTGTTCCCAGAGATTTAGTTATGGATAATAATGGATTTGTTAGCGGTTATATAATCGGCTATAATAGTGTTGTAGATGAAAACTGCTCTGTTATCGGCGTAATTTCTTCTGATGGTCAGGTGTATAATTATCGCGGCGTTTATGTTGGAAAAGTTCTTTCAAATGGCTATGTTATAAGCGACAGCGGAACAATATTGGGTAAAGCTGTAAATAAAAGACCGATAATAAATAATGAAGGTCGAGTAATAGGTTATAGTGAATATAACGGAAAGGTCATAAACGACAAAAACGAAGAAATGGGTTGTTTGAATTTTAAGGGGCAATTGATAGGTTCGGATTCTACCTTAATCGGTGGAATATCAGCTATTGATCCGGTAATAAGTTATAACAATCGTATAGATGCCTATGGTACACTTAACGGCCTGATAGTTAACAACGATAATGAGCTTATCGGCTATCAGCAACCTAACGGAAATGTTAATTCAAATTCGGGTGTATTTACCGGATATATGTTAAAATATAAAATAGCCTTTGATTTTGCTAATAAGCCTATTGGTTTCGTTTCCGAAACAGGAAAAGTCATAAATAACAAAAAAGAAGAAATAGGTGTTGTAGATTTTGACGGTTATGTTGTATCTAACAAAAATTCTATCGGTTATGCTTTAAACGATATGTATGTTTATGATGCAGAAGACAAACCCATAGGATATATAAATTTGCAAGGCGAGGTTGTCAGTTTTTCTAATCAGAATATTGGTACGCTGGACAAAGGTTTTGTTGTTAAAAACAAAGAAGTAGTAGCTCGCGGAGCAAGGGATTATAATATACGCAATAAAGATCGCCAAACTATCGGTTACCTAAATCTCAAGGGCGAGGTGGTTGATAATTCGGGCAATGTCGTTGGTACATTGACCGGTAAGGGTAAAATTGTAAATTCTTCCAATGAGCATATAGCAACAGCCACTCCGTTACAATATTACGGTTCTGGAATGTCTTCGCGTCAGATGATTTTTGATGAAAACGGAAATTTGATAGGATATTTAAACGAAAATGGCGAATTGGTTGATGCTAACGGTAATATTATCGGTAAAAAAGACAGTGATGGTAATATTGTCAATATAAATGGCGAGAAAATGGCATCTTCAATGAAGGATAAACCTATTTATGATGAAAATGGTGATATCATAGGTTATACAGATGAGAATGGAAGCGTTTTCGGTAAAGACGGTAATCTTTTAGGTCAATTAAACGAAAAAGGCGAGGTCGTTAACGCCGATAATAAAGTTGTCGGCAAAATAGGAAAGCCACAAGAAGAAAAACAGGTTGAAGAAGTTCCGGCAATTCAAGATGCGTCAAATTTGTTTGATATGTCAGAGATTACAGGCGCTAAAAGTGATGTTCCTAATGTAATAGAAGAAACATCACCTGATTTATTAAAAATGCTCGAAAGCAATAAATATGGTAAGTCTTTAGGTATAGCCTTAACACCGGATGGCGATTATTTGGGCGATATTATGGAAGACGGCAGCGTATTGGATGAAGATGGAAATGTTGTAGGCTATTATTCGCCGGACGGATTGATATTGGATAGTAATGGCGAAATTATAGGTGTTGAAGATTCTGACTATGATTATGATGACGAGGATAGTGAGGATGACGGTGCTGCGCCCTTTATACCGGCAGGTTCCTTTGGTCCCGGTGGTGCATACGGAATTGGAGATGGTAGTGCCGGTAATTTAGGTCCCGGCGGCGGTTTTGGTCCGGGTGAAAGATATGATCCTGTCAGACAAGCCGCTTTGAATGCTGCAATGCAGGAAAGAAGAACTAATATTTCTGTCGGAAAAATAAGTTCAGGAATAAACCCGTCAACCTTTGACGGATATCAAAAAGATTGGTCTGAGCAAGGCATAGGAAAATCAATATCCTCGTGGCGTGTAGATATGTCAGAAATGATATTCTCTGACAAACCTATTCCCGCCGTTATTGCTCGTGCTATTGATACAAATAATCCGGCGCCGGTTACCGCGTATGTCGAACGCAATGTTTACGCCGAAGAAGGCAGAAACATCATAATTCCTGCCGGTTCTCGATTGATAGGTGCTTTTGGCTCGATAACTGCTTCTGCTGAAGCCACATCAGAATCAGCACGCGTCCAAATCACTTGGGAAAGGTTGATAAGACCAGATGGTTCAATCTTTGTATTTAGCGGCCAAACAGCAGATGCTCAAGGTCGTGCCGGTGCTCTGGGTTATGTTGACCAACAACTGTTCAAGAAATATACATTGCCTGTTGTAACAACGGTATTAAGTTCTGCCGCCTCATTCTTTATGGCATCAGCTGAGGATAATGCCGGACAAATCGAAAACTCTAAACAACAAGCAGCCAGTGACGCTCGCCAAAATTTCCTTGAAGATATGGATGTATTGTTTGATGACATCTTGGCTGATAAAACCGATGTTAAAGCTATGACCTATGTTCCTGCCGGAACTCGAATCATTATTTATCCGAATACTGATTTGTGGCTCAGAACACCGGATAGAGATGAAGAAGCTTCTGCACTTGCAGAAAGTAAAGCTCCACAAGTGTTGATTGATGACGCAAAAGTACAAGGTAAAATGGAAAAAGAAAGAAAAGAAATGGCAACACCGGGTGGCGCAGTTGTTTACAATCCGGATGAAACAGACGCTGAAGCTAAAGGTAGTGGAACTGTACTTATCGATGATAAGAAAAAAGAAGGTGACATAGCTGCACCGCCTCCGCCTCCGCCGTCAGCAGGTGTTGTAGCCCCGCCACCCGGAGCCGCATCAAGTTCAGCAACATCAGATAGTGGCGTACCGGCCTTATTCTAAGGAGTTAATGATATGTCTTTTACAGTTTTGGAATCAATTTTAAGACCGTTATCTTATTGGTATGAACAAGACGGAATAGAAGAGGTAGCCATCAATAAAGGTGGCGAAATATGGTTGCGCCTAAGAGGAAAAAGAGCATATCCTTGGACTGTTTACAAAGATGAAAAGCTAAGCAAAGAATATCTTACGGATTTGCTGTATATTGTTGCTAACACCTATGAATTACCGTTTGATCCCATACAAGGAAACCCTGTTGTCTATGCTACAATACCGGGAGAACATCGTTTTTCAGCCATTTGCGGCCGAAATGTTATGTATGATAATGATGACCTGACAGGTGGTATTGCTCTTACAATTCGTGTACACGCCGACGATGTATCATTCGGATTAGGAGATTATGGACTAACACAAGGTGGAAAACTGCACAAAATAAACCCCTTAAAAGATATTCAAGAGCCTGAGGATCCTTATGAACGACTCCTCTTAAGTCTAAAAAGAGGTGATCATATTTTGGTGTCAGGAGCAACTGCAACGGGTAAAACCACTTTCTTAAACAATTTGCTTAAAATTTTAGACCCGCACAAAAGAATTTTAACTATTGAGGATACCAGAGAATTGATTGTTCCTCACAAAAACAGAGTTCATATAACTTTATCGCGTACCGAACAAACAAACGCCCTAAATTATGCAAAAGTTATTGACTTGGTTGTTCGTTTTACTCCTGATGCAATTGTGGGCGGAGAGATTTCAACCGGTAATGCCGGCGCTTTATGGGAACTGATGGGATCAGGACACGATAACTGCTTAGCCACCATTCACGCCGAAAGCTCCGAAGCAGCATATCAGGCGTTTACCGATCGTATTATGCACTCCTATCCTCAAACTGATAGAAAGAAAACTATTGAGGAAATGCGCAAAAAATTAAGAGTGGTTCAAATAAATCGTGACGGAAACTTGCGTGCTGTTACCGAAATCACATAAAATCAGGCATTTTTTTGCATTTTATTAACTCTAAATTTACATGATTACCTTATACTTGAGTATGATTCATGAATTTTAAGTACTTAAGTAAAAAAAATGGTAAGTGAAGCAGATATAGCAGAAGCAAGAAGAAAAGCACTTCGCAATGGTGAAGAGGACCCTATCACCATTGCTCAACGCTATCTGAATATTTACCGCCAACTACATATATTTCCGCCGGAAAGAAAAGAATCATTTGATCAGTCATTATTAAATCTTTCACCAATTACCATCAGTATTATATCTTCACTTCCGGGCGGATTAACATTCCAAGATTATATTGATGAAGTGTTCACCAATATGGGACGGGAAAAAACAGCAAGAAATGAAGGAAGTGGAGAATTTGATTCTATACAGCCGTCAGATGTTGCGTCTGCACAACCTCAGATATTATCCAATGCTCAAGCTTCTGTTCAAGCTCAGCAGGTTCCTCCTCAAGTTCAGGTAATGCCGCAAATGGTAGGAGCTCCGGCGACATTGGCAATGGATAGCAATTTTGCCGGAGAGTTTGCTAAAATAATGGGGGGAATACTTGAGCAACAAACAAATATTCAAAAAGCGGGTTTAGAAAAGGTTGCTCAAGATATTGGAAAAACCCAGCTTTTTATTGCCAAAAAACTTGAAGACAGTAAAGCTCAGCAACATATAGAAATAAGTAATTTATGCAAAACAATTGCTCAAAGTCACACGGCGTTGAGTTCTTCATTGGCAACATTAGGACAAAATATTGTCTTAAAAACCTCGGAAATGAATGCGTTAAGCAATCACTCAGGAGGTAGAAGTGTTGAAGATGATGCCAGATTGGTCAATATGATAAACCAGTCGCAAGAAAGACTTATGATGGGGATTTTATCCAGACTTCCTCAGGCTGTCGGTGTTGGAAATGTTAATGTTAACGCACCATCACGAAGCGCGGAAGATGACGCTCGCCTAGCTGAGCTAATTGCACGATCCCAAGAAAAAGTAGTGTCAACAGTTGTCGAAATGCTGTCTTCGTCACATAATCAATCACAGCAAAATTCTACGAATGCTGAAATGCTTATATCTGCAATGTCTCAATCACAAGACAGGCTGATTTCGGCACTGGTCGAAAAGCTTCCTCAAGCAAGTAATTCTCAAGGAGTAAGTTCGGTCAATCGTACTGTGGAAGATGATGAGAGATTGGCTTCTCTTATTGCCAAATCTCAAGAAAAACTTATATCGGCACTGGTTGATAAAATTCCGCAACCCAAAGGCAAAGAAAGGTTTTTTAAGACATCTTCATCAAGGAGCGAAGAAGACGATGAACGATTGGTTAAATTACTGGTTGCTTCACAAGAAAATATGATAAAGTCGTTGATGGATAAAAATATTTTATCTCAACAAGTTTCTCGCGCCGAAAGAAATGACAACTATGAACAACCCAAGGCAGAAACTTTGGATAGCGTTATAGATCAAACATATAACGATATTGACTTTAGTATGTTTACTCCCGTAGAACAGGATCCGGTTTATGAAGACAACAGTAGTGTGGATACCATCTTAGCCGAAGAGAATCAACAAATAATCGAAGCTTCGGATTTGGAGAAAAAGAAAAAGAAAAAAAAGAAAAAAAAGAAAAACAATAAAGAAACCGAAGAATTTGAAACTTTTGAAACAGATAATAATAAAGGTTTTGATAATAGCGGTGAAGAATTATCCTATTTAGATGATATAAAAGAAGAAATATCTGAAAATGTTGTTCAAATACCGGAAGCCAATGATATTGTTGAGAGTTATGACCAAAACAAAATAGCTGAAATCAATAATGTTAATATTGCAGAAAGCTATGAGCCAAATGAAATTACACCGCCTATAAAAGATATAGAAATACCAAATGATGAAGAACCGTTACTATTGGATACAATAGTCCAAGAAGATCAAACTTCAGAAACAGTCAATGACGAACCTTTGTCATCGGATATAGGTATCAGTGAAGATGAGGAAGACGAATTATTGCTGAATAAAGATCCTTGGCTTGATGATGAGGAATTAACTGAAAATAGTGATAATGAATTAACATCATTAAATTGGGATTTTGATGAGAGCACAAAACAAGATTGGGGTTTTGAGAGCAAAGATGATTCATGGGGAATTAGTGTAACTGATAAAGAGCCGGATGACACAACATCAGAAACCGAGGATGGTGAATGGGTCTATGTTGATGAATATGGCAATGAATATCCTGCTGATGTTTCAGGCGGTTATCCTCAAAATAATAATGACAATCAAGATTGGGAATGGGACTATGTCGAAGAAATAAACGGCAATACTTGTGCTTATTCATCAGATTCATATGATAAAAAACTGAGTATGGATGAAATTTCTCCGATTTACAAGGGAAGTAATATACAAATGACGACAGTTCCGCAGATACATGACGAAACAAATGACGATGAAATGAATGACCCATATAAAAATAGTATTCTAAAAGATTAAAATAATAATTTACAATAACTAAATGCTAAACTAAATTATAATAAAATAACATGGCCGTAATGGAGTTAAAACAGTATGGATGCAAACAAAGCTTTTTCATCGGGAGAGGGTGTCTCCGGCGATACTTGGTATGTAGATAATTATATTCTTCTTAAAGAATATTATGATATGACTATCTCACGCATAGCTGCTCGTTGCGTAAGAAGCGGAAATATTGCTATGGAAGAATATAAACACTATCCCTACATTCTGGATGTCTTGGAAGAAATAAGCGATACCGGAGAATATATTGTTGCACATAGTAATTTATATTCGTATGTCGATAAAAAAATTCCCGGAGGTATGAATACTCTGAAAAAAAATCTGCAAGAGTTTAAGGTGGAATTGCAACGCAATGCATCGCCTGAAATGATAAAGCAAGATCCTAATGAAGTAAAAAAGATGAAAGAAGCGTTGGGAGAGATTGATAAAAGTGAGGATCCTACCAGCGGTGCAGGAATGTCGATGGATGATGTTATCAATAAGCTAATGAAACAAAATAATATTACATCAAATTTTGACGAAAATGGCGAGGTTGCCAAGGCACCTCAACCGCAAGCACCTCAACCGCAAGCGCCTCGTCCGCAAACAGCACAAGCACCGCAACCTCAGGCTCCGCAACC
>JAEIGA010002236.1_pt1 | contig 30928 bp, 17 predicted proteins | sample 9270691 | NCBI WGS metagenome assembly JAEIGA01 (sample SAMN17057246, study PRJNA624740) | gut metagenome | biome: biome; isolation source: fecal sample | host: Bos grunniens | place: China: Xizang | collected 2019
AAACACAAATAATGGCAATTTTAATCCAAAAACAATTTAATCCTAATTTAATCCTAATTTTTTTGCGACATTTTAATCCAAATTCTCCGTGCATTTAATTTGCGCCAAAATCGAAAAATTTTTTAAAATTTTTGTGTTTGCGCAAAAAAATGGTCAAAAATAATCCACAATTTTCTAGAGTAAGAGGGTTTTTAAGAAATCATTAATGATAGTTTCTACGCAGTTTGTAATCTTTTTTAAATATTTGAACGTATTGCGTCAACCGTTTGATGATTAGTTGTTGTAGTGTAGTTGCTGTTAAGAAACTATAAAAACATTACTGATTATGTTAGACATCCGCTTACGTAATCTTTTTTAAAAATTTAAGCGTGTTGTGTTGACCTCGTTAGGTATGTTATAAAAAATAGAAAATATTACTTATAAAAAATGAAATTTCATTATGTTTACAAATTTAGAAAATCATTCATATCCGGGATGTGACACACATTGCCTAAAATTAATTAAAAATTAACATAAAAAACAAATATATTCAAACGGTTAATTATGTTATGTTTTCATTAATTTATAGTTAATTTATGATAATGTATTCATGTGACTTTCTAATTATGTATAATTTATGCATAATAATCACATGACCAAATTACTATTATTAATAGTTAGGTTTCTATGAAAACATGACGTAAGTGACAAATTGATAAGTGTAAGTAGTTTTTTCATAATTTTCGGGTATATAAACCCAATGGTTTTCTGTTCAAATCATCAGTTTTCTAACAAAAGTCGACTAGTAAAGTCACATTAGAAAGTATAAATTTTTAAAAACTTAAACCCTTAAAAAATCTAAAAATTCAACATGTATATTTACGTACAAGTTACTAAAGAATATCCTTCTACAAAACGTACTGTTAGTTGTGCTAAAGTGGTGTGCACAACCGATACCTCTATCAAATTGCAAATTAACAACATTAGTATCATAATTTCGGTGAATGAGGAAACCGATATGGATGTCCTATTTTTGAGGAAAACGGACATGTATACCTGCAACATCTTGAACTACGTTGGCAAGCTTACTCAGTACAATTGTCTCAATTCGGACTTTACACAGCGATTAAGGCGAATGATTAAGATATTCAAACAATATCAACCGGTTGGAATCGATAAAGTTCAAAAATACATATTTAGAGGTTTGAAAGCGTTCAACATGGAGGCTGCCTATGATCATTTTATGGACATTGCAATGAAGCGGGATTCTCAGTTTGAGGTTCGCCATACAGATTATGATGATTATTATAGATATGTTCGCAATACGTTTCGTCCGGAAATCAAGAGCGGAGCCTTCTTTTTACAACCCTTGGGGCGTGGACATTACACAAACTATTGTAAATCTCTGGAAAATGAACACTTGATGGAAGTGGATACTAGAATAGAAATTACTTCATTAGTAGTTTAAGTAGTTTAAGTCAATTTTTTAAAAAAATATAAAATAAATAAACATAGAATAAATATATATAAAGAAAATAACATTTTTTGTCTTATTATTTCAAAAATTCCACATTTCAGGTTTGATAGCTACACAATCAGTAATGTTTTTAATAATTTTAAACATCTAGTGTTAGACTAACATCCGCTACACAATCAGTAATGTTTTTAATAATTTTAAACATCTAGTGTTAGACTAACATCCGCTACATAATCAGTAATGTTTTTAATAATTTTAAACATATGCTGTGGGATAATCAGGTTTCTACACTATAAGTAATGTTTTTTAATTTTTTTAACACGTAAAACCTAACAATTGAAACCACAAGTCTTATCAGTAATGTTTTTTAGTTTTTATAACAACCTTGAACATAAGAAACCACATGTCTTATCAGTAATGTTTTTATATTTTAATAACAAACAGAACAACATACGAAACCACATGTCTTATCAGTAATGTTTCATAATTTTAATAACAAACAGAATTCTTAAACATCATTAGTAATGTTTTTTAATATTTCTAACATATAGAACCTAACAATTGACACCACACACTATCAGTAATGTTTTTTAAATTTTCAGCCACACAACGTGTTCATAATTTTAAAAAACATTACTGATTGTGAAGAGGAAATGATTAACACACAACGTGTTCATAATTTTAAAAAACATTACGAATTGTATTCATGTGCTTATGCTAACACAACGTGTTCATAATTTTAAAAAACATTACGAACTGTATTCATGTGATTATGCTAACACAACGTGTTCATAATTTTAAAAAACATTACGAACTGTACTCATGTGATTATGCTAACACAACGTGTTCATAATTTTAAAAAACATTACTGATTGTGAAACATTACTGATTGTGAAGAGGAAGTGATTAACACACGCTACACACCACACTACGCTTAAAAATATAAAAAATCTAACATAAACAACAAACAGTTCTTGTACTGATACCAAAACCTTAAATGTAGAATTTTTTTTAAAAAAAGACACAAAGTTGATTTGTTTTCAATATATGTTATTTTTTCTTTATTAAATGCCATAACTTTCAACCATTCTTTTCATAAATTTTATATAATGCTTAGGACCTAGGGGCTGTTTGAAGAATGAACCATCTATGATTTCATCATAGTAAGACCGACGAACATCATTATAATAGGCAATATATGGTCTATATTTTTGGCAATATTGCGGATACACCTTCTCCAAAGCAGATAGAAATTCATCATACTGTGAACATATGTAATAAAAATTCAAAAGAAGGATGTTGTAGGCAGCGTTTGCTATTCCAGTCGGTTGATGGCGTTTGAATGCAAACATGATGTAACGTAATTTATCCACAAAATTCAATTCATAGATACTGTCATCCTCGAGGAGTTGAGTGTCCACAATCTCCGTTTTGTTAACAAATAGTACATCAATATCGGTTTCCTCGTTCACTGAAATGATGAAAGTCACGCCATTGGCTTCCACTTCCAGACAGGTGTCACTTCTGATGAAAACTCTACTAACAGTTTTGATATTACGGGATTTGGAACGGCAGTCATTACTTTTGAAAATTTGAACGTAGATGTACATTTTACAATTTTTATATATTAACAATAGAAGTTGTTTAGTTGATTTTTAGTAGAAAACTGATGTTGTGAACATCAAATCAATTCGTTTATATACTCTGGTCAATGTATGATAACACTGTTTGATATCGTTTGATAACGTTAAATGTATATATTGATTTGTATGAATTTGAATAAAAAATTTAAAAAATTAACCAATTGTGTTGTTATTTATAAAAATTCTCATTTTCAGCTTTTGAGTTCGACTGTACTACACATCATGTGACCAAGCCCCAAGCCACATGTGTTAATTGTGCTTTGTTTTAAAAAAATGTTAACATACAATGTATCGTGTTGGGGTTGAAGTACTGGGGCTGTTAAAAAGTAAATTTTTCCATTCAAAAGAAACAATAAAGACATTTAACAATAAAAAGAATGAATTATGGTGTATTTTTATGACAATTTTTTAAATTTCTATACAGTCACTCTTCATAAAAATTTTAATAGAGTTGAACTGTATTGTGCTTGCCTATTCAGTTGTGTTTTCATTAAAACATTACTGATTGTGTATGCCGCTCGCATTGTTCGTTGAAAAAATAACAATTTCAAATCAATTCTGTTAAGTGGCGATCGTAAAACTTAACAAATGAATTATGTACTAATCAAGCAAAAGTTTTACGATTCCCTCTAAAAAATGATACAAAAAATGGTACAAAAAATGATAAAAAATGATAAAAAAATGATACAAAAAATGATCAAATGTCAGTCTTCATAAGAATCTTAATAAATGGACAATGCAATGATGTGGTGATGTGATCGCATACGCAAATTGTATTGTTTGTGTCCATTGTGGAGTGTTGTTTTTTTTTCGGCTAAATTAATCAAAACACTACGATTTGTGCTGTATATTACTTCATTTATACTTCATTTATACTTCATTTATTATGATTGGCAGCCCAACAATGAACATTTATAATTTATCACGTCTTCGTCATAAAATTAAGTGATTTGGTCGTAGTGTGCGTACGCAATGACTGATCAAGGAATGGAGTCGACGGGATGTGAAAACGATACTTTTGCTGCAATTCCACTTCATTAGTGTGCGTTTAGTTAGATTTCAACACCACAAAAACAAGTGTGTGGCACTTATTTTTCGACCCTCAAAACCCCCAGAATGCCACAAAAAACGCTGAAAAATGCCCAATTTTGCCCATTTTTGGGGCCGTTTTCTGATGATTTTTTTTGAAAATTTTTGAAGCCGACCAGAGCCGGGGGCCTGGATTAAAAATTAGGATTAAATTAGGATTAAATTAGGATTAAATTAGGATTAAATTAGGATTAAATTTCATACTTGGGGGGGTTATAGTAAAAAGTGGATTAAAATTAGGATTAAATTGTTGGTATTTTCCGTCTTTTTTTCGCCAGAAATGTCAAAAATCAGCGGTTTTTTGACGTCCTCGACAGCCCATTTTTGACACTTCGAAATGACCATTTTTGCTCAATTTTTCACTCAATTTCAATGTTTTTTAGGTCATTTTTTAGTGATTTCTTAACTTTCTCGTCAAATTTTTTAACCGTTCGCCACACCCAAAATTGACTCGTCCCCATATTTTGCACCATAAACGGCAATTTGAAACGGTCTTATCGCCGACGAATTTTATGGCATGTTTTCATAATTTCTTATCATATTCTGCGGTTTCCTGTTCGCTCAACGTGCTATTTTTTAAAATTTCCGTAGTACAGTTCACATGTTGCTCATATTTGGCCTTCAACCCTTCAGTGTGAAATGATGTGATTATCGCTTGTTTTCGCTTTGAAAATGTATATTTTGGTGTGGTTTCTTATCGCTGTTTATGGTGTGAAACTGTACGTGATTTTTCAATGTTCAATAATTCCTATTTTGCTTACATGTGTTTCTTATCGCCCAAAATGGTGTGAAACTGTACGTGATTTTTCAAATGTTCAATAATTGTTTATTATGTTATTTTTGGGTGGATTTTGAGCATTATCAACACTACATTTGAATATAGGCCTTTAGGCTGTATAAAATCTTTAAAAATGTACAATTCCCATTAACGTTTTGGAGTTGTTCCTTTTTTAAAAAATATGTACATTTCAGGCATTAAGTAATAAAAATATACAAAGTTGTTAAGCTTTTCCCAAAAATATACACACTCCATCATTTTGCATAATTACTTAAGTTGGGGTCCGTTTACTGTGCTCATTTTCATTTAAAAAATGTATAATCCTACATTTAGCACGTTCGCTGCGGCGGATATGTATGTTTTTTTGGTTTTTTTGGTTTTTTTTATCGAAAACAATACAACGCCCACAACATCATAAATAGGGATTAGGGTGTGTGCGTGAAGTGTATGTGTATTTTTAATTGTTTTTCAACATAATCGGGACATAAAATTCATTTCATTTCGTTGTGTTCATCACACTCATAATTGCTGTATTTGCGTAGCATATGGTGTCAAAGTTAGACACTATTTTAAGAAATGCCGATAAGTGCCAACATAAGCAAAAACCAATCAAACTATGTGCAGTGTACGAGGAGTTTTGCTTATTTTTCTACATTCGATGTATAGTATAAAAGCAAATCTGGTTTTTTAACATTTTACAGTGTTTCAAGAACAATACTACAGATCGCGTCAATTTTTTCAAAAAATTAGCATAGAAATTTATTTAAATATCGTTTTGAAAAATTTTTTACACTCGAACAAAGACTATCCTTGCCGGGTGAATACACACACAAACTCGATTGAGCATTGTAGTATAATCATTTAAATTTTTTGTAAATCGTTACTGCATCTAACTTTCCCACGGAAAACGCTCAATTCGCGGGCATAAATACTGATGACACTCGAGTACTCGTCACAGTTCTAACTCTACGTCGAAAGTGAATTTTCAAATATATCATTGTGAAGTGTCCGTGTTATCGTGTTTATAAATATTTGATACAAGATCAACCGTGATCGTCGCAGTGAACATAAATAGTGCAATAATAGACAATTCTAACTCCGGTTTTCAAAACCTAAAACTCCGATTTTCCACTGGTTGAAAATAGCCAAAATTGAACTGAAGTGCCTAAATCTAAAAACATTTCGTTGCATTTTCCAAAAATCGTAACGTAAATTTCGGTGCTAAATCCAAAAACCCAAATTGTAAATTTAGTTACATTTTCAAAAAATCGTAACGTAAAGTCAAGTGCCTAGATCAAAAACCCAAATTGTAAATTTAGTTACATTTTCAAAAAATCGTAACGTAAAGTCAAGTACCTAGATCAAAGACCCGAATTGTAAATTTAGTTACATTTTCAAAAAATCGTAACGTAAAGTCAAGTGCCTAGATCCAAAAACCCAAATTGTAAATTTAGTTACATTTTCAAAAAATCGTAACGTAAATTTCGGTACTAGATCCAAAAACACTAATCAAAGACAACAAACGTCTAAAAAATTATCAAAATCAACCTTTGTGTCAATAGTTAAAAAATTATAAATTATAAACAAGTTTCCGCATTTCAAAAACACATGCCGCTGGGTCAGTAACACCATATTCGAACTTCAATGCCAAATTAGTGACTATCTATCGGTGAGAGAAGAAGAAATTTGAAAAAAATATACATAAACTGTCAAATAACAATATAACAACAATATAACAACAATATAATTAAAAAAATCGCAAAAAACTTACCTTGAAAACAGTCGACAGTCAATGTGTGCGTGATAACCGAAAAAATAGAAAAAGAAGTCAAAAACAATAGATATTAACAAATCAACAACAAATCAACAACAAATCAACAACAAATCAACAACAAATCAACAACAAATATCAACAAATATCAACAAATATCATTAAAACAATACAAAGTGTGGGGAGTGAATAAGATATTACACAATACACACAAAACGTTTCAACAACTACTACTACAACTACAAATCACGTAAGTACATTTGTATTTTAATAAATCTCATCTCCTATACATATGTATTTACGTGTTTGTTGTGTTTGTTGAATTTTTTCATACATTCGAACCGTTTTACGCAAAATTCATGTACACTTGTGTGTGTTCATATCAGCGGGTTGTCAAGATATGATTGCTTAAATTACAATTGGTTGCTTCGCCCCGCCACGTAGTCATTGTGTGTTGAAAACACAGACAGATACACATATATTGAAGAAATCCAATTCTAATTACCAAAAATTAACTAAAATAAGCACATTTCACCATAGTCGTTTGAAACTTCAACCAATCAACAACAACACTATTCAACTCCAACCTAAACTACCCCAACCAAGATGGCAGAAACTGTAGTCCCAAGTACCATTCGTAGTTACGATAAGGGAACCAATTACTATTTGAAGTTTTTGTCTCCTGTTGAACAAAAACAGTTCTTTTCTACGGTCTATGAGTTGTCCCCGGAGCAGATTGACGAAATGGTCAAATCTTTGAAACAAGTTAACGTACCCGGTCAAACACTCCAATCGTTCCGTCGGCGTCAAAGTGCCGTAAAGATGCGCAATACGGCCACTGTACTTGTTGCGGTGAGTATGTTGCTTTTCAACGATACATTTCCCTCTCAAATGGACTACTTTTGCTGCTGGCATTGTCCCAATCACTTCGAAAAGAAGGGTTTGACTGCCCATTTGCTCGATATCTTCGATGATGTGGATGTGTTCATTTTACCCAAAATGCGGGCAGCAATGGTACGACCCATCAATAGTGCTGCTCTCCATCACAATGGTACGTGCAAGACGTTCAATGTGTGCTATTACACCATTATGAAGGACAATTTTGCATATTGGAAGCAAGAACTGCTTAAATATTATCAAAATGTGGTGGGTGGTATACCCGGTCTACTATTGGACCGATTGCCGCAATACAATCATTTGAAGCACCCAAACGATAAAAAATTCCTAAAAAAGCCCAAACCAGTTGAACCAATCCCTAAGAAGAGCTCAATCAGCAAGAAGAAGGAATTGCAGAAAATGGTTGAAATTGTGTCGAGAGATGACCGTACTGTAAGAAAGGTTACGAAATCTAAGAAAGATGACAAGTCGAACTCCAACAACCAAATCAACAATATCAACGATTTCGACACGCAACCCATCAACCAACCCATCAACTGTAATGGTGTCGGATTGAAGGCTCTGTCCGTAAATGCTGCAACTGAGTACTATTCGAACATGGAAGAGGAGGAGGCTGCATCTAATCACAGTTTTGAGTCTACAACGTCAAATGACCTAAATGATCTAATTGATCGCAGTGCTGTCGGTGAGGATATCATGTCTGCTGACGTCGATGACATTGAAAAATACGTTTTCCAACCAAGTCAACCGTATGCAACACCTGTTGATATTTTGAGTGAACTCGACGCACAAAACCCTACCAATAATTTAAACGAAAATGTGTTGGGTCAAACTAATCAGAATGAGAACGCTACAAATCTAAATAATCATTCATTTGGAGGCCAATCATCTGACAATTCGCAACAACAATCACAAACAAACACGTATTTTCAACTAACTAACTCTCATTTGAGTACACATTTTGATAGTACACATTTTGATAGTGCACATTTTGATAGTAATATCAATAATCAGTACAACACTAACAATCAGTTTCCATTGCAGCAGCAGATTTACTATACTGTACCATTTCGCAACAGCATTGCCGAGACTTGTGCTGCAGTGAATTCGATTGCTCCGATACTTGGTGCAACAGCATATGCACAAACTGGAGAGAATCACGCAAATTACGTCTTAAGTGACACACACCACAATACTGTACAATATTTGAGTAGTGAGACATATCCAACAATTGAGGCAGCCACAGCAGCAGCAGTCAGTGTACCATTGCTGTTGACAGACTTTACAAACGGTATCGACAACGCATTTAATATAAAAATAAGTGGTTTCAATAACACTGCAATCACTTCAACTGCAGAGGTCAAAGAGAACATTCCTCCTCAAAACATAGACAATTCAATTGCAAATAATATGAAAAATACGATGAAAACTAAAAATATGGAGAAACATGAAAACATTGCTACAAATGCAGCCGTTATTGACGACAACAACCTTACTACTACTACACAAGATGTCAGGAAAGTACATAAAAATGGTGAGTTTGTACATGAACATGAAAGAGCAAATTCTGCCGACTCTGTCGTTGATGGTGTTGGCGACGACGACAACGACTACGACACCAATACTACTGCAGTACAACAAGCAACCACTAAAAATACACATGAGAGTATTGTTGATAACGTTGAAAATTCATCATTACCACTCAGTCGTAATAAAACAACCATTGAAAACTCATCAAAACTTGATAATACTGCCACAAAAGACGATGATATTGTAGAAGACGACGCTAACGGCAACGAAAGCGATAGCGACCATTCATGTAGTAGCTGTAGCGGTAGTGATTCCGAACCTGAAAACGACGCTAAAGAGCAGCAAACTGCAAAAAATCAACAAAACAGTCGTTCAAATCAACGCAAAGATAGTGGTGTTAATTTTCATTCCGACGACGACAACAGTCGTCTATTAGCAACACCAAACCCCATCGAGAAAGTCACTCAAGCAACAACAGCTGCCGTTGTTAATAATACTAATAATAATAACAATAAAAACAAGAAACGCACTAAAAAGGCATCAAAACCATCGAAAACTGAGGTAGAAGAACAGAAAGCAGACACCAAAATGAATTATCGCAAATACAACAAGAAAACCAAACAACCCATCCAGAAGGTTAAGAAAGAATCAGAAAATGCAGAAAGCGACAACGATGATCAATTCACAACCGACAACGAACAGGCCGAACAAGAAGAGATGGAAGTAACAACAACAGCCACGTCGACACACAACCACGTAAACAATTATCAATCTGATGACGAAAGCGACAACGAAGTCGACGAAGACATTGAGGGTAATGAAAATGCAAAAACTAATCATATTGAGCAGCCATCTACATCTACTGTTGAAAATGGTGAAAATTTGGAGGCTGGTGACATCCCAGTCACTGATGTGATCCTCAATAGGCTTGCAAATGAGCGAAAAGCGAAGAAAGTGGTTTCGCTCAACTCCACCAAACCTGAACATGAAGAATTCGACAATGATGTCGTGCTCTATGCTCTAAATGACGCTAAGAAGGTGTATACTGTCTCCTACGACAACGACAAGAAGACGAAAGGACCCAAGGTTGAAAACAACCAAAATTTCTTCAATTGGGGTGAAATCGGCGAAACTGAGGTTCTCACCAAGGCAGAATGCTCCAGCAACACGTTGAACTCACATACTCGCAAGAAGCCAATTCTGATCAACTTTGACAAGTGTGGAGACAAGAAGAAGGAGAAGAGTGGCGAGACATTCGACTATGATGAAGTGGTCAACATTCTGAACTCAAGCATCGAATATGTACGCAATAATCGCACTCATGGTCGAGTTAGTCTCATCAAAGCCTTCAGGTATGCACTGAGCACTTTGTCGAAATCACACCATATTATGAACTCGTCGTTACGTGCCCGTTCTTATGCATTTCTGGACATGTTGTCGGTGAAGGAGTATACACCCCATTATTTCACCGAAATGTACAACGAATATCTCAAAAAATACAACGCTGCCGGCAAATCCAAGGAATTGAAGAAAGACCCCGATGCTAGAATGAGAGCTGTCTGCAATGAGCTGAAAACGTCAAAAGCTAACAAGACATTACAAGCCTTTGTCGAGTTCATCAAGTGCAGTTCCCGCACAATTGCCTCTGATAATGAGCTATGTGACCAGAATCGTCTAGCTGCTTCACAACTGATCACCCCGTTGCGTCAGATTCTGTACGATCGCATACCCGAGAAGAACATCAAATTGCGCTTCACCAACAATGCCGTTGTCTACTACAACACCATTTTCTGCAGATATGTGACATATGTGGTGAAGACCATTCTACGCATGAAGAGTACAAAATTGATGATAAACGACAAGTACTACAACGTTATGGCCGATTTGATGGAATCTATCAACCCACTGTACAACGAAACTGCCGCTGCCAATGCTGATGCCAACTACTCGTTCATATCGCCCGGAATTGAACACTTTCAGAATGCAATGAAGAGCATTCTCCTGCACGAAATGCTCAAAAAACGAGGTGAAACCATCACTATTGCTGAAATGGTTAAGAAAATGGACGAAGGTGACCCAGAGTTGTTGGGTTTGTTCGAATTGAGTTTGGCATCACGTACATCACAGTACATGAAACGTGATATTGTACTCGATTTCGTACAGGGTGTGTCTACTATACTGCTGAATGCATATGAAAACTTCAAACTTGACGTGTACGACCGTCTGAGCAGAGAAGCTCAAAGCAGATACACAATCATCATGATTGACGAAAAGTACTTTGTAAAATCACTATTGGAGAACTTGCATGTATTCAGATTTGCGCCTGTAATGCGCATGTGTTGCACCAAGGAAATTCATATTTCGCCAAACAAGGGTCCACTCACCAATATGACGTTTCCCAAGCTAAGTCCATCTGAAGTTGAAGTCATCACACCATCGAATTTGGAATGGTACGACGTAATCAAGCAAATGCCGCTATTCAAGCTGTTTGGTACGTATGAAATCAACAGTCTTGAGAAAGAGAAGAAGAAATCGATGAAACGTGGCACCAAACGCAAGTCAGATGACTCTTCAACCTCAAATTCTGATGAATCCGACGAAGATGAAGACGAAGACGAAAGCGGTGACGAGTCTTCGAGTGTCTCTACTGTTGTCATTCCGCCAAAGAAGGCAAAAGTCGCTCCGAAGCAGGCCAAAACTGACAAAAAAGTATCAAATAAGCGATTGGCCGAAGTTGCTGTGGAAGAAGCGAATGCTGATGAGATTGAATCTCCTAAGAGGGGCAAGGCACAGGCACTATTTCAAAAAGCCATGAGTAACGCAGCTAAAATCACCGAAGAGGCCGCAAACAAGAAGAAAACAAGTAAGAAATCGACGAAAAAAGAACCAAAATCAAAATAATACACAATATGTTTAGATTTATATAATTTTATTAGGTTAAGTATATTCATTTTATGTATTTATCGGGTAATTTTATATGAAAAAAACTAAATAAAACCAGAAATGTAACATTTCACAAAAAAAATTAATTTTTCAACATTTTATATTCTAATTTACACAATATGTTAATATTTGTTTATTTTTTGTAATTTTTTGTTTAATTTTATAAATTTTTATAATATCAATTTTCATAATATTAATTTTCATAAGTCTAATGTACGTATTTTCGGTATTTTACAAAAATATCTTAAAATTTTTTATATTATCACTTTTTTTAGAAATAAATAACAATTTTTACCTAGTATAATGGTCGTCTGACTAAGCGTTATCTACATAATAGCGTTCAGTTGTGACGATTTGTAAAATAAATGTTTTTTGTTTCATTTTTCTGGTTTTTGTACATACAACGGTAAGTATATGGCTTAAGTAATTGCAATAAGTAAATTTGTTACCCGTTTTATGACTAAATTATGCAAATTGACGACCAAATATGTAAATTAAACAACTAAGAGATAGATTGGATAGTGAGGAACGTGAAAAATTGACAATTTCTAGCAAATTTTGTAATTAGTTGCTGTTAGTGTTGGTTTCAGTCATGTTAGTGTTGGTTTCCGTTGAAATTGTGACGACATTTGTTATCTTTTCGCGACAAACAGGGCAATTAGCCAACACGGGTGTGCAAATATAGCAGGAAATGACGTGATTACAGGGTATGTACTTCAAATTGGTCTTGCCATCTTGACAAATGATGCAATCGGTGTCGTTTTCGTTGACTGGCTCCTTCTGTAACGCCATATAGATGCATCCGGGGTTGGAAATCTTGTGTGCAGTGCGTATTTTGTCAATTGTATTCAGTTTATCAGCCTCCAAGTCCATATTTAGGTTGCAACCGAAGCAAAACACCTTGGCAACGCTGTTGGGGATGTAGACGAAACCCTCGATGCTCAGCTGCTTGGCAGTTGGTAAGTCTTTTGGCCATTTTTCAACAGGAAATGTAGATTCTCGGACGGATACGATATTGAAACGCATATGTACGAAACGTTCACTCAGACTTAGCTTCTTTATGGGTCCATAAATGACCTTTTCGTTACTGACACAGTAGCCTTTGACGTAGAGACAGGGCAATTGGATGTGCATATCTTCAATTTGGCTCAGATCGTCGAGGGAATACAAGTTATGCATGAATTTACACGAAAAACAACGTATTTTCAACATGTCATCAATTTTGCAGACGGCGTAGAAGCCATTTTGGGCCAATTGCTTGTATCTCGTGGATTCATTCAGTCTTTTCATGGTATCTTTCTTCAAAAGCTTAACAAAGGAGTGATATCTCTGCTGAACACTCTGCATATCCATAATGTATTGCGAATTCTTTGTTTGTTCACTTCGTTAACGGAGGTTTCTTTGTAATTGTGGAATTTTTTTAAACAACGACAGATTTTTTGCAAACAACGACACACTTTTTATGATTTTTCCTTTGTTAACCGCAACGAACGTTCGTTCAGTATGATGTAAGTTTTAAAAATAAAAATATTTTAAAAAAAACACACTTTAGGTGGTCTGTGTTGACGCTCACAAACTGGAAACGCACAAATGTACAGTTTTTAAACAATTTTAAACAATTTAATCGAATATATTTTGTGTGCAAGTCAACGTTTTGACATTCTGTATGCTTTTGTCGTAATGATCAGAAATTGTGAAATACTTGCATTATATTTCAAAAAAATGACAACACCACACCAAAGTTAGCGTACTCATATTCTACACATACAGATAGTGTGATGTAGAGTGTTTTTAATGGTTAATATACAGTATATACAATATGTGAAATATTATATACTCTATTCATTCACTGTATCTATTTTTGCATTAAACCATACATAACTGAGGAATAATGCGTTTCTCATGACCGCTTTATCAATGGCAAAAATATACAATTTCTCTTCCTATACTCCTATACTAAGGCACACATATGAGTGTAAACGTATACATAATTCTTATCAAAACGTACGTACTGTACTCCTAACAATTCTTATGCTCCAAGTGTTGAACACTACCTACCTATCTATACACTCCTCTACTCACTCAATAGTTAGGAAGTGACGCTGCAGCGTCGATGACTAAATGTATATATATTTTTCTATTTTTTATGTTTTTTATTCATTTTTCAAAAGTATTCTTGTGCGCTTGCACCACCACTTATGTTGTTTTTAAGCATTGCTGCTAAATCGAGAGCACCTAAGCCAGTATCATCGTGTTGGCTGGACGTTGTTGGCATACACATGTTCTGAATTTGCGGTATAATCTTTATGAATGTGTTCGAATCGTACAGTTTCCTTGTCATTCCGTCGGAGAATTCTGACAATATGTTGAAGAACTCTTCAGTTGAGAGCATTTTCTTCGGTTTGTTGTCACTGTTTTCAATCAGTTTCTGATAGTGTCTATATACTGTTCGTATGCGACCCTCGTCGCTCATGTTGTAGGTGAGAATGTACGGCATCAGTGTAATTGGTTCCTTTTCGAGTTCGTTGAAGAATTCTGCCGGCATCGTTCCCCACTCACTTTCGCTGGTAATCGTATTCAATTTGGGGTATTTCATGCGGTATTTCTTCAAAATGTTGACTGCTGAGGAGCTGCGTTCCTTGATGAAGAGCTCTTTTGAGCAACGGTCCGTAAAGAGATCCATAAGCAGCGAAACGAACATGTGTATGGCCAATTCGTTGACATTTACAAAGTAATTGCGTGGTAAGACGATATTGGCATAGTATATGGAGTTGTATGCGTACAAAATCATCGCCAAATGACAGTTCATGGAATGAGCAAAGAGCAGTGAGTCGGAGTAGGTAACATATTCGAAAATCATGTCAGAGATGAACGTCATGATGGTGGAGAGATTCAGCGTCGAACTGTCGACTGTTATGACTGTTCTTGCTCCGAATGTGAACGACTCGTATATGGATTTCTCTGTTATGAATTCGAAACCGGTTTTCACTAACGGCTCCAATTCCTTGTAGTGACTCATTTCGTTGAGAAGTGAACGAACGCTGTTCTCAATGGTGTCGTTGTGTGGGATTGTGCTGAACGTAATGTACGATTGAGTCAAATTTACGAATTTTTGTACCATGGTTTGAGCACGACTCTTGCGCATTATGACGAAAACTTTGAATTTTTCATCCATATAGTTGGATACGCTGTACTTACCATTTGGTAGCTTTTCGTGCGTTCTCAGAGACGTGATTACCTTGAAGACGACAACTGGTATGTTTTTGTATACAAATTCACCGTCGACAACCTCGATTTTGTCCGTCATTTGCTTGGTTTCCTTGTCATAGATGCGAATAAAGGTTTTTGTGTTCTTTTTTGGCTCAAAATCGGCATCGTCGACGTCATCGGTTTCCATGCTCTCCTCCATTGGTGCACCTTCGAGCGGTTCGCTCACAAAATCATACAATATTTGCATTTCCTCATCGTGTTTGATGAAGGAACTGTCAATATCTGTGCTAATATCGTTCATTTTGGTGGTAAGTGTATATGAATGTTATATAAATGTAGAAAATGTAGAAAAATGCAGTAAAAACGTAGAAAATTGTAATAAAAATTAAACAAGTGTAAATTCAATCAAAAAACCTTTATTTTGTGCAATCTGTTTCACAAGTGAAATTCTAAATACAGGGCAAAGTACGATTTCATATGAACTAAGTAGAAACATTTTAACTAAAAATTAACATAAAATCACTTAAAATTACAATTTTCAAAGAGATATTCACATTAGCCTCCGTTCAATCGTTACCCAAAGGATTGAGACCTTCTTCCCGCTGTGGCGTGTCAAACGATACACCCTCAATTTTGTACAATTCCGATATCAAATGCAACGATTTGGCAATGTCGTTCTGAGGATTCTGCTTCTCCAGAGCGTATGCAGCGTATGCAAGATTATTGGTCAGAAAGCCGTTTTCTGCAGTCATCAGATCGTTCTTGCTGTTACTCATGTTGCATTTGAGGCCGCTGTCGATGTGGTGAATATTGAAGGCAATCGGTGCAATGAATTCACCCCTTTCGTTGAATGCAACCTTACTTGATGTCATCATTTCGTACAATTGTGACGAAGTCATCCGACCCAGAATCGATACGGCCGAAAATAGGATTTGTGGATGAACGACGGTCCCGTCTGCACAATAGTACTTGTATTGGCTCAAATCGGCTACAAGCGACACAATACCCTTTTGACCATGCAAATTAGCCACTTTGCAACCGACACCGAATGGTACATAATATGCCATATTTATGGTGACTGTGCACGTATCCGGTTGGTAGAAGCTCGAAATCAGCTTGTCCAAATTTGAGTATTCTTCGGCATAGATGGTGTAGCGGTACGTTAGAGGCATTTCTGATTTCAAAATACGTATATTCTTCGAAGACAGACGAATTTTCAGGTCGTGCGGGGTCTTCAATATGCCAAATACTATGACATTCGAATTCGGTGATCGGTAGATTTTGTTGATTTTCTTGTAAGTAGTCTCGTTCCTGTGTTTGGTCATTGTCTTGTTGGACATGCCATTTATCGATGCAAAACTGACGTTCAGGGTAACCGATTGCAGTTTGCGTAAATTGGAGTTTTCGACCAAATCCTTGTCGATGATGACACCATCTTCGTTCGTAGCCCCACAAACATCACCAAAACCGCAGTATAGAATCAATTGATTCTGGTAGGGTTCAGTTTCACCCAATTTTAGCAAATTATGCGGTGCAATTGCATGTCTAATCGTCAACGACAGAGCAAAGTCGTGTTCGACCCTTTCTTTGAGATCACGTTGATTCAATCGGTTGTAGTAGTAAGAATACTTCCAATTTAGGAACTTTGGGTGAAATCTGTCGTCGTTATCTTTGCGAATAGCTGCATTTATGATAGGTATCTTGTGTGGTAAGTACTTTTGGATGATTTCGTAGTGTTTGTTGAAATCCGGTATCAAATCGGACAGAGACAGACCAAATTCGTCGTCCAACGACACTGGTTTGTATATTTCGTACAGTTTTTTGATAATATCGGGTACTGTCTCACCCGGTTGCAGTTTCCTCATAACTCTACGATACTGATATGGATCGACTGGACGAAACTTGTAACTTTTGGTGAAGAAATCGCCAGTCAAGACCGGTTCGTCGGTTATGTCAACTAATGCTGCATTACTGGTACCAATTGCATACTTGAAGTTGATGGCATCAAATGGTGTACGAATGATGTGCGAGGAGCCCTTGATGTTCTGCACCGAAACGACACTTTTCACAATTTGAGTGCGGTTGAAGGATCGTGGCAAACGTAGCACAGAACTGCTGAATTTCATGTGTAAAGGGCAATCGGTGAAGGCGTCGTTGAAGAAATTTTCACGTTCGCATGGAGAGATGAAAATTTGGTATTTCAGTGAGTATTTGACCACCATATGACCCTCGGACATTACGTTGATATAACCGCCATATTTGCGTAAAACAAGGAACGTATTGGTGCGTTTGAAGTTGATTAGGTCGGTAATGTTGTTTTCTATGTAATAATTTGTGAGAAAACTCTCCCATGCGATCCTATAGTACTTGCCACTTTGCCACTCTTCGCGTGAAATGTTTCGTTTTAGGGTTTCGAACGATTTCATGACATCCTTGTCTGGTACTGGCGGTGAACTGATGACAAACAGCGATAATGCAATCGTTTCACCTGCATTTACCAATTCTTTGGTGTTTACGGGGCAAACGTAGTCTTCACCGTCTTTTGGAAAGAGAAGTGCAGCCGAGTTACGAACAATCGTAGAAACGTGCCTACGCACAACTGCCGCTAAATTGTTAATTAAGTGCAGTTTCTGACCATCGACCATCTGATAGATACACTGGAACTGGGTCTTGATTTTGCGTGTTCTACGTGTAGAAAGCACCCAATAGATGTTGCCAGAGACGAAATAGCTGCGTATATTCTTCAAACGGTCCTCGCCGGCTTCAATGGAAAAGCATATTACTCGACTTAGAATCTCGGTTGACGTGAGGATCGTCTTATTGCTTAATCTGTCCAATTGTGGACCATATCTGCGTGCAGTTTTGAAATAATCGATGCAATCGGCCTTTGTGATGGTATGATGTGTCTTAAAATTAGCCAATTTTGAGTTTCGCATCAAGACATTGAACCAGCCAACAGTGTTCAATTCGTGGACAATGTGTTCACGTGCACGCAACTGCTTTGCAACGCATTCTTCGTAATTTTTCATTCGTTTGTCCAACACCTCCTGTTTCACCGAAATTAGGACATAGTAATCATCGAAGCGCTCTACGATCTCATCAATTGAATTTTTGCTGCTTCCGGTGACAAGTGTCGGGACTGTGGGTTCTACTTGTAACATCGACTGATTACGGTTCAATCGAGCTGCTTTCGGCGGAGCAGGTAAGTCTTTGGTGAATTTAAGCACTATTGTGTCATAACTGTTGTAAGAACCGTCTTTTTGAACGTCACTGGGCAGTGGTGAGATGATCGTTTGCGGAGGTCGTTTCTTTAGGTAGAATTCGTGACAATAGATGCGTATTGCCTTGCCATCCTTCTTTCGGTCCATTAACGAGTAAACGTGACCATTCCTGAGGTTATTGGTAATGAAATTTTGAATAATCCTCACAAAACCGTCAATTATGAACGCACCGTACATGTAGTGGTCTTCGTAGTGGGCTCGAGTGCTCGGAGCCACGTTTGGACCAGATCTGATGTGTATGTCAATATCTGAGCCAATCATGACGGGTAAAGTGAGGTGATTTATGACTAATGACGGATGATTCACATATTGTGATTTTTTTAACGATGGTAGCAGAACGCAACATAGGTAACTCTTTCGAGCTGCCAATACTTTGGTTGCAATATCATCGTATGCTTTTTCATAACATGGGCAATCGAAAATTATGATCGGTGAGAATTTTTCATTGTATTGTTGAATGATAACGTAAGTGAAGAAATCAATAGGCATCTTAAATAACTGAATACACCAACGGTTGAATGTGTAATAGACTATCGGAGAAAATTTTTATCGCTTTTTATAGAGTTAGAGGTGCTGAGATATTTTATTAATTAGTGTAACACATCACCATCGCGTCGCATCTGCAAACACAATGAATTTGTCAGCCACTAACAATTACGTCTATAACTACAATCAGCAGCCCATAAATTCATCGTTGTCCAACCGTTCTGCAACGTGTATTTTCAATAACTTGGGCGTACAATGCAGCAAAAACATGGATTTTGGGTGCTTCTGCACCAATCACATGAGTGCAATTTTTCACATGGTAGTTGCAAATGATGTAGTGGCCACCAGATGGTCGACCCGTCGCCTTACCAAGCAAATGTTGACCGAACCAACCGATATCGTTTTTCCATTTCCGTTCGAAATTGAGCAAAAAGACGGTAAATTCAACATTTGCGTCAACACAACAATGGCCAATACCATGGTCGGTCAGTATGCCGAAAGTATGAGAATTCGTGACAATGCTAACCAATCGGTCAGAACCTCGTTGGCCTACATCCTGATTTCGTTGATTTGCAACGGATCGATCAGTTTTGAGTCGAGTATGGCATCAAGTCTGTTCCAACAGTACACAATGTCGTACATGAAGCTGTACAAAGAGCGTTTTTCGAATATGCAAATTCAAATTTTGAATTTCCCCACCAAAGGCAAATCCAATTTTATCCAATTTTCTAACTTACCCTTCCTGTACATGGTTCTGTTCCAATTCTGTGAATTTTCGACAGTTCGTAAATTTGAAAATGAAAATGTAGTCACTTTTGCGGCAAATATCGCCCTGGACTACAACAGACGTGCCTTTGTGACCATAAATGAGACAGTTGATACACCTCAGTACTACTTGAAAGACTCGACAACGACCGGTTCCCCACTGATAATCGCTGGTATTCGTCATACGAACGTCGGCCTAGACGCATTCTCCACTTCACAGGTGATGACCAACCCGCTGAGCATACTGCCAACGCTCTGTAACCAGCAAAATACGATAATGTTGTCGGAAACACCAATGTTACCGTCCAATAACATGGGTTGCTCTAAGCCCAGTATGGAAGTTGCTCCAATTGGCGAATCGAATGCATGATCAAACTACGTAAGAAAATCATAAAATAAGGATATTGTGTGTGTATGTGCATGCTAAGTGCATTTAGAGCATATTTTGCAAAAATGAGTTTAGTAGATTAGGTTGTTTAAAAAATAGCAAAAAAACAACAATAATCGTCAATTAAGACGTCTTGTTTCTTTTTTGCTTTTTTTTGTAACAAAATCACCACACATACAGCAACAAGTCTAGTCATCAATTTGCATATAGCCGCACCCACATTCAATACGAAAATGCATACAGACATACAGCCAAATGCATACAGACAAGTGCATACAGACAAGTGAATACAGACAAGTGCATACAGACAAGTGAATACAGACAAATTCATACAGAAAAGTGCATACAGACAAGTGCATACAGAAAAGTGCAAAAATGTACGAACACACACAAAAGTGGTTAGATTGTGAAATTTTTAGGTGATTTTGCATTCAATTGTTTACGCTGTAACCGACGTAAACGAACACTATCGCGTCGACGACATGCTTTGCATTTTTTAAGATTTTTACGACGTCTATGTCGTTCCTTATCGATATCGTTAGTCGATCGACGTCGACGATGCATTTCTTGACCAAAAACTGTATCGATATTGAGGAGATCTTCAAACTCTTCGTCGCTACGTTTGATCATGTTGTCGTCGGTGTTGGCGTCGTCTTCGTCACAATTCGTTAGAGTTTTGGACGTTTGTGCAACCGCACACGACACTACGAACGCTTTGACCACTCTACGCAGAAAATTCTGCAGAAACAACGCTATGAAGGCTTTGGCAGTCATTTCGACTAATAGCGAATACATTCATGTGAATAGTGAGATTTCATGTAAATATCGATTTTTACACCCTAAAATCGGATAATAGTATCGAAAAGTGCTCTATATGTCTATGGTTCTCGAAACGGATACCACTATGTATGACAAAATCGATTTCTGGCAATTATGGTCACATTTGACACTGCAGTGTATATACTCGTCTGAGATATGCATAATTTTCCAAAATACAACACTTGTACAAGTTAATTAATTTGTATAAAATGAACAAACTTGTGCACTTTTATACAAACGGTTTCAGTCGGTAACACAATGGAAATTTTCACATAATTTGCATATTTTCTCTGCTTTCGTTGATGACTCGCTGCTGCGTGTTGTGTGAGTGTGTGGCTTTGTGTGTGCTTACAATGTAAAAATATGTTGAAAACATGCACAGTTTAGAAATGAAAAAGTCGTTACAAAATACCAAGAAAAGTTGGTTAAATGTCACATAATATGCGAAATGCTGAAAAAACCCATAAAATTTGAGTGTTTGTACACAAAAAATAACGTTCTTTACGATTGCAAATATTTGCATATACTCACACTCAGTCGATGGAAACGACGTTCACACATATGTATATACTGAATATGCTTAAAATAACGAAAAAATTAACGTATTTTCATTCGAGTCAGCTATAAATAGTAGCAACTGTCGTTGAATAATCCAGTCAGTCAATAGCAGCAATCAACAACATTTCCTCTCAACAACGCAACACCGCCGCTTGAACGCCACATTGCGGATGATGAAGACTTTCGAGAGTGACTACTGCCTGGCTGCTCACAATCAAAGATATGGATCAAGGGACGAGGATGTTGAAATGGTCCTATTTATTGAAAAATCGTTGTAGTTAAACAACAAAATTGCAATTTTGTATTGCATTGTTCGTGTTTTGTTGTTTGTTTGCTGGTAGTGATGTGTACGTGATTTCTGTGTGAAAAGATGCCGAAACGTGTCTGAAGGCTTCTGTACGTGGGTGTCGATTGCACAGATCCGCACTATTTGACAACGGAACGTCGTATACAACATCTTTGTATCAACCGGGGCATGCAACAATCTAATGAACACAATTAGTTAAGAAATGATTAAAAAATGATAAAAAAATATAAAAAAAAGCGTAATCAAGTGAATGTAACATAATAACATCAAATTACATCAAAATTAAACGTATAAATATCCGTAGTTGTAAGTAACAAAAATAGTGTAAAAATTTCCCTATCAAGACATACAATGAATTCATAAATAGTAATAGATAAAGAAAAATATAACTGAAAATACAATAATGACAATTAAAGATCATATTTGGTCAAAAAATGCATCTACACTAGCTCGCGAGGTGTCGTCGTAGATGCATTTTTTGAATGGGGGCTCTCATTACAACGATTTTGCCTCGATTTTGAACATATAATTCTAAAAAAATATCAAAGGAAAATTAATACATAGTAGTAGAAAAACAATGAGAATTCACAATATTTCGATAAATTTATGATTAACTCGGCTTTAGAAATTATAAATCTTAAAATTACAGCAAAGAACATCGATAACAATACTAATTTACTTAATATACATTTATTTACATTTACTTTGCATAATTTACATTTATAAGAAGGTGCTTAGTACGTAAGAATATTGATATAAATTAACATAAATAGCAAGTGAGTGAACAACGCACTGATCAGTGTAATATTGAATTGATTGAATTTTTACAATATTTTGCAGACTATTGTAAAAATAAACGAAATATTTGAAAATGTTGCAGTAGCCAACGTATACGTAACATTTTCTATAAATATTTACAATGATAAATTATGGTATATGGATTTCATTAAATAATAATAATTTTCTTTAATAAACATAAACTGTTAATTTTTTTAATAAACATATGAAAATGTAAAAATGCATATGTAAACATATGAAAATGTAGTCATTTTATGATAAAAAATAGTATAATAACACTAATTTGTTTTAAGGTTGCTACAAATTGTATATTGTCGCACTAAACGTTACTAATTTACAACGTTACTAATTTACAAAGAAATACATACATAGTCTTAAGAAATGTACACCTTGTAAAAAATGTGTAAAATTTACAAAAAACAACACATTCTGCATGTTTCTACTGTCGACCATCTGGTGTTTTCGTGCCCCTTACCAGACAAAAATTCAAAAAAATTCAACATCAACATCTTATATTTCTTCTCTTGACACGAAAATGCATAAAATAGCCCATCTCAGTGGCGACAGTGCCAACATTCGGAATGTCAATTTTCTTCTAATAAATGTATCACAAAAAAGAGTATAATGTAGTAGATATTAAGCATTTATACACAAGTAATCTCCTAATTAACACAATTTCTTTGAATTAGCATGTATATTAGCATGTATATATATGTATAAGTATGATTAGACGCATAAAATGCGGATATTTTCCATGAATATATGAACTATGGATAGATTTATCAATTCTGTTCAGTTTTATAATTTTAATTACAATATTTGACTATTTACACAATTTATGTAATTTTTTCATAAAATAATACACAAATTCAACTAAACTAGACTTACTGAATTACACAGCTAGAATTACTCAATTACACAGAAATTCTGAAATAAGACACTTTGGTAAAGTAATTTCATAATAAACGTACAATAATCATAATAAACGTACAATAATCATAATAAACTTACAATAAACGTACAATAAACGTAAATAAACGTAAAAAAATCAAAAAAAATCAAAAAAATCAAAAAACAATGTCTAAATGTTTCATTTTAGCTCAAAATAAGATACTGTTGACGGTAAGTTGTAAATGTGTTATTTTCTAAGATATTTCTTACAAATACTGTGCTAGGGTGGTGTGAATGGATTGCAATTTCGTTCATATTTTTTGAATTTGATGTGGTTGATGATGGATGGTGGTGGGGTTGTGTGCATGTACATTTTCTTATATCTATTGTTTGCTAGACGACTATGTCACGTTTTAACACAATTTCAACACATTGTTACATTTGTTTATTTTTTTTTGATTTGTTACACTAGGCAGTTGCGCATCAACTACTGCCACTTTTACTGCGGAAAATTTCGTCTCGCACCGATAATCGCAACAACCATGCTCGCAAAACTGCATAATTTGGATGTTCTTCACTCTTCAGGTCACTGATGTAAGTGATCAATTTTATGAAAATTCTACGTCTTGCCGTAAGTCCAATCGAATCGGCAATCGCTCGGTATCTGCTGTTGCGGCAATTATTCTTCTTAAAAGCGACATATTTGGGCATTTTTGTATCTGCCCAGGGCACTTTACCCTTCAACCAGAAGAAAATGCAGTATAGTAGCGATTCAATGTCGCTGCGGTATGTACAATTGCCGTGATGTGCATCAATACTGCAATATTTGAGGGTTCCGACAAACGAATTCGAATTGGTCGACGTTCGATGCACGTTCACCGACGAGGCCAGTCCGAAATCGATCAAATATGGGTAGTCTATGTTGTCGAAGACGATGTTGGCATCTTTGATGTCTCTATGGATGTAGCCGCACGTATGCAGGAACTCAAGTGCGTTGAGAATGTGAAAAGCTAGCTTGAATACTCGTCTCTTGGGCATATCGTAGATTTTGGAGTAACTTTTCAGATTGTAGTGGTATTTTGTGAGTATAATGAAGCGATCGGGAGAGTTGAAGCCGTACGATACCATGTTGGTGAGGGCCAAATGCGAAAGACTACGCATTTTGATGAAATCTGAACGCTTGTAGGGGTCTTCATTGATGATGCTGTAAATGAAACACTCGGTGCGAGCTGCTTTACTGGTCTCTTTTTCGAATTTTATGACGTGTTTTTTGATTGCTGATGGTTCGGTTTGATCGCAGAGCAGACAGTCGTATATGGTGCCAAACCCCCCGGATGCTAATCGATCCTTTACTAACCATGATTTTTTAAAAAAATCTTCAACCTTGAATGCCATTTTTAATAATTTTAACACACTAGTAATGTATTTAGAAAAAATTAAATTTCTTTATTGAATAATAATCATTTTATAGTATAGAATATGATGCCAAGTATGGTACAAGTAATTAAAGTAGTGAAAAATGCATAAAATGTAATAATTATTTTATCTTTCTTCGATAGTGCATGTGACGTATCATTATCAGTCATATGTACACGAACTCGCTGACTGTTGGTGATGAATACACTTTCTGTCAATACTGGAATTTTTTCAACCAAAAGCTGTTCTAGTGCAAAATCTTCGTTGGGTTTCGCACCGATTTTTGGCCTTTTTGATGACATATCTTGCAATTGCAACTCCTCATCGCCCGAAAAGTAAACATATTTGCCCGTTCCGTGTCCTCTGTAATTGCTGGCTTGAGACCGCTCCACCCTCGATTGTTTCACTTTCCGTTGCATTTGCTCAAATTTTGAACGGTTGTTGCCCATGTTGTTATGCGGTCGGATCTCATTGACAACATTTGACCAAAAGGTGACGGGTTCTACGACATCAATGCTATGATGATGCCGGTGTTGATGTTTATGTGATAATACTGTTGGTTTCGGCACGTCGTAAATCGGCGATGCCGGAAGTGGTTTCTGTTGTTGAATTTCGCTTATTTTACTACTAATTGTGTTGTTTTGATTTGATGGATGTGGGCGTCGCGTACAACTCTTCAGAAAATCATTTATTTCAAACGAAGTGAACAAACGACCCGTAATGGGTTCTTGAGTGTCGATATTTGGTATCTCATGGTATATCCGTTCATTTTCACAGCTAAAGTCGGTATCGTCATCATCGGTGCAATTTGAAACATCATTGTTCGCGTTGTTGTTCGCGTTGTTAATCACATCATTATTCACATCATTATTCACATCATTATTCGCATTATCGCTCACTACTTCACCAAGATTGACATAATGTGGCATTTTTTAAAAGTTTTTGGGTGCTAAGTAACTGATGAGCGTATTGCTCTCAACGCCACCTTGGGTCAACTTGTCCTGATATTGAACGTTGTGTTTGATCATAAACTTGAGAAATTCGACGGTACAGGCTTCATCCAGGCACTTTGCGAGCTTTGTGATGCAATTTTGGGATAGTAGACAGATTTTTGTGTCGTTCGACTGTTCAAACGATGTATTATTGTGGTTGTCGACAATCGAAATCTTGAAATTGCAATTGTGAAAGAAACGTAAATTATTTACACGTTTACTATAGTTAGGTAGGTTTCTCGATGTGCAATACGTTATATAGTTGTCCAGAATGCAAAAATATGTTTTTTTTGTAAGTGGTAGGTAAGCCTTCTCCAAATCCTCATCACTACAATCACACTTGTACATGTTTTTGTGTATTTCAAGTGGGTTTGGACGATTAAGTTGTTGTTGATATTGCAATTACTGCACTGACTGCTTATGCTGCTATTATGTGGGTTTGGGTGGTATTGGTTGTTATTGCTGCTTGTGTAGTTGATTGTTGAGTATATGGGTCTGTTCACTTCGATTGTATACTAAATAATGATTGGTAGTGGCTGCTATTTATTGTATTTGTATAAACTTCTCCAAGTGTTCACTGCTTATCTGTGCATTGTTGAGTAGTGCTACCATACTCTGCAGTTGATTTTGCGGAAACACCCGATTTTCGTCCAATTGCTTCATCGAGTCCCCACCATACACCAGAGGTGATAGAATCATTTGAAAAATGCTCAAACTCGGTATGCGTGTAATCCATTCAATGGAATAGTCATATTTGATGTATGACGACCCCAAGAGACTGTAGTTCACGGACCAAACGAGCAATTTCAGGTAGTGATCGAATTTACGCTTCAAATTGGACATTATCATTTCCTCAGAACGAATTGTAGAATTGCACGTATTCCAGACGAATTTTGACATACTGTGCTTCTTGATTTGTGTCAACAATAGTAACAATAATCGAATAATCGTACGTACTGTGTCAATGTCATAAACGTCATCAATATTGGTTTTTGTGCGACAAAGGACCATATATCGATTTTCATCATCATTGAACCGATTGCACAATTCGTAGATTTTCGTGATTATATCACTGACAATGCCAACGTCGATCTGTTGACGCCGATGTCTCAATAGAACAGCATAGATGGATTCGACCATCGAAAGCGTGAAAAGTGATATGGTGTAGTCGGATCCGCGTATAAATGCCAAAATTGTGAACAATAGCTTGGGTATTTTGGTCTCACCAAACTTGTCCATCCGATAGAGTTCACAAAGACCTCGTTTTGCAAAATATACGATATCTTTGTCGGTTTCGGGCAAATATCCGTAAGAAATGTGGTATAAATCGGTGTCATCGGTCACCAAGACGTTGGCAATGCTGCGATCCCGCTTGATGAAGAACTCATGTTCGGCTTCACCCTTACTCAACGATACGATCTTCACATGTGGCAGGTTTCTGCGTATTAATGCCTCAAAATACGGTGTGGCGAGACGAACGTTGAATGGCCGGGATCGGTTCTTACATGTAACAGTCTTGTTTTTGGGCTTTGTACCGTCAAAATAGACGTAAATGTCACGTGCCCCGACCAATTGACGCAAATGGTTCTTGATGGTAATGAATGCCTTAGAAGCTACATACCTTGCAAGGTTGTCGTCTTCATCGTAGAAGTCCAATGCGTTTTCATCAGCCATAATCGTTGGAATGTCGACATATGCACCGCCATATGCATCGAGCGGCTGCACATACGAAGCCGATTCCAGTTGTGTCGCTCCACTGAAGAGAAAGAGCGATCCGTCGAAGGAGACATCATATGGCGTTTCTGTGGGTAGAAATGCAGTACTGGTACGTTCGTTTTGATTGGTGAACGTCTGTTGATTTACAAAATACGTTTGTATGGTCTTGTTTAGCTTGTCGATGCCCATTTTTAGGATGTTTTACACTAATTCTGCTTAAAAGAACAGAATCTGACCTAGATAGCTAGATTTTGATGTTTTAAATTGTTCTATTTCTGACCAATATTTTATTATACAATATCTTAAAGAAGTCTACGTATTGGAAACGAAACCGGGATGATTTGGATGATTTTGATCGTTTGTAGGGTGTCGATAATGAGAATAGTTGAAAATTCGTAAAATATACGATTTGAACAACTCACTGTCCGATTGATGAGTGTCAGACCAACTGTACTTACCGGTTCTATATATTTGCAAAAATAAGAAGACGATTCATGTGTTAATTTTTTGATTTTTTCTTTATTTGTTACAATTTCCTCATTTTTTATTAAATTTTCGACAATAATTACATTAAAAATTTACAATGAACACCATTATTGAAAATAATCTACTTAAATGCACAAAGAGTATCGTTATGTGAAATTCTGCATAAATCATTGAAATTGTTACAATTGTGGTATTATTGAATTGCATGCATGATATGTAAACGCTTAAAATGTAAATAATTGTATATTAAATTACATTACACGTGAATGCATATTGAAATACATAAATTGCGCATTCTAATGTATAAATTGCGTATTGAAATGCATAAATTGCGTATATGTACATTGAAATGCATAAATTGCGTATATGTACATTGAAATGCATAAATTCTTGAAATGCATGAAATGTATTAAAATTTGATTTTTTTAAAGTTCTTTTTCACCGTACGACCATTTGTATGTCTACAAACCAGATGCCGTTTACACTTATGAGTACTTTTGCAAAGTGTGCATGCACTACACTTTTTGCAAACAACAAGACCCTCCTGTGTATTGAACAGTGGTAATCCCGTAAGTACTGCAGCATTTGACGATAAATCGATATTACTTGCCACTTCCTTCATCTCGACAACGACTGGTCCATGATTGTTGATATGTGACAAGACGGGGGCTCTCACCTCTTGACACGTCATATTTAGGCAAACTCCGTCGTAAAGTCGCTCAGAACAGCTGCCGCATAGTCCAATTTTGGTGACATTCAGTTGAAGTCTGCGAGGCACGAAGATGTTGAGTGGATAGTCGAATAGTGTATCGTCGACTGGGGTAACGTACTGATAGACGTGTGCGAGCAATTCAGTCAAAGTGGGTGTACTCGGTACGTCCAATACCTTGAAAATACTGTAAAGTGTTCGATCTGGTGCTTCGATCAGGGCATAGGAGAATGCCAGCAATTTGCGCTCCACACACCAGTTGTACAAAACGTTTTCGTTGATATTAATGCTAATACCGATGTTTTTGCATTGATAGGTCCGCCAGCGACGTTTTAGATAAGAAGACAGCACATTTTCGGGGTAAATTGACAATATCTCGTCCTTGATGAATTCATCGCAAAGAATAGTATAATCGGCCTTTTCGTGTACATATTTTTGTAAATGCGGATTGAAAGTCATTGTGGTATATAAATTATCGTTTTTTGTAGATCTGTGACAGTGATAGAGTCAAAATGATCTCTATGGTAGGATCGCAGATGCAACAGGCAAACTCTACTACAGCAATGATGCAGCAGGCAAATCTACTAAATAGCCAAATGGCACAACAGCAACAGCAAATGCAATATCAGGGCGAAACGTACAACAATCGATTCGGTGGAGGTGGTTGTAGTCTGATCAGTGCTACGACCAATTCAAACGATGTGTACTCACAAGTGGTAACTGCTTCGACAACAGACAAGGAATCACTGTCGAAACTGTACGAATCCGACCCAATTTTATTCAATCGTCTCTTCATCGACTCTACTATCTCGATTGGTGAGGTAAAAATATATACGATTTTCACGTTCAACAACTTCTCAACGATTCTGCAGTCGAAGACGTTCAATCAGTATGCACTCACCAAAGACGTCGAGATACGCCAGGCGTTCAATAAGATCTTGGATTCGTACTTTAAGGCAATTTGTAAGTTTGCAGGGGTGCAATACATGCCCATAAAACAGAAAATTCTTACATTGTTGGGCATTCAGATCGAAATACCCACTATTCAACCAATGTCGGCCATACAGGCCAAAGTCAGTGTCAGTACGAATTACCGTCCCAAAGAGGTGAAACTGTACAGTGCCAAGATGGACATAGAAAACATACAACGTGACATGTTCTGCCAATCGCTGGCCAACTGTACACCAACCGAAGTCACATACGAGTCGTATCCGAATGCGGTGCAATTGCGTGGCAGCATCCTACCTAATTTGATCGAAAGTATGCTGGTGTCGATGGAGGTGTCAAAACGCAATGATACGGCCCTGGGTATTCAAACACAAAACTACACAAAACGAGACTTTGATGCAGTCGCCACCAGCAGTTCATTTATTTAGATTTTTATGCATTTAGGGTATGAGTTTTTAGGGTTTTTATGCCTTTTTGGGTTTTTATGTGTTTTTATGCATTTCTAGGTTGTATAACATCAAATTGTGTATTTTCGACAGTTTGTGTGTGGGGAGTGTTACATTGTGCGGTTTTTAATAATAAAAATACATAAAAAACACATAAAGTTGAGAACGTAAAATAGAACGAAAAATAGAACGTAAATAGCACGAAAAATAGAACGTAAATAGCACGTAGATGGGATTACAAAACTATGTAGATATTTCACATTTCGTGACATGAATTGCATGATAAATTATCGCAAATTAATGGGAATTTGTTCGTGGATTAATTTGATTTGTTGATTTTTGATCATTTTGTTACATAAACAGCGTTTTGCCATCAGAATTAGGATTAAATTAGGATTAAATTGTATCATTAATGATCGAAAAAGCCGGTTACTCTAGAAAATTTTGGATTATTTTGAGGATTTTTCAGTGCAAACACAAAAATTTTAAAAAATTTTTCGATTTTGGCGCAAATTAAATGCACGGAGATTTTGCATTAATTCCGAACGAATTAGGATTAAATTAGGATTAAATTAGGATTAAATTTTTTTTATGGTTTTTAATGC
>JAEIGA010002237.1_pt1 | contig 30920 bp, 21 predicted proteins | sample 9270691 | NCBI WGS metagenome assembly JAEIGA01 (sample SAMN17057246, study PRJNA624740) | gut metagenome | biome: biome; isolation source: fecal sample | host: Bos grunniens | place: China: Xizang | collected 2019
CGCTATCCTCTACCGTCGTATGGAGAAAATTCCCGATGAGTGGGGAACAGCCGTTTCAGTTCAGGCAATGGTATTCGGTAACATGGGCGACACATCTGCTACCGGCGTATGCTTCTCACGTGATGCCGCTACCGGTGAAAACCTCTTCAACGGCGAGTACCTCATCAATGCACAGGGTGAGGACGTTGTTGCCGGTATCCGCACACCACAGCAGATTACAAAGATAGGTTCTCAGCGTTGGGCTGCATTGCAGAACATCAGCGAGGAGGAGCGTGCAAGCAAATATCCTTCAATGGAAGAGGCTATGCCCGAAATCTACAAGGAACTTGACGCTATTCAGACACGTCTTGAGGACCACTACAAGGACATGCAGGATATGGAGTTCACCGTACAGGAAGGCAAATTGTGGTTCTTGCAGACACGTAACGGCAAGCGCACAGGTGCTGCGATGGTCAAGATTGCGATGGACTTCTACCGCGACGGCATCATCGACGACAAGACAGTCCTGAAGCGTATGGAGCCAGAGAAACTCAACGAGCTTCTGCACCCAATATTCGACACTGCAGCTCTTGCAAAGGCCAAGGTTATAGCAAACGGTCTTCCCGCATCTCCGGGTGCTGCTACAGGTCGCATCGTATTCTTCGCAGATGACGCAGAGAAGTGGAACGAAGATGGCGAGAAGGTAGTTCTCGTACGTATCGAGACCTCTCCCGAGGACCTCGCAGGTATGGCTGCAGCCCAGGGTATCCTCACAGCACGTGGCGGTATGACCTCTCACGCAGCCGTTGTTGCACGTGGTATGGGTAAGTGCTGCGTATCAGGTGCCGGTACACTTGTTATCGACTACAAGCAGCGCACTCTCACTGTTGACGGCATCACATTCAACGAAGGCGACTACATCTCATTGAACGGTTCTACCGGTCAGGTTATTGAGGGTAAGGTCGAGACCAAGGCTCCCGAACTCAGCGGTGATTTTGCAGAACTCATGGAAATATGTGACAAGTACGCACGCTTGGGCGTACGCACAAACGCAGATACCCCACACGACGCACAGGTTGCACGCGACTTCGGTGCTATCGGTATCGGTCTCTGCCGCACAGAGCACATGTTCTTCGAGGGCGAGAAGATTAAGGCAATGCGTGAGATGATTCTTGCAGAGACAACAAAAGAGCGCAAGAATGCTCTCGACAAACTGTTGCCATACCAGAAAGCAGACTTCGTAGGCATCTTCAAGGCAATGGAAGGCCTGCACGTTACAGTACGTCTGCTCGACCCACCACTCCACGAGTTCGTACCACACGATGCAAAGGGTCAGCAGATGCTCGCAGAGGCTATGGGCAAGAGCGTCGAGGCTGTTCAGCGTCGCGTAAAGTCACTCGAAGAGTTCAACCCGATGCTCGGACACCGTGGTTGCCGTTTGGGTAACACATATCCCGAAATCACCAAGATGCAGACAACCGCTATCCTCGGTGCAGCTCTTGAGTTGAAGAAGGAAGGCAAGGTTATCTATCCCGAAATCATGGTTCCTCTGGTAGGTATCATCAACGAGTTCGAGGAGCAGAAGAATGCAATCGTTGAAGCAGCAGAAGCATTGTTCGCAGCTGAAGGCGACCGCGTAGACTACACAATCGGTACTATGATTGAGATTCCTCGCGCAGCTCTTACAGCCGACCAGATTGCTCAGCAGGCTCAGTTCTTCTCATTCGGTACAAACGACTTGACACAGATGACCTTCGGTTACTCTCGTGACGACGTTAACTCATTCTTGCCAATCTATCTCCGCAAGAAGATTCTAAAGAACGACCCATTCCAGATTCTCGACCAGACAGGTGTTGGCCAGCTCGTTGAGATGGCAACAACAAAGGGCCGTTCAGTTAACCCCGACCTCAAATGCGGTATCTGCGGTGAGCACGGTGGTGAGCCCGAATCTGTAAAGTTCTGCCACAGAGTAGGTTTGAACTACGTTTCATGTTCTCCTTTCCGCGTGCCTATCGCACGTTTGGCTGCTGCTCAGGCTGCTGTTGAGGAGATTAAGTAAAACACTTAATACCAAAATAATCAGGCGGTAGGCTTCAAAGCCTACCGCCTGTGCTATATAAATAAGGTTGTATAAATACAAATTAAAATTCAATTGCAAAAAACAGGTCGCAAAGAAACCGCAATCTTTAATACAGACAACACAAGGATACAATTACACCAAGAAGCAGTATAAAGGAGAGGCGCGTAGAAAGAAATAGACATTATATTCCAAGCGCTATTTAATTATAGAGCATAACAACCACAAAATACAACACGACTTTCCATCTTTTAATATCATTAAACCAATTCAACCAAAATTCAGGCATACAATTAATAAGTGGTGAATATATTACATGGGAATATTTTGAATAAATAATCAATCATTGAGCGCAATCAGAATACCGCACCATAATAAATGGTATATCACAGCTCTTGACAAAAGGTTTTACAAAATGATTGAGGAACTGCAAAACAAACCTGAACATTTGTTTTTATTACCAAAAGACGTTACTTTTGTAAAATAAATAAAGAAGGCCACACCTTATGAAGGTAAAAAAGATAATGTTAGTATTTGGAACCCGGCCTGAAGCCATTAAAATGGCTCCATTGGTAAAAGAGTTCCAAAAACATTCTGAACAGTTCAAGACCATAGTTTGCGTTACCGGACAGCACCGCGAAATGTTAGACCAGGTTCTATATCTGTTTGAGATAAAGCCAGACTATGATCTCAACATCATGAAGCATGGGCAAGATCTGTACGATGTCACCGCACGTGTCCTGGTAGGAATGCGCGATGTACTCAAGGAAGCAAAGCCCGATGTAGTGCTCGTACATGGTGATACCACCACAAGCACCGCAGCAGCACTTGCAGCCTTTTACCAGCAGATACCGGTGGGGCATGTGGAAGCAGGTCTACGCACACACAACATATACAGCCCATGGCCCGAGGAAATGAACCGTCAGATAACAGGTCGCATTGCAACATACAACTTCGCTCCAACTCCACTAAGTAAAACAAACCTGCTTCGCGAGGCTGTTGCCGAAGAGAACATCGCAGTAACAGGCAACACAGTCATCGATGCCCTTTATTGGGTCGTTGACAAAATTAAAAACGACGACAGCCTGAGCAAAGAGTTGAAAGGATTGCTTTCAAAAGCCGGATACGACACGACACGCCTCGAAAACGGCAAGAAGCTTGTACTCATAACCGGGCACCGCAGAGAGAACTTCGGCGATGGTTTCATCAACATGTGTACAGCTATAAAGGATTTGGCCTTGAAGTACCCCGATGTCGATTTCGTGTACCCGATGCACCTAAACCCCAACGTGCGCAAACCAATACATGAGGTATTCGGCAAAGATTTGAGCAACTTTGGCAACATGTTCTTCATAGAGCCGCTTGAATACCTATCGTTTGTATACCTCATGGAAAAGAGCACTATAGTGCTCACCGACAGCGGCGGCATACAGGAGGAGGCACCGGGGCTTGGAAAACCGGTGCTTGTGATGCGCGATACCACAGAGCGCCCCGAGGCGCTCGAAGCAGGAACCGTAAAACTCGTTGGAACCGACTACCACATGATTATTGAGAATGTTTCAGCACTGCTCGACTGTGCGGAACACTACAATACCATGAGCAAGGCTGTAAACCCTTATGGTGACGGGCATGCCTGCAGCAGGATTGTAGCAAAGTTACAATAAATTCAAAAAAACAATAAACAATATAAATAACACAAAACAATATGAGAGCATGCTTCATGGGACTCGGCTACATTGGCCTCCCCACTGCAATCATTGCGGCAAGACACGGGGTTGACGTTGTTGGCGTTGACATAAACCCATCGGTTGTAGAAATCACAAATCAAGGAAAACTCCACATAATAGAGCCTGGAATGGAAGAGATGCTGCAGGAGGTTATTGCAGCAGGCAGGTTCAAGGCCTACACTACCCCACAGCAATGCGACACCTACTTTATAGTAGTGCCTACACCATTCAAAGGGAACATGCAGCCCGACATATCCTACGTTGAAGCAGCGACAAGAGCCGTACTGCCTTTACTGAAAGACGGAGACCTGTATGTTATCGAATCGACATCGCCAATCGGAACAACAGAGAAGATGGCAGAACTTATCTTCAGCGAGCGGCCCGAGCTCAAAGACAAGATATACATCGCATATTGCCCCGAGCGCGTTCTGCCGGGGAACGTAATCTACGAATTAGAGCATAACGACCGTGTGATAGGCGGTCTCACACACGAAGCTACCGAAAAGGCAATAGAATTCTATTCAAGGTTTGTCAAAGGCAAGCTCCACAAAACCAACAGCCGCACGGCCGAAATGTGCAAGCTCACCGAGAACTCAAGCCGCGATGTACAGATTGCATTTGCCAACGAGTTGTCCATAATATGCGACAAGGCAGGTATCAATGTATGGGAGCTCATAAACCTTGCCAACAGGCACCCACGTGTAAACATACTGCAACCTGGTTGCGGTGTAGGCGGACACTGCATTGCCGTAGACCCCTATTTTATAACAGCCGATTATCCTAAAGAATCGAAAATTATAGCTACTGCCCGAGAAATAAACAACTACAAATCTTTGTGGTGTGCCGAAAAAATAAAGAGTACCATGTATAAATTCGAGCTCAAGAATGGCCGTAAGCCAATTGTTGCCATGATGGGTCTTGCCTTCAAGCCGAATATTGACGATCTTCGCGAGTCCCCTTCAAAGCACATAGTAGGAAATGTCATACAGGCATGCAACAATCCCAACATATTGATTGTAGAGCCCAACATAAAAGAGCACAACCAGTACAAACTGACAAACTACAAGGAAGCATACGAAAAAGCCGAGATTATTGTAATGCTCACAGCACACGACCAATTCAAGGAACTGCCTTACGACGAAAGCAAGACAATACTCGACTTCTGCGGAATATACAAGAAATAGCATGCCTCAACACAGCCGGTTCTGGCTGCCGTTTAGGAGATTAAATAAAACACTTAATACCAACATCAGGCGGTAGGTTTCGAAGCCTACCGCCTGTGATATAAAACAAGGTTGTATAAATAATTATTTGGGTTCAATTACAAAAACCGCAGCCACAAATTAAACATATATTAAACAAGGGAGACAATTACAGCAAGAAGCGCAGCATTAATGAGACGCACGTAAAAATAAATAGACATTATGTTTCAAACGCTCTTTATTATAGAGCATAACAATCACAAAATACAACGAGGTTTTCTGTTTTTAACATTATTTAATTACTCACTGTTATATTTACACACTAAAGCAGGCATAAATGCGCAATTGCATTTCACAGTTTTCACTAATAATTGCAGAACTTTACCGCAAAATGGAAAATTTACGTAACTTTGTCTTGACAGAATATAGCAAATAACATGAATAATAATAAAATGAGTGTAGCAAAACGTTTGTGGCAAAGAAAATCAGATTTGAGAAACATTTTTTCCAGCATATACATCAACTTCAAATACTTGCCTTTCAAACAGGCAATAAGGTTACCAATTCTATTGTACAAGCCACATTTTCTGGCTCTAAAAGGTAAAATCACCATTGATTCGCCTAAAATAACAACAGGGATGATACGATTGGGATTTCACAGAGTGTCAATATACCCGAATAACGGAATTACCCTTGAACTAAAAGGAAAAGAAATCATCTTCAAAGGGAAATGCAGTATAGGCAACGATTCTTACATTTCAACAGGAGCGCAAAGCATTGTTGAATTCGGAAAAGACTTCATAATTAGTGCAGGATTAAAAATAGTATCATATAGAGGCATAAAATTTGGAGAAGGATGCAGAATGGGATGGAGTGTCCTTGTTATGGACACGAACTTCCATCCATTATATGACATGAAACAAAAAAAATATAAACAAGCCAATGGAAGAATTGAAATTGGAGATTACAACTGGTTCGCTACACAATGTAAAATAATGCATTCGGTTACTACACCTCACAGATGCATTTTCGGCATGGGCACAACGGTTACACGCAATTGCGAAATGAAGCCATACTGTGTAATGGGCGGAAATCCGGTCAGAATCATCTCTGAAAATACAATGAGAGATTATAACAATGACATAGAATCTTATGATTAAAAAAACCAATTTAGCACAGACTTTAATATAGAGTAGCAAATACTAAAAATACAACAACAAATCGACATACTTAACAAATATTAACACACTGTAATACAAACATAAGAGGGCGACCTAAAAGTCGCCCTCTTATCTCAGGAATGCAAAGTGTCATTCAAGACATGCGAAGCCTCAAAAGGAGGAGTTCACTGAATTTAGATTAGGATTTTTGGGGCAAACCAACATAAAATACACTTCTTGCTTATCTACATATATGCTTAAATTATTATAGAGTAACAGAAAATCAAAACACAACAACAAATTGCAATATTTAACACATATCAACTCGAAAACATTTATGACAAGAACAAGTTTTAAGGAAACAAACAAACAATTCAACTAATTATAAATAAATATATAATTATTTTATAATATATACCGAGAAACAAAGCCTGTTTTTGGCAAAAAATAGTATTTTTGTAAATTGATTAAATAGTACATTAATAATTGCTGTTCAAGAACCAAAGCAAGCTATTGTATTGATATGAGTGTAAAAAAGAACTTTATATACAGTTGCATACTTACAATTTCGAACTATATATTCCCATTGATAACATTCCCATACGTTTCACGTGTGCTTGGTGTTACCAGAATGGGAACATGCAGTTTTGTCGACAGCATCATCAACTACTATATACTGTTTGCAATGATGGGCATCAGCGCTGTTGGAATCCGGGAGATTGCAGGCAGCAACAACAACAGCCAAAAACAAAGCAAGATATTCTCCAGCCTTTTTACCCTGAATGCCATCAGTACGCTTGTGATGCTTCTCTTGCTATTGATTTCAATAGAGATAATACCCCAATTCAGCGAAAACCGCAAATTGCTGTACATAGGAGCATCAAAACTCATAGGAAACCTGTTCCTTGTAGAGTGGTACTTCAAAGGCACAGAGAACTTCAAATACATCACCAAACGCAGCATTGCAGTAAAGACGGTTTACGTTCTTCTGGTACTGTTGCTTGTCAAAGAGCCGGAAGACTATTACAAATACTTTTCCCTTCTCACGGGAATGGTAGTATTTAACGCCTTTATAAACTTCCCTTATGCATGCAGCAAAGTAAAGCTAAGGTTCCATGAACTATGCATGGGGCAATATATAAAGCCATTCTTAATAATGGGAAGCTATATGCTACTCACCTCCATGTATACTTCGTTCAATGTTGTTTACCTTGGAATGACATCGGGTGACACCGAGGTAGGTTACTATGCGACATCAGCAAAGCTCTTCCACATAATCCTTGCTGTGTACACAGCATTCACCGGCGTGATGCTACCACGTATGAGTGCGCTGTATTCCGAGAATCGTATAGATGAGTTCAAGAAAATGATAAGGAAGTCGACCACTGCACTTGTCACGTTGTCAGTACCGGCAGTAATTATGACTACGCTACTCGCGCCAGAGATAGTGTACACCCTATCGGGACCGGGGTACGAGGGAGCATACACACCGGCACGTATCATAATGCCATTGATATTCATAATCGGCTATGAACAGATTCTTGTGCTGCAGATTCTTATGCCGACAAAAAAAGACAAGAGCGTACTGAGAAATTCCATTCTTGGAGCTACGGTGGGAGTTTTGTTGAACATACTGCTTGTACAGCGGTTGGGCGCAACAGGGTCTGCCATAGTCTGGGTGGCATCAGAAATTACAGTATTGCTATCGGCGCAATACGCGGCAAGCAGAATGCTCAGCATCCATTTTCCTATGAAAGAACTTATAAAGAACATTCTATATTATACACCTTCGACAGCTTTAGCATTGATTATCCTTAAAGAAAGCAACGCACACTATATGCAAAACATCATTATTACAGGAGTGATATTCCTTGTAAACATGACTATAGTGATATATTATACACAGCCACATCTTATAACAGCACTCACAGACAAGATTGCCAAGAGACGCTGACAAAAAAGAAACAGGTTTAATCGAAAAACAGAGTGAAAATATAATGATAGATTCAGATTTAAAGAAATGTATGCCAGCATTAATCGGTGTTGTACTGACGATGACATTGATTCCCTTTGGTTTGCAGAACAGGATTGGCACTGTCCTGATATTCCTTTCATGCTATCTGTTATGGATGGTACTGACGAAAAAGTCGGGGTACTCTTTAATAATAATGGCCACCACACTGACAATCGTATCAATAGAGTCTCCTTTGTTCGATAACAGCATATTTGGCAACCGACTGACATACATTTACCGTTACATAATGGGAGCTACCATCGCCATTGCTGCATACAAGTTCTTCATAGAAAAAAGACGTTGCAGTTCGTCTCTTATATACATGTGGATAATATACTTTACAATGTGTATGTTCTATGCAGCATTCGCAAACGACTCATTATCAAGAAATTTAACAGGAGAAACCATCAACATTTACCTATTCTTCTTTGTTTGTTATACAGACGAGGTCTCCTCCACCAACTTGTCAAGAATAATCAATACCATGGCATTGATTACGATTGTATATGCAATACTACAGCATCTTTTTAATATATGCCCCTACAATTGGCTGTACGATAGGGTTATTGACCCGACATGGGTAGACAACCTGCGTGCACGTGGCATATTGGGCAATAGCCTTATACTCACCGGAAGTTTGCTGTTCTTTCAGGGCACACAATACATACAGTTCTTCAGGACAAGAAAAATAAACATTGTACTATTGATTCTCAACGTGATAGCGGTATTGTTTACAGGTTCTAGAACTGCTATAATCGTAAGCCTTTTCATGTTCGGTTACTATTTCATTGCAGCCAAACTTTACAAATCGGCAAAAGCAACTATATTAGTCACATTAGTGACTTTCTCATTCATACTGTTTACAATAAACTACTTGGGCGATTTCTTGGACCTTGTTATAACGAGATTCATCGAGGGTGAAGCCAATCACAGATTGGCCGCATTCGGCAGTGTTGCCAACCTTGTTTCTGACAACATCTTTGGTGTCGGAAGTGCTAACGTGCTTACAGAGATAACAAGATACGCAACAACCAACCTTCTTAGAGATTTCACACTCGACAACTTCTTTCTGCATATCATAGCTGCATTCGGAATCTTCTCGGTAATTGCGTTTGCCTACTATTTTGTATTCGTATACGAAGCATATAAATTAAGAAACGCAAACAATTGGATATGGAAATCAATTTGTCTGCTATTCATAATTTGGAGTCTTATCGGTTTTTCATTCGACGCATCATATTACAGACCTACTGTTATGACATATTTTGGATTTGCCGCATATCTCCTCGCTACAACAGTAAACGCAAATCACAAAAAAATGATAGACAAAACCATAAACAATAGGCATGACAACAGTAATTATAATCAATTATAAGTCGGAGCAACTGACAGTTGACTACGTCACGAAGGAACTCTCAAAGTTAAAAGGAGAGTTCAATACTATTGTTGTTAACAACGCAGCTACAAGTGATAGCAATAAATACCTGTGCAAAGCACTTGAAGCAGAAATGGTTTCTTTGGATAATTTTAAAGAATCAAAGAAAAGAAGATATATTGTACCGTCAAAAGAGAATCTTGGATTTGCAAAAGGCAATAACCTTGCAACCGAAATAGCTGCCAAACATCTGAAAAGCAGATACCTGTTGTTTTCCAACAATGATATCGTGATAAAAGATACAGATATCATAGACCGATTGACGGAGAAATTGGATGCTGACAACAGGATTGGAATCATCGGTCCCGAAGTCATAGGTTTAAAAGGAGAAAGACAAAGCCCGGAACCATACAAGCCTTTTCTCGACCGCTACTGTTGGATGTACCTGTCAACACCATTCATGTCATTGAAGGCAAAAAGGAAAAGATTCAAACTCGACTATGCCAATAATGCGCAGGAAGGATTCCACTATAAGATAATGGGAGCATTCTTTGTTGTAAAGACAGAAGATTTCATTCAATGTGGTATGATGGACACCAACACATTCCTTTACGCAGAGGAGACAATCCTTACCGAAAGAATGAAAAAAATCGGCAAAGTTCCATACTACTTGCCTTCTGTGTCTGTTGTCCATGCACATGGACAGACAACTGAAAACACTATAGGAAATAAAGGAATAAACAGATACATGATAGAAAGTGAGAAATACTACTATCATGAATATATGAAGACACCTAAATGGAAACTGTTTTTAGGTGAGATTATATACAAATTATACCATAGGATAAAATGAGAATCTTATTTGTAACACACCATTATCTAAAAGGTGTTGGAGGGGGAGTTTTCGCCTCAAGAGGATATATAAAAGCGTTTAATGCAAATGCAGACAGCTTCTATCTTATGTACCCTGTCAAAAATGGTTATGAAGCTGAAGACATTCCAGATGGAATAAATCATATACCCGTTACATACGATATACCTAAATATCGTAAGTTTTTTCACCTCATTAAAGGCAAGCTTCATCGCTTCTACAATATATTTGAAGAACATATAAGTAAAATAAAGCCGGACTTAGTAGTTTTTGACAACAGCAGATGTTCAGATAGTCTTATTGATATTGCGCACAAATATAATGCCCAAGTAATTACAATACATCACAATTATGAACATGAGTACTACAAAGACAACGCTAGGGGAATCATTAGGCATATCATCCTGTTCTGGATAAAGAAAATAGAAAGCTATGCAGTAAAAAACAGCGATTTGAATCTAGTGCTCACAAAAGAAGATTTGAAACTCTTAACAGAGAATTATTTAAAAAACGATAAACAAAAGAAATTTAAATTGCTCGGATGTTTTGAATATCAAGATGCAAAAGATACATGTGATAATTCAGAATCACCATGTAAACAGAGGTTTGTAATAACAGGAAATCTAGAAATGAAACAAACAAGCAAATCGTTAAAGAATTGGTTCAAGGATTATTACCCAGTGTTAAAAAGGGTTCTCCCTGAAAGCACTCTTGTTATTGCCGGCAGAAACCCGACAAAAGAAACAAAAGTGTTTTGCGAGAACAATGGTATTAAACTATATGACTCTCCTAAAGATATGCTTAAGATTCTTAAAGAAGCAGACTATTATATATGTCCGACATCACTTGGCGGAGGTTTGAAACTACGCATAATGGATGGACTCAAGACAGGATTGCAAGTTATTACCCATAAAGTTTCTGCAAGAGGATATGATATGTTTGAGAATACAGGTATCCTGCACTCATACGATAGCAAAGAATCATTCGAAGAATGCATAAGGGAACTATCCGGCAAGCAAATCTCAAAAGAAGAGATAAAAAACATTTACAAAAAGCATTTTTCATATAATGCCGGTTTTGAAAGAGTCAGGGATATTTTATCCTCAATGAAATAACATATAGCAGGCAAAACATTGTAGAATCATCAAAGCCAAAACATAGCAACCACTATGAAAGAAACTATAAAAGGACTTGTAAGCATAATAATTCCGGTATACAACAAAAAGGAATATATCGGAGAGTGTTTGGAACGTATTTCGGAACAGACATACAAGAGTTTCGAGGCCATAATCATAGACGACGGTTCTACTGACGGCAGTTCGGAAATTTGTGACAACATGGCCGGGATATATTCCTGGGCAAAGGTTATACACAAAGAGAATGGTGGTGTATCATCTGCCAGGAACAAGGGTATACGCGAAGCATCGGGAGAATGGATATGTTTTGTAGATGTAGACGACTACCCTATGGCAAGCATGCTGGAAAGAATGGTTGCAGAAGATGCAGCACTTGTTGTATGCAATTGGTCCGATGAAGAGAAAAGGCATTGTTCAAGTAGATTCATCGACGAGAGGCAGGTTTGCACAATGAAAGAGAATGACACGCAATTGCTATGTACGCCCGATTTCTTCAAGACAATATGGAACAAGCTATTCAGAACCGACATTATCAGAAAGAACAATATATGGTATGAAGAAGAAATATGCCATGCTGAAGATGCAATATTTTCAATAGACTACTACTCTTCGCTCGACAAAGATGCAAAGATTGTTCTACTTAAGGAGCCACTGTACTATCACCGTAATGATGTAAAAGGTTCATTGGTAAAAGACCACAATGCGGCAAAGTGGAGAAAATCGGCAGAATACTGGTGGAAGCACATAGAGAAAGCCGATTTATCCGACGAGGTAAAAAGTGACATGCTTGTCAGGTGTGTACAGAACGAGTTCCTCGTTTATGCAATGGAAGGAGACTATAAAGGGCTGAAGAAATTCCTGAAAGAGAAGAAACATCTGATTACCAAAGAAAGCGTCAAGCACTGGCCAAGAAAAAAAAGAATGATTCTACTCACCAGAAATGCATTCATCATCTACTATGCAAACAGATTATGGAGACACATCATATAATTGAAAAACAAATTCTATAATATCTGATGAAAAAAAATAACAGAAGAATTATAATGTTTGCAGCGTCGCAAGGCGGACACTTTGCCGAAATGATGAAACTCAAAGAGCTTTTTGGCAAATATGAAAGTGTATTTGTAACCGACAACCTTAAAGCAACAAAAGAAAGAGAGGAACTAAAAGTTTTCAAGCATATAGCCTATTCAAAAGCAACTGCAGAAAGAAGAGAAAAGAATGCCGGAAAGAAACAAAGTTCAAGATTGAAACTAAATGCTCTATGGACATACTGTAGATTATTCACAAGATGTCTTGTAATATATTTTCAGTTTCGGCCGAGAGTAATAATTTCCACAGGTAGCCACATAGCAGTACCTTTCTTCATTTACGGGAAGATTTTTGGTTCAAAGACAATTTATATTGAATCAAACGCAAAAGTTTATACTAAATCTCTGTCAGGCAAAATTGTCGAAAGGTTCGCTGACAAGATATTTGTCCAATGGCCCGAGATGTTAGAAGTATATCCGCAGGCCGAATACCACGGAGTACTACATTGATAATAAGGAAACATTATGATATTTATTACATTAGGCACACAATCCTGTGATTTCACAAGATGTCTTAAAATGGTAGAAGAACTGCTGAAAACAATAGATATTAAAGAACCGATTATTGCACAGACGGGGTATACGCAATACAAGCCTGCCGGTGTACAATGTATTGATTTCATCAGTGAAGAAGAATACCAGAAATACATCAATGATGCAAGTGTCGTAATATCACATGCAGGAACAGGAGCATTGTTCAGTTCAATAAAGAAAGGCAAAAAGGTCATTGCCGTTGCACGTTTACAGAAATTCGGAGAAATGGTTGATAATCATCAGACAGAGATTGTAAAGAAGCTCAGCAGCGAAGGACACATCATTGACGGAACCGCTTCAATACTTGAATCCTGGGAAAAGCTGGAGAACTTTATTCCTCAACCCTGCATTTTCAAGAATAATATTGTTAAAGAGATTGAGAAATGCATTGATGTTTGGATTAAATGAGAGAATTGCTATATATATACGTAGACAAAATCGAGGCTTTCTATGGCTAAAATGCCATTATCCACTAAATATGTGGTAAACCGCAAACATATCAGTTCTCAAAAAAACATGACCAAATAGAAGCGGATGTAGAATATTTTCGCTTATTTTAGTATTTTGTTTTGAACCGGTAGAAAACCGGTCACCATGAAACACCGGATAAGAGTTTTGGTTTTAAGTGACAAAATTTATAGAGCAATTGGCTAATATAGAATTTGAACTTTGTAATTAATTGATATATGAAGATTACAGTAATCGGAACAGGTAATGGCGGTCAAGCCATTGCAGGTTATATGGCAAAGGAAGGTCATAAAATAACGTTGTATGGCAGAGACCGGGAGAAGGTTGCTGAATTGAAGGAGCTTGGAGGAATAACTCTCAAGGGGAGACTAAAGGGTTTCGGAGCATTGGATTGCATCACGTCCAACCTATGTGAAGCTGTTGAAGGCGCAGAAATCATAATGATTGCCACAACAGCCAATGCGCACAAGGAAATAGCCACAAAACTCGCACCTTACATCGAAGATGGACAAATCATCATTCTGAATCCGGGCAGGACATGCGGTGCTCTGGAGTTCAAACAGGCTATGCTTGCAAACGGATGCAATAAACATTTCTACATTGCAGAAGCACAGACCTTGGTATATGCCTGCAGATTAGTAAAGAATGGAAAAGTAAACATCATTGGAGTAAAAGATGAGGTTTTCGTTTCCGCATTACCTTCATCGGACACCGGATATATCCTACAAAAAACAAACAATATATTTCCGTGTTTCAAACCTGCAAAGAATGTACTTCAGACAAGTCTCGAAAACATTGGTGCCATATTCCATCCATGTGTACTGCTGTTCAACGCAGCCACAATAGAACGTAAAAATGAATTCTACTTTTACCGTGATATGACACCAAAAATCTCAGAATTCATTGAAGAATTCGACAAGGAACGTATTGCAGTCGGCAAAGCCTACGGAATAGATTTATTGGGAGCAAGTGACTGGGTTACTTTTGCCTATCAGGGCACACAAGGCGACACCCTTTGTGAAAAGATGAGAAACAATCCTGCATATTATGACATAAAATCACCGTCATCAATATACACAAGACAACTAATGGAAGATATACCTACAGGTGTACTGCCCATTATGGAACTTGGCAAGGTTGCAGGTTTAAGGATGCAACTTTTTGAATCAATGGTTACAATATGTTCTGCACTACTTAATGTAGACTTCAGCAAAAACGGTAGGACACTTGAGAGCCTTGGACTTGCAGGAATGTCAAAAGAGGCGATACTAAACTATATATTATAATGAGAGTTACATTAACAAATAAAGATATTTTCGGTCTCGTCAAGCCTTTGGTTGACGTACACACTTTAGGTTTATCAACAATAGCTAATTTGTTGAGGGATTGCCAATACAAAGTCCACATTGCAAAAGACCCTATTAACGATGCCATACAAGACATACATAAGATAAACAATTATAGTTTATTCAAGAAATGGATTGTCGATAATGGTATCACGTGTTTGGGATTCAGTTACCGTCTTGACCCAAAAGAGGGGTGCGAATACTTCTTGTCTTTGTACCGTCACCTACTTGATGACCACATGTTTGACATACAAGGAGGATGTTTAAGACAGATTTTTTTCGCAGGTTTACCAGACACTTGTGAACTAATCTCAAGAAAAACCAACAATGCAGTCACAGTATTTCCGGGTGACGAGTCGCCTTTAGCGTCATTAAGAATGCTTGGAGTACCAGAAGAACTCTTGCCCGATTCTCTTATGGAACACAATGAGTATGATGATATCCGTTGGGAATTCGCTAAAAGACTTATAGAATCTGAAAAATACAAACTGGAAATACCGCAAGACCACTACGGTTACCGTGAATGCGGAACCGACAACGATAGTTACGTGAAACGGCTTGAATATGCAAAAGGAAAAAACAGCTTGCCAATTATCCGTGCTCACGTTGGGCCTTACAACCCAAATAGGATTGAAGCACTTAAAGAATTCCAAAGTTGGGTCAAAGAACTTGCTGCATCAAGGTTACTTGACATCCTTTCTATAGGTTCTTCGCAGTTGACACAATCCAATTTTGGTGAGACATGGGATGGATTGCCAAACGGCGGAGGTGTCCCAATAAATTCAGAACAAGAATATGCTGTTATACGCGAGATTGCAAAACCAATGCTGGCAAGAACATACTCCGGAACAAAAGATGTTCCTGGACTGGCACAAATACATGAAAGCAGCCTTAACATCAGCTGGCACGCACTATCTCTATGGTGGTTCTGCGAACTTGACGGACGTGGCAAAAACAGCCTTTTGGAAAATCTCAAAGAGCACTTCGAGACAATAAAGTACATTGCATCTACAGGAAAACCAATGGAGCCGAATGTTCCTCATCATTTTGCATTCAGAGGGACAGATGACATCTCTTATATTGTATCGGGTTTTTTGGCAGCGAAAGCAGCAAAAAAAATGGGAATCAGGCATCTGATATTACAGAATATGCTGAATACTCCCAAGTATACATGGGGTATTCAGGATTTGGCAAAAGGACGTACAATGTTAAAGCTTGTACGTGAACTTGAAAATGAAAATTTCAAAGTCAGCCTTCAATTGCGAGCCGGTCTCGATTACTTCTCGCCCGACGAAGAAAAAGCAATGATACAGTTAGCAGCAGTAACAGCGCTTATGGATGACATTGAGCCAGAAAACGACAACAGCCCCGAAATAATACATGTTGTAAGCTATTCCGAGGCCATAAGGTTGGCAACGCCACCGGTCATAAAGGACAGTATCAGAATCACATTATCAGCATTGCACGAATACCGTGATGCACGCAAGAAGAACAAGGTTCCCAATATGAAGTATGATACTACGGTAAGAGCAAGAGAAGAAAGGCTTATGCAAGAAGCAAGGGTAGCTATCAAACTTTTGGAAGAAAACATACCAGACCTTTATTCACCCGAAGGTTTTTATAAGGTTTTTGCAAACGGATTCTTCCCTGTTCCTTACCTTATGGATCAGAATAACCGCTACCCAGAAGCCAAAGCATATAGCACAGCAATAAAGAACGGAGGAATCTGTGTTGTAGACGAAGAAGGTCAAGTCATTGAAACAAGACAACGATATATGAGCATTATCAACAGAATGAAGAATGCTACAAACTGATTAATACAGATTCGTCAGCAAAAGAATTTCAATAACAGTTTTCTAAAACAAGATTATATTATGAACAATATTGTTGCCATAGTTCTAGGAGGCAGCACAAACGCCCTTGGACAGATAAGAGCCATACATAAAGCCGGATACAAATGTATAAACATTGTTGAACGTGGTTTACATAGCTGGTCCTGCAAAAGCAGATATTGCAAAGGATACTTGTCTCCACATCCGTACAATGAAAGGGAGAAATGCCTGAATTTTTTACTTAAGACAATCAAGGAATTGAATTGTAAGCCATTCCTTTTCTTTGCCAGCGATGATTGGATGGATCTTGTCGGAGAAAATGAGACTGTGTTCAGAAATATCTCTTACATACCACAATCCGATTGGAAGGAGATGTCGAAACTATACAACAAGAAGTATCTTTACAGAATTGCCGAAGAAAATGGCATACCTTACCCCAAGACAATAGAAGTTGAATCATTAAAAGGTATAGAAGAAAAATTGTCGGCAATACAAGCACCATATATTGTTAAGCCACAAACAACTGTTTCGCAAAATGAAATAGCAAAATGCGGAATTACAACATATCATAGAACACAAAAATTTGAAAAAAAGAAAGAACTTATCGAATGGGTAAGTCTGTTGCTTAAGAACAATATCGATTTTCCGCTTCTGGTTCAGGAATTCATTCCGGGAGAGGCCACGACATTATACACACTGACAAGCTATTCCGACGCAGATGGAAATCTCATTGCCGGATCAGTAGGTCATAAACTCAGACAATTTCCTCCTGTTGCTGGCAGAATCACTTCAGGAATACTGCAGCATGATGACAAGTTGTTTAATCTTGGTCGAAAATTCTTAAAGCAAATAAAGTTTCATGGACTTGCAAACACTGAATTCAAATACGACGCAAGGGACAACAAGTACAAGCTTATGGAAATCAATACACGTTTGGGGGCATGGAACTATTCTGCACTATATGCAGACTTAAACTTGATTGAAATAGCAATAGACAACACATTAGGAAAAGAATATACAGGAGCCAAGCATACGGAAAGTAAAGATGGATACATTTGGTACAACCTCGCTACAGACATGTTCAGCGCAGTATATATGAATAAAAAAATAGGAGAAAAAGAATATCAACTATCATTATGGAAATGGTACAAATCGATTAGCAAGAATTCTTTTGAAGCTATCTGGGATATCAAGGACATAAAACCATTTTTCTACAATTTCTGTTATTTGGTAAAAAAAGCCATTCATTAGCAGCAATAATAGGAGTGACTCCGGTGAGATACATATAAAAAGCATTACTCACACTACCGCGGAAGCAGCAGAAAAGATTTCTGCGCTATGTGTACATCAATATAGATGGGAATAAAAAAACAGATGAACCCTGAACTCCGTAAGAAGAAAATGTGCTAAAAGGAAGAACCGATTGGTTCTTCCTTTTATTATATAGAGCCAGAGCCACCTATAAAATACAACAAAACAATTGTATTTTTAACACTATTTAAGACATACAGCTTTGTTACCAATATTCTTAAAAGAAAAACCAATAATTGTTCCCATTTGTTTTTTTTTTCGTATCTTTGCAAAAGTGCAAATTAGGTAGCGTATAGATACGATATTCTGATTCAAATGAACATACTGACTTTCGACATAGAAGAGTGGTTTCACCTGCTTGAATATAGCGGTACAAAAAATGAAGAGCAGTGGGACAAGTTCGAGGTGCGCATACATGAAAATGTAGAGCGCATATTGAACATTTTGGAAAAGACAAACACCAAAGCAACATTCTTCGTCATTGGTTGGATTGCAAAAAAATATCCGGAACTTATAAAAAAGATTTCAGAGAAATATGAAATCGGCAGCCATACTACGGCACATCAACTTGTATGGGAACTGGACAAGGAGAAGTTCAAACAGGATTTAGATATTTCGATTAAGACTATACAAGACACCACCGGAAAACCTGTAAAATACTTCCGTGCACCAGGTTTCTCGATATCCGACAAGAACGCATGGGCATTCGATACGATATGCGATTCAGGTATAGAAATAGATTGTTCCATTTTCCCGGCAAAGCATGCCCACGGGGGAATGCCCGGGTTTACAGAACAGGGGCCATGCATTATTGAATACTGCGGAAAAAGGATAAAAGAGTTGCCTATGAACCACATAAATATTATGGGTAAGCCCATAATATTCTCTGGTGGTGGATATTTCCGTTTCTTCCCTTATTGGTTGATAAAACATTGGACCAATAAAAACGATTACAACATCGCCTATATGCACCCAAGGGATTTTGACGCAAACCAACCTGTACTTGAAAAATTGTCAATGGTACGACGTTTCAAATCGTATACAGGCCTCAAAGGAGCAGAAACGAAACTGCAAAAATATTTGACAGACTTCAAGTTCATTGACATCGCAGCGGCAAAGAAACAGATTGATTGGGAAAAAGTACCTATAATAAAACTATAACCGACTATTTCAAAATAGCCGGTTATAGTTTTTATATTCGGTTTACACAATGTCGGCCTCTTCAATAACATCGTCATTCATCACTGACGGATTGACTACCGCAACTATTCTATCGGCAATAGCAGAAACATCAGTCGTCCCGAATCCCGACATAAGCCTGTCGAGAAAATTTCTCGTTTCGTTCACCAAAGAGCGCATATAGAAAAGTATGTTGGAATTAAGCGGGACCTCACTGCCCGTAAAGCCTTCCACCCCGTAGTCACAACCTATATAGTTATTGTCTAACTCACCGGTGATATCGTAAACTTCGGGTGTTATCGCTGCATAATAGATCTTCACCTTATTAGACCTAAGATATGTCCTAACCTCAGCATCACTCATTCCATATATTGCAGCATCATTCACAACAATATCCCCCGAACTGTTGACATTAAATACAGCCTGGTTGTTCGCTACGCCATAGTACGCTTTGTTACTATCAGTCCTTATATAATAGGAAGAGAACTCTGAACCGTTTTCAGCTTTCTTAAAACCAAAATACAATCTTGCTCTGTGAACATCCTTGTCCGAATCACGTGCAAGGACAAGTCCTTGTGAAAATGAACCGGATGTTTCACCAACAGTCAATTTGTCGCTTGCCTCATCATAAGTACACGTTACCCTGTATTTTGTGTTCATCTCGGCTACAGAATATGCATAGCCGCCTCTTGAAGATGCCGCTATAGAAACAGGAACAAAAAGAGCCTGTTCGCCATTGGAATAGGCAAGCCAAGAACTGTTTTGAATATTAAAACCTTGCTCCGCCAAGTCGACAGAAAACACCCTTTTGACAAACTTTTTACTATCGAGGTCTATCACGTCGGAAAGAATGATACCGTTTCTTGAAGTTCCCGCCATTCCCCATTCGCTGATTTCAGGAACAACAGGTAAAGCAATATTGCTCTCGGAATACTCTTCATAGTCAGTCTGCGCCCTGTCACCACTCCAACGCAGATGAGCACAAAACTTGGAGGTTTCGGGAGTTACGACAAGCAGATAACCATTCAATGTCGGAACATAAGTGCCGTATGTTGCATCTTTCTCCAACTTACACAGGTATAATTCACCATCCATCTCCAATGGATTGAAAAGAGAAAGATACACCTCTACTCCTTCATCACTCCAGCTGTCACCCTCTCCATATCCAATCACATATCCGTTGTTCTCTCCGGCACCTGTCTTGCAAGGGATACATCCGACAACAGCAACACTTGTCGGCATATCCGGTTCAAGCGCATCACTGACAATACCGGTATTTTTAATAATATTATCCGGATTCCATTGATTATACCCGACACTTCGGAAACTGCCTGGATGTACAAATGCCAGACCCTTTGCAAGTGCCCCCATAGTTGCAAACATCTTATCGCATTCATCAACAGTAGGCTCGTATCCTGCACCAAACATTTCTGTAAGGTCTATCATCAATGGACGTGTTACATAAAATTTCACGTCGGCAAGCGAAGACATGACCTCGAATCTATAAAGGTCAGAAGGACCCGAGTTTTCACAGACCCTTGAAAGGTGCCGCCATCCGAAATCAGAAGTAGTCGCAGACTGCCCCGAGCCATAACGCAAAAAGACGGTAACACCATCGCCATACACCTTATTGACAAAACATGATATATAATATTTATGCCCAAGAACCGGGACATACTTATACCTCAGTGCAAAATATGCGGTATCGGGTACCACATACACAACATCGCCATCAACAGATGTTATACCGGCCCACCCTTCGGCAAAGGTTCCGTCAACAAGATTTTTTACAATATTGCCTCCAATCTGTTTTATCTTTGCCACACCATCACTGATAGAGGTTGCACCTGCAGTAGTACGTTTCAGGAATGTTGCCGTATCAACTTTTCCTTGCCGTGAATAGACCTCGCGTGCAAGTCCGACAATTGTATCGCCATTCTTCAATGCTGTTTTCTCGGCCTCAATCACTTTCTCTAAAGGTTCTATTTTTTCTATTTTCTCCCTTACATTTGCGCTCAATTTTTGCGCAGTAATTGAATTGTCCTGTATATCGTTTGTCGATGCAGCACCCAAACTCACCCATTCACCCCAGCTGATACCGGTATTTCCCTGGCCGACACGAGTCTTGTAACTGAATGTGCCGTCGACACCCAGAGCATACTTGAACTGGCTTATACTGCGCACTTTTCCGGTTGCATTGACAAGCGAATAGTTGTTGATTACAACCATTACAAAAGTCTCGAAAAAACTGCTGCCGTCGGTATACACCCCACTGTATATTCCATTATCAGTGAGACCATTAAGTGAGGTAACCTGCCCCACTTCGACATTCGTCTGCAATTTTCCCCATTGCCCCCAGCCTGTACCGCCGGCAAGAAGGTTCTTGCCCGACGCACTGCCGGTACGCACATATACGTCGCCATCGCCACCGATACGGTTGCAAAGGGCAAGTATCTGGGTAACGCACTTGTCATCACTATCGCCCGTGCCGCTGATAGAACTGTCGATGACCACAAGCCTTGCACTCACGGTGTGCCCGGGAGAGGCATTGTCTATGGGAAGACCATCGCCTTTGCTCAGGCGTTCACCGGCTATGGAGTATGCCCCCTGCTCCGTAAAAACATTGATATTGGAACCGACTCCCCAAGCAACACCCTTCGCACCGTCGTTCCCGGCTTGTGCCCATTCTCCCCACACGACACCATTTGATGTGTGCTCACCGCTACGCGAATAGACTCCTGTAGCAGACGAAAGGCGGTCGGTAAAGACAAGAGTCTGCCCCACCACTCTATTCTTCTGCAGTTTATCGCCTGTACCACTTTCTGTCACAAGCAGATGTGCCAGTATATAATGTCTGTCGCCACAGAACTTCACCGGCAGCCCTAAGTCCTCCTCTGTGTGAAGTATCTCTACAAGATAGTATCCGCACTCCAACTGTTTGTCCAGACCGTCTCCGACAGCCCATTCTCCCATCGCTCCGTCCCTGACAGAACAGTAGCGTAATTTACCTTTTGTATTTTCCATATTCAACAATTTAAATATACTCTATCACATGAGATTGGAAACTTTTTAAAAGGTACAGATGCCGCAAGAACAAGACAAATATGATAAGCAACTTTTTTAACAATCAAAAAACGACGGCACCTGTACCGAATCTCCACGATTACTGGAGACATGGCAAAGGTAAAGAGAGAAAGGAGGCATAAAGTTGCTGTTTTGACAATATAGACAAAATCAATTTAGAGCATATTATCGTTGTAATGACAAAAATTGTTCGTAACTTTGTAGAATATACATTCGCAGAATAGTCTACATAAATAAAACAACAAAGTGACACTTTCAATAAGAAACATATTTACCGCGCTGCTTCTATTCATGACGACATTGGCCGGTGCACAGACACTGACCGAGAAATATGAACTGGCGGGAGCATACACCAACGGTAATTATGCACCTATGTGGCACATGTCGAACAGGCAGGGACTTGGTAGCGAACGCCTTAAGTCACTATACACCCTTGCAGGAATAAACGGCAAGAACATATTCAGCAACAAAGGCATCACACTCGATTGGGGTGCCGACCTTGTCATATCCAAGAACCTTTCATCGACAGTGTTCATACAGCAGGCATATCTCGATATAAGCTGGAAGAGGTTCACACTTTCGCTCGGTCAAAAGGAGCGTTGGGGCGAACTGAAGAACCACAGGCTTTCGACAGGTGCACTTGTCGAAAGCGGTAATGCGCGACCGGTACCTCAAATACGCATTGAACTTCCCGAATACTGGGAGATAAGAGGCACAAATGGCTGGTTGGCAATGCGAGGGCACATAGCATTCGGATGGTTCACCGACGAATACTGGCAAAAGGACTTTGCAGCTCCGAAAACAAGACGTACAGCCGGTGTGAGATACCATTCAAAAGCAGGTTTTGTAAGATTAGGCAACGAGAAAAAATTCCCGTTAGTGTTTGAAGCCGGGCTTCACATGGTTACGGAATTTGGAGGAGTAAGTTACTATCCAAGATACATCGCAAAAAGGAAAGTAAAGAATCCGACTCGCTTCAAGGACTACCTAATGGCACTGTTACCGACAAAGGGTGATGACAAGTACGATGCCGGTGACGCTGCCAACATTGCCGGCAATGTGCTCGGGAGCTGGCTTGGAAGAGCAACGTGGCATGGAAAGGATTGGAAAGGGAAACTGTATTATGAGCACTTGTTTGACGACCACTCGCAAATGTTCATGGAGTACGGTGTGTGGACAGAACAACTTGTCGGCATAGAACTTGAATTCAAGAATTTCAAATGGATAAATGGCATAGCCGTAGAATACTTTAACCTGAAGAACCATTCCGGACCGATATATCATGATTCTACAGAAGAAATCCCCGATCAGATAAGTTGTTCAGACAACAATTATAACCACAGCAAGTATACCGGTTGGTTCAACTATGGATTCATAATGGGAACACCGCTCTGCACATCGCCTATATACAACAAGGACAAGGTGCAAGAATGCTACAACAACAGAGTAGAAGCATTCCACATTGGTATAGAGGGTGAACTGATTGAATGGCTTGGATACCGCCTGTTGCTCACTCATAGTAACAATTGGGGTACATACCGGTATCCGTTCAAGGATATAAAGACCGACACATCGGGCATAATTGAACTGACACTGCGCCCGAAGATTATCAAGGACTGGAGCATAACAGGTTCATTTGCATTTGATAAAGGAGACCTGTATGGCAACAATAATGGCGTTATGCTGACAATAAGACGAAGTTTTACACATGACTTCAGCAAACAGAAGAACAAATGAAAAGAATTATTTCAATATTAGCCGCTTTAACTGCAATCGTTCTGCTCACAGCTTGCCAAAAGGAGGACAAGAACGGAGACCTTGGCGGATTCTGGAAACTGTTACAGATTGAAGAGACCGCAACCGAAAAAGTTATTGACAAAAGGGACGAAGACCGTTTCTGGGCGATACAGCTAAAACTTATAAGCATTGAAAAAGGTTTGGGACGTTTCCAGCATATCAGCGACTCACTTTTCATTCAGATGATGACAGCAACAGAAAACCCAAAGGAGTATGGCTTGTACAACCCAAGCGATGAACGGTTCAGAGTGAACCACCTCGACCGCAACAGGATGATATTGCAGTCAAAGGATGCTGTACTCACCTTCCGCAAATTCTGATAGACGATGAACTTAGAACTGTTTATTGCAAAAAGACTATACGGCACACGCAAGGGAACAAGGAGAATATCACGGCCGGCCGTTACCATTGCGCAATGGGGGGTCGCTATAGGTGCAATGATAATGTTTGTGTCAATTTGCATAATAGTAGGCTTCAAGCATCAGGTACGTGACAAGGCCATCGGATTTGGTGGACACATACAGATAAGGAGTTATGCGAGCAGCACCGACGGTGAGATTCCTATTACAGCCGACAGCATACTGCTTGGTGAGTTGAACTGCACACCGGGAGTGGACCACGTACAAAGATATGCTGCAAAACCGGGAATGATTGTTGCCAACAATGAGTATGAGGGCATTCTCATTAAAGGTATCGGCGCAGAATATGACTGCACCTTCTTTTCCAAAGCGACAGTTGAGGGTGGAATGCCAGCATTCAGCGACAGCGTACGTGGTGGAAACATTGTAATTTCACAAGCAACTGCAAAAAAACTGAACGTCAAGGCCGGTGACAGAGTAAATACATATTTTCTGCAAGGAGGAGTGAAGGTACGGCGCATGAATGTGGCTGCAGTATATGAGACACACCTTAGTGAAATGGACAATGTTTTTGCACTCACTGACATAGGCACCATACAGGGGCTGAACGACTGGGGCGAAGATGAGGTGAGTGCATTGGAAATTACCGTAGACAACATCGATGACATATACCGTACAAGGGACGAGGTGAGCCATGCTGTCATAGAAGCGTCTGCCAGAAACGGCGAAGAACTCTATGTTCCGACAATCGACGAGCTCTACCCTGCCTTGTTTTCATGGCTTGATATACTCGACCAGACCGTGTGGCTGATACTTGTTCTTGTGTTGTGCATCGCAGGGTTCACAATGATATCGGGACTGCTGATTCTGATTCTTGAGAAGAGCAATTTCATTGGCATCCTCAAAGCGGTTGGAGCAAAGGATATCTCTATCAGAAAGATATTCATCTACTACGCCTGCTTTATCATAGGAAAGGGATTGCTTGCAGGAAATATAATTGCTGCTGCTCTTTGCCTGGTACAGAGAGAATTGGGAATTGTAGCACTTGACCCGGAAATGTACTACATGGACCGTGTACCGATTGAATTCAGTTGGATTCTGCTGCCGATGAACGCAGGAATGTTCATTGTATCGGCAACAATGCTTGTGTTGCCATCGATGATTATATCGCACATTACGCCCACAAAGGCTATAAAATTTGAATAGAAAAAGAAAAGGAGAAAATTTCCTTACCATCTCCTCGGCAGCATTTGAGCCGTATTTTAATACATTACATAAAATGAATCGGGTACCCCATTTTCTTTTGGGATACCCGATTTGCACTATTGAATTTCGTCGGAGAAACAGGCTTTTGGCAACTCCCTGCAATTATAGCCGAAAGCCATAGCCTCGCCATAGGCTCCGGCGGAACGTATGGCAATGATATCACCACGCCTGGTAACAGGCATCTTACGGTCCTTGCAGAAAACATCGGACGACTCACAAACCGGACCGACAACATCGTAAACATCATCGGGAAGGGAGGATGATATATTTTCAATACGGTGATAGGCATCGTAAAGAGCCGGACGTATGAGGTCGTTCATTCCTGCATCGACTATAATGAACTTCTTGCATGTGCCATGCTTGATGTATGTTGCACGTGTAATCAGCGAACCGCATTGCGCCACAAGGCTACGTCCAAGCTCAAAATGCAACTGCTGCCCCGGATGAAGTTTCAGATTGGCCGCATAAGTTGAGAAATATAACTCAAAATCAGGTATCGGATACTTATCGGGAGCATCATAACGTATACCCAGTCCACCACCTACATTTATATGCGGAAGGACAAGACCACGTGTATCTGCAAGCAACTCCTGCAATTCGTTGATTCTACCGCACAAAGCAATAAAATCATCCATGACAAGAATCTGCGAACCAATATGGAAATGCAGACCGACAAGCTTAAGATGACTATTGCGTTCAATTACATCTATAACCTCATCAAGTTGTTCATAGTTCACACCGAACTTGTTCTCGGCCAAACCGGTCGTTATGTTTGAATGTGTGTGTGCACCTATGTTTGGATTTACACGGACAGCAACCTGAGCCACTACTCCACGTTCGGCAGCCAAAGCCTCTATAGCCTCTATTTCGGGAACAGATTCAACATTGAAACAGAATATTCCGGCATCGAGAGCAAACGCTATCTCCTTGTCGGTTTTTCCCACGCCGGCAAACACTACTTTCGATGCATCTATTCCGGAAGCGAGTGCAGCACGCACCTCACCGCCACTGACACAATCGGCACCCAAACCAGCCTCGTTGACCATACGCAACAGCCGGCTGTTGAAATTTGCCTTTATCGCATAGTGTACATGAAAATTCTCATAACGGGCTGCCTCACGCACAACAGCCGACAATGTATCACGGAACAGCTCCACATCGTAATAATAGAATGGAGTCTCAATATCAGCAAAAGCCGATACCGGAAATGTCATCTTTCTGCACATTATCTGCCGGAATCAAAAATGGATGCACTCAATGAACGCAATGCTCTGGCTTTGTCCTCTCCACGCACAAGGAACGATATGTTGTAGTTGCTTCCGCCATAGGAAACCATTCGCACCGGAATGTCTTTCATAGCCTCCATGGCACGTGCCTCAAAACCGGTATTTTCCCAATTAAGGTCGCCGACTACACATATTATGCACATATTCCTGTCAACTGTGATTGTTCCATATTTCTGCAATTCGGCAACTATATCATCGAGTTTCCTGTCATCGTCGATAGATACAGAAACTCCGACTTCGGATGTACATATCATATCGATAGAGGTCTTGTAGCTCTCGAAAATCTCAAATACCTTGCGCAAGAAACCGTAAGCGAGCAACATTCTGCCACTCTTTATCTTTATAGCTGTAATGTTCTCCTTGGCAGCTATCGCCTTTATCTCACCCGGACGTGTCAGGTTGTTGTCGATACGTGTGCCTTCGGCAGTCGGGTCCATTGTATTGAGCAATCTCACAGGAGTTCCGGTCAGTTTCGCCGGAAGGATACATGTGGGGTGAAGAATCTTTGCACCGAAGTATGCAAGCTCTGCACTCTCTTCAAAGTGCAGGTTGCGCACAGGAGCTGTGTTCTCCACAACACGCGGGTCGTTGTTGTGTACACCGTCAATATCGGTCCAAATCTGCACCTCTTCGGCATTTATAGCCGAACCGATAAGTGTTGCCGTATAGTCACTTCCACCACGTTGGAGATTATCATAGCTACCCTCATGGTTCATGCAGATGAAACCTTGGGTTATATATATACGTCCCTTTGCTTCGACATCTATAAGAGGCAACAGATGCTCACGTATATAACCGAGATCGGGTTCACCGTTCACTGCAAGACGCATGAAATCAAGGGCATTGAGCAACTCTACATCGTAACCTTTCTCACGCATATAGAATGTGACCATATTGGTAGATATAATCTCACCTTGAGCCACAATTTCTTTCTCAAGCTCATCGCTAAGCGGTTGGAATGCCAGTTCACGCAAATGGGAGAAAATGGAATTTACCTTTTCGGTAGCGGCTGCCGCATACTCTTCGCTGCTGTAGAGATCCTTTATAGTCTGCATATACTTTGAATGCAGATATGTTGAGTGCTCGCAAGCACCGTTCACATTCCCGTTGCGCAGATAGTTGGTAAATTCTATAAGTGAATTTGTTGTTCCCGACATTGCCGAGAGGACGATAATCTTAGTATCACCATCTGTTATAAGATTCACGACATTCTGCATTCGCTCGGCTGAACCGACTGACGTTCCGCCAAATTTCAAAACTTTCATTTCTTAGTATGTTTTTATTGTTCTCCTGATATTCTTTTCTTGGCAAGTTCTATCTGTTCTTGAGCCTTAGCAATCTGCTCCTGTGCAGACGCAATCTGTTCTTGTGCCGTTGCAATCTCCTCCATTCTCTTGAGTTCTCCGGTATCCTGTCGGGATTCGTACTCTGCTACAGCATCATTCTCTGCAGCCGTCTCCGCTGCTGGCTCTGCAATAGTCAAGGAGTTCTCCGCCGTCACAACCGGCGAAGGCGCAACTTCGGTCCGTACCTCTTCGGCTACAACCGTGACATGTTCAACAGTATCGGTTGAAATAGAAGAAGATTCGGATTGAGGTGAGCATGATTCCTTGTGGACAAGATGCTTCTCTTCGCAACTATACACCGTGCCCGGGTAGGACTTCAGCCAATGTTCGTTGTGCGTAATCATAAGGACACCCATATTCTCTTTCTTGCACAGGTCGTGCAGAAGCCCCATTACATAGTTGCCGCTTTCAGCGTCAAGGTTCCCGGTGGGCTCATCGGCAAGCAACAGAGCCGGGCTGTTTAGAATAGCCCTTGCTATGACAACACGCTGCTGCTCACCGCCGGACAATTCATGGGGGCGCTTATACCCTTTCTTGGGCAAGCCCACAAGGTTGAGGACTTCGCTTATACGCTCTTCACGCGCCTTCTTGTTTTTCCATCCGGTGCAACGCAGCACGAAGTCGAGATTGTCGTGTATGTTACGGTCGGTTAGCAACTGGAAATCCTGGAACACGATGCCTATCTTCTTGCGCAGTGCCTGCAGCTTGCGGTTCTTGATTGAACGCAAGTCGTACTCACCGAAAAGCACCGCATCACCACGTGTGACACCGACCTCACCGTATATTGTCTTGAGCAGAGAAGACTTGCCCGACCCTACTACTCCTACAACATAGGCAAACTCACCAGGCTCAAGCCTGAACGTAACATCTTCAAGGATAATATTTGAGTCGATGTGTATATCGACGCTTCTATAATCTATCAACGACATAAAAACAGGACATTTTAGCTGTTAAATGCAAAAATAGTCATATTTTTTCAAAATCCCGATGCCGACAGACGCTATTTGACAAAAAAATGCCTTATAGCACCTTTTATAATACCTTTTTAACATAAAATTACGGTTCTCGGAGCAAAAAAGGTGAATTTATGCGTTTTAAACTGAGCCATAACGCATTAATGGCATAGGCATCATGAACCTTTTGGTTAAGCACATTTATATGCTTAACCTCTTGCTCTAATTTCTCTAACTGCCGCCACTCGCTGATATATAGAGAAATTATAGCACCTATCAATAAGACTATAACTCCATATCAGACGGCTAATTTTCCTTTTGAATAATTTGCACTGTCTTTATGTGTCATACAAATCCTATTTTCGGTAAAAAATCATGAATTAAATTAACCTAGTTAAAGTACTTATAAATGATACGCCCTTGAGGCTGGGTATACTCACTACCTATGTTGCCACCAAGAACCGACTCAAGGTAATGACGCAAAACCTCAATATCCGCTCCCCAATAGATAGAATCAGGCTTCACACAACTAAGTATGCCGGAGCCCCCTTGTTCTAGAATAAGGTAGTCCAATGTAGCAATCGTGTATTGGCGAGAGAGTTCCACCGCCTTATACTCACCACTCTGTTTGTCCAATATTTCTACATGAGAGACACGACGTTCGCCTTCTCCCACATGTGAGAACATTCCTGTTTCAGTATCCTTCATCACTGGAGATGGAATATCTGGGTCAACCGTAAACCGCAGACCACTGACCTGCATAAATGTACCGGCCTCTGTAGGCAAAGCTGAGACTGCGAACTCCAATACATCGAGCAACTGCTCTCCGTAGAACGTGCCCGTAGCAATCATATCGCCAAAAGGCATAACATTGTACAAGTCGTTAAACAGAATCTCGCCCCGCTTTATATTGGTACGGATACCACCACCGTTCACCATCGCAATGTCGGCATCGGTAAAAGAGCGTAGAGCATCGGCACAAAAATCTCCAATATTGGTCTCTTGTTTACGGACAATGCGGTTTCCTTCGGAATCATAAATCATAAGATCCACATCGCTGTGACCAATGACGAAATTGCCCTTACCGCTGACCTCTTCCTTCAATTGCTCGACAAATTGTAGGGTTTCGTTGTCAGCACTCACATTGCCGTTCGTAATATCGATAAGCGAAGATTGTACGGAACCATCAGTATTGATTGTAAGCTGACCCACATATTGGAAATTAGTTCCAGACGAGGTAAGCAACACAGGCTTACCCTCTTTGTTGTTCACTAATTGTTCTTCGATAACATGGTGGTCGTGACCATCAATTACAGCATCCAAGCCCGTAGTATAGGCGATTAAACCCGTAGAATTGGGATGGCCTCCCGTCTTCTCGCTATCGCCCAAATGAGAGAGTGCAATGACATAATCGGCCCCGTTCCGGCGGGCTTCGTCTATAAAATGTTGGGCATTCTCGTAAAAGTTCTCGCGCATGAAGCTATAAAGCGGATTGCCCTGCTCATCGCTGAGACTTGTCACTGTGCC
>JAEIGA010002238.1_pt1 | contig 30916 bp, 29 predicted proteins | sample 9270691 | NCBI WGS metagenome assembly JAEIGA01 (sample SAMN17057246, study PRJNA624740) | gut metagenome | biome: biome; isolation source: fecal sample | host: Bos grunniens | place: China: Xizang | collected 2019
AAGATTGATTACCTTGATAACCTCTTCAAGACGAGAAAGCTGTTGCATAACCATTGTAACTTTGTATTCTTCAACGTCAGAAACGATAGTCATTCTTGAAAATTCAGGACTTTCAGTTTCAGAAACTGTAAGGGACACAACATTGTATCCACGACGAGCAAAAAGTCCTGCAACTCGTAAAAGTACACCTGTACGGTTATAAACAAGTGCTGATAAATAAATTCGTTTTGTGTTTTCCATATTGTTATACCTCAATTCTGAATTTTGCATTCTGAATTCTGCATTTATACTGTAACCTTATAAATTGTAGTTGTCTTAACAACCTCATCCTTATCAAACACACAATTATAGAAAGAAGGTGTGTTTGTTGCATTTGGATAATACTGTGTTTCAAGGCAGAAGCCACAACGGAAATCCATTGGAGTATTATTCTTACCGATTTTACCCTCAAGGAAGTTACCTACATACAACTGCATACCAGGCAAGTCAGTAAGGCAATCAAGTCTTACGCCATTCGGAGCAGTAACAGTTGCTGCAAGACGAAGCTCCTTATTGTAATCATTGATACAGAAGTTGTGGTCATAACCATTACCTGCATCAAGCTGTTCATAATCAGCCTTAATATCCTGACCGATTGTTTTAGGTGTTCTGAAATCAAATGGAGTGCCTGTAACATCTCTGATTTCACCTGTTGGAACAAGGCCCTCACCCATTGGAGTAAATGCATCAGCATTTATGTAAAGAGTGTGGTCAAGAATATCGCCATTCTGATAGCCCTTAAGATTAAAGTAAGCGTGATTAGTAAGGTTAAATGCAGTTTTCTTATCTGACACTGCTGTATAATCAATAATAATCTCATTTTTATCAGTGAGAGTATATTTAACAGTTACCTTTTTGTTACCAGGGAAGCCCTCCGTACCGTCAGCACTGAAATATGAAAACTCAACTGAATCAGTATCAACGATAATTGCATCCCAGACAGCCTGAGAAAATTCTCCGTTACTGTGAAGAGTTACATCACCGTGAGTTGTTGTAACAGGCACCTTAACACCATCGATTGTAAGTCCACCTGCTGAAATTCTGTTTGCAACAGGTCCAACAATCACGCCCTGATAATCGTGACGATTTTCGAAGCCCTCCATATCGTCAAAGCCCAACAACAAATCAAGCTCATTTTCATCCTTATCCTTAACGAGAATGCTCTGTAAAGTAGCACCCCATGTGATAAGGTTGATTTTCATATTATTGTTGTTTTCAATGAGAAAAGAGTCAACCTGCTTGCCGTCCTTTGTAACACCGAAAACAGATTTTGTAATACCCATAAATTCCACTCCAAACCAAATTATATTTAGAAATTTATATTCCTAGTAATTATATAACTTTAATGCGATAAAGTCAATAATAATTAGGTGCAAAGTTAATCTACAATCCAATTATTTATAAAAAGAGTAGGGAATTTTTTGTCTCCCCTGTTCTTTTGATTAGTAGGAATATTGAATTAATATTCCTATTAAATTGTTGCGCCAAAGATACAACATACACTTTTGATGTCATTACAACAGACGCAGTTACAATAACATTGTTTCAGCATCATAAAGAGTTGCTGTACAAGTTAGATTAACTATGTATATTATTACTAATTGCCTGAAATTCCACTTGAAAAAATTGTAATTATATAGTATTATTTATACATAAATTAATTCGAGGTGTAATACTATGGGAAAATATCTTTTAGTTAATGCTGACGACTTTGGCATGTGCAAAAGTGCCAACGAGGCAATTTTTGACTTATTCGAGTCAGGAAGACTTAAATCTTCAACAATTATGATGCCTTGTCCTGCTGCAAGGGATGCTGTTGATTTTTCAATCGCTCATCCTGAATATGCAATTGGTGTTCATCTTACAACAACTGCAGAATGGGAAGATTACCGTTGGAAGGCATTGACAAATGGTCCAAGCCTTCACGACAAAGACGGCTTTATGTGGCACACAGGTGAAGATGCTGACAAATATGGTAAATATGATGAAATCGAAGCTGAAATCAGAGCGCAGATTGATTTGGCTCACGAATGGGGAATGAAGCCATCACACGTTGATAACCATATGGGCTCACTTTACGGTCATCTTACAGGCAGATTCTCACTTCTCAAGCTCACTCTCCGTGTTTGCGGTGATTATGGTTACGCTTTCCGTATGTTTACTTCTGCCGACAAGCGTGTTGCTCCACGTGGCACTCCATATTTCCTTTGGAATGCTTGTACTCTCCTTTCAAGAAAATGGGGTAAGCAGTACAACGTAATTATGCCTGACTATCTCCTCTTCCCTGACTGGGACGTTATGCCAACAGATTCTTATGAAAGCTACAGACAGAAGATTCTTGATATCTGGTGCAACATTCCTGAAGGAATTACTGAAACTTATGTTCATCCAGCACTTGAAACTGATGAATTAAAGTCAATTGTTCCTCTTTGGGAGCAGAGAGTTTGGGAATATCAGGTTATGAAAGACCCTGAAACTGAAAAATATCTTAACGCTCACGGTGTTGAATTAGTAAGCTACAGAGATATTATCAGAATGAAATCTGCAAAATAATTCAAAAAACACAAAGCCTTGGGAACGAAAGTTCTCGAGGCTTATTTTTATACTATTTAATAAAAATAGCCGAGTGTTCAAACACCCGGCTAAAAGTTTATTCAGTTACTAATTAATAGTGACGAACGCCACAGCTACAAACTGAGTTAAGACGGAAAATCTTCTGGAAGAAGAGAATTACGTCGAACAACATCTTTGAGAAGCCATCCTTGTGGCAATTACATTTACAATTCTTTGTTGGGTCTTCTGGCTCTACTGGAACTTCTGGTTCTGGTTCAACCATTACCTTGCCACATACATCACAAGCGTTATCTGCATTAGCATCAACACATTCAGGAATCTGAGGAATCACATCACCACCTGCAATTGTTTCGTTACACTTATTGCAAACAACTGATGATGTATAACCTGCTTCATTGTGATTAGCAGCCTTATAAGGAACGTATGAAAGCTCGTGGTCCTCATATACTGTTACAACCTTTTCTTCCATAACAGGAACCATAACAGGAACCATAACAGGAATCATAACAGGCTTACCTTCATCGTCCATAACAACATTACCGTTTTCATCCTTCTTTTCTTCAAGAACAACGTTTCCTTCGTTGTCTTTCTTTTCTTCAAGAACAACGTTTCCGTTTTCATCCTTCTTTTCTTCGAAAACAAGGTTACCCTCTTCGTCAACCTTCTGCTCTTCTACGATTTCTTCACCAACAGCAGCTGTATGGTGTGAACCGCTTTCAAAAGAGAATTCCCAATCAGTTGAAGCTGTATTGTCATCCTTAACACCGATGAAATATCTTTCACCTTCTGTAAAGAGATAAGGTACGTTGAAATTCTTATTATCTGCACTGATGTTTGCATCGTTCATAAGAACGATTTCACCTGATTCATTTACAACAATGAAAGCAGGGTCAGCAGACTGGTCACCTGAAACCTCTGTATTATCAGGATTTTCTGACTTCATGATATATGGAGCTGTCTTCTTAGCGTCAAATCTGAACCATCTGTATTCTGCAGCTGATTTTACTACATACTCTTTACCTTCAACGATATCTTCGCCTACAAAACTTTCACCACAAGGGCAACAACCTACAATATTGTCACGTACTGTGTGGTCACATTCTGTACGACATGTCAAGCAAACAGCGTCTTCAAATACGTCATGGTTGCAAATGATTGTAACATCCCACATTGCGCTATTGATACCAGTTGAATTATACATTGCAAAGAAATAAACTGTACCTTCCACAACATTCAGCTTATACTCGAAGTTATGGTTTCCGTCAGTATTTTCTTCGTCACCAATTTTATTTTGTCTCTTCATACTGTCCTTGTAAACCTCAATAGCAGGATTACATGTGTCGTATGCTTCACCAAAAGACTTGATTGTAATTTCGCCATTACCAACAGCCACATACTTAACAATATAGTATCCATTGAAAACTGCGCCCATCTCGTCTGAAACTGTTATTGTGTCACCAACAACCATTGTTGAGTCGAATTCTGTATTAGCACTTGCAAATGAAACAGAGAAAATTGAAAGCATCATAACAAGTGCGAGTACAACTGATAATACTTTTTTCATAAAGCTTACTCCTTTATATATTTAAATTTTTATCACAGAATATTTTACCATTCGTGCCACACAATGTCAATAGACACAAAATCAAATTATATCCATTAACTATAAAAAGGACTCTCACAGAATATTATAATCTACAAGAGTCCGTTTTTATACAATTTTTACAACGTCTGTTATTTTACCATCTGTTTTCTACATATTCACAGAAAGCGTACATATCCTTGATTTCAACCTTTGTGCCGTCATCAAGAATAACGTTACCATTCCAGATACCGTGTACCTGATGTGCATGCATTCTACCGATTTTAAGGTCGAGGTCTGTATGATAATCGAATGTAGGTGTCATAACAAGATTAAATCTGCCATCCTCAGAAATAAACTTCCAAGGTTCCATATATTTATCGTCCTTAGGGAATGTTTCAACGTCGATTGCACCAAACTTGTGAGTTTTTCCGTCGTAGAAAATCGCAGTTTCAGTTGCATTGCTTTCGTTACCGATAGCCCAAGTGATTTCAAAACCGAAAATATGCTTTTCACCATTTTCATCAACAAGGTGAGTAGCACCCATACCCCAATACCATACCATTTCATGAATAGTATTAACACGTCCCCAGTCAAGGTGGCCAAAGGCAGTATCCTTTGTAAATGTGTATGTTTCGTTTCCGATTCTCATTGTACCCTCACAAGGCATACAAGTCTGCTTTGTTGTCATAAAGTATTTTGTAGGGTCTTCATCAAATGGAAGAACTGTTGTGATATTTTCATGTCCAGGAAGAATATCCATCTGGAACTTACACTCAACAACGCCTCTGTCCTTTGTAGGACATCTGAACCAGAGTATTTTTTCTGTTTCCTTTGTTTCGAAATCAAAATCAGCCTTACCAATCTTATCTCTGTAACGGTTAGGAACGTCACCCTTTGCAGGTGGAACATGCTTATTAGCACCGAAGAAGAACTGTGTACAGTCAATAATCTGTTTACCATTTACAAGGTCGACGAGCTTTGCTGCAACATAACCACCGATGTTGATGTTTGCAAAGCTTAACTGAACCATATATTTTCCGTCGGAAATCTGATAAAAATCCCATTCCTTACGACTCATAATACCTGTCTTAACAAGATTTCTGTCATACTCGAAAACATTATGTCTTGCCCAGCCCTTAGCATTAAGAGTGCCGTCAGCGTTAAGAAGTGGTGTGCTTTCTGTGTACTCAATCTGTTTTGATTTTTCTTTCCAATCCCAGAAAGGAACATAGGTCTTTTCCATATTTATCTCTCCTATTTCATTTTCCCTTTTGCATATTATACTAAATCGTTCCTGCAAATGCAATATTTTACAGAAATTTTTCACTTATTCTGCATAAAAATACAAATCATATCCTTGGACACTCATTACAAGCGCTGTTTCGCTCTCTTCATTTTCTGCAATTACAGCGTAGCCTTCTTTTCCGTCAAGATAGATTTTGTAATCATTAGGCTCATCTGTTACAACCATTTCCTCGTAAGCACCCTTATATGTTTCGTTTTTTGTGCTGTCCTTAAGAATGAGCTCACCGTTATTTGCAGTAAGGGTCATTTTAACAGGCTTCTCCCCTTCTTCGTTTTCACCCACAGCAACAATCTTTCCGCTTTCCTCAAGGCTTAAAACTCTGCCCATCTCCCATTTGCAGTCCTCGATTTTCATTTCGTCATTGCCACAAGCTGTGAAAATCATAGCCAGAATAAGTATAAACAACACAGGAATTAATTTTTTCATAATCTACACCTCATATTTCGGGAAAATTTCACTTTCAATCTCCGATATATCGTCAACTTTTATTTCTGTATTATCTGTGAAATAAAGAATTCTGTTAAGATAATCGTATTTTTTTACCTTGCCTGTAAAATCCATATACATTCCACCACTTTTTGATGTATCTGGAATGAAATATGTTACTATAATTTCAGGTTGGTCGTAAATATGCTCCATAATAAAATTGAATTTTTCATTAAGCATTGTTTTTGTCATTTCATCAAGCTCGAGTTTTTTATCAGTGAGTCGTGCTGTTTCACGGATTGCCTCATCGTGACCTGTAAGTGCTGCAAAGGGTGAAAACTGCGCAGCACGGTCGTAATTTGACATATGTGGTCGTTTTTTCGACTGATAATGTGGGAGATTGATTATATCTTTATATCTGTCGTCCATTTTCTTTTCCTTTACAAATCAAGTTTCATATAAATCGTATTGTCCAAAGGGCTTTTGTTGTAACATCCGATTTCGTAAAAACCGATTTTCCTATACATTTTTATTGCAGTTGTTAAAAAAGGTAATGTATCGAGAAGCATACTGCCATACCCTATTTCTTTTGCATCTGAAATCACCTTTTCAACAAGTAGTTTTGCAATTCCTTTATTCCTGAATTGTGGTTTCACATAGAGTCTTTTCAGTTCACATTGTGTATCTTTGAGTTTTCTCAATGCAATACACCCTGCAATCTGATTTTCACAGAACGCTACATAAAGCCTACCATATGGCAAACCATATTTTTCTTCTAAATTTTCCAATTCACGGTCATATTTCTGAATTTCAAGATAATTTTTAAACTCAGCATCTCCCGAAACAAGAAAATCGGTATATTCTGTAAACAACCTTTTGACTTCCTCTTTTAATTCATATCCATATACAAGTTTTACATCCATTTTTATGCCTTGTGACCGCCAATCTGACTGTTTCTATCCTTTGCTGTTGCACCTTCTTCAAGATTCATACCCTTGAGAATTGCGTTTTTGCCATATTTCTTTTTTATATCAAGCACAGCCTGTTGCATACGTTTTTCTTTTTCAAGGATTTCGTCCTCACGCTGACGTTTTTTCTCAAGTGCTTCATAATCCGTAAACAAATCAAGCTGTTCTGGGACTTTTTCCTGAATATCACTTTCTCTTTCAAGCTTACATACTGCAATTGTGATTCTTCGCACCAAGAGTCCCTTGTTCACGATTTTATCGAAAAGCTCTATGGTTGCATCAACAATAAGCTTTGCCGAAGATGTCTGTCGAGTGAGATTAGCAGTACCGTGAGCATATTTCGGCACTTGTCTTCCGTAATGGTCAGTGATAATCTCACCCTTATATGTACTTCTTATGTTTTCATTGGTAAGATTTTCGATATCATAGCCTACTGTCAGCACTATCTGATTTGTTACAAGACCCTTTTCAACAAGGTCAAGAGCTAAAAGCTCAGTCATTTCTCTTGTTACAAGCCTTGCTTTATCAAAATAGTATGGTTCATGAAGCACCTGACCTGAGCTTAAGGAATTTGTTGATGGCTTATACGATTTAACATCTGCTATTGTGCAGGGCTCCCATCCCCAGGCGTGGTCAATAAGCAACTCAGCATTTATTCCAAATAATTTATAGAGAAAATCCTCGTCCAAAATAGAATATCGTGCGATATCACCCATGGTGTAAATTCCGTAGCCTGCAAGTTTTGTTGCAATGCCCTTACCAACTCTCCAGAAATCAGTAAGAGGCTTATGTGACCATAGCTTTTCACGGTAGCTCATTTCGTCGAGCTCTGCAATTCGCACACCGTCCTTATCAGCAGGAATATGCTTTGCTACAATATCCATAGCAATTTTTGCAAGGTACATATTTGTACCGATTCCTGCAGTTGCAGTAATTCCCGTTGTACTTAGCACTTCTCTTATAAGCTTTCTTGCGAAATCGTGTGCTGTCATTTTATATGTTGCAAGATAATGAGTTATATCAATAAAAACCTCATCAATGGAATAAACGTGAATATCCTCAGGTGCAATATATTTAAGGTATACATTATATATACGTGTGCTGTATTCCATATAATACGCCATACGAGGTGGTGCAACGATATAATCAAGCTCTAATGATGGATTTTTTTCAAGGTCAATGTAGTCTGATGATGAGCCTGTGAATTTTTTACCCGGTGCATTGCTTTTTCTTTGATTATTGACCTCACGCACTCTTTGTATAACCTCAAAAAGCCTTGCTCTGCCTGAAACACCATAAGATTTTAAAGATGGAGTAACAGCAAGGCAGATTGTCTTTTCGGTACGGCTTTCATCGGCTACAACGAGATTCGTTGTAAGTGGGTTCAATCCTCTTTCAATACATTCAACTGAAGCATAAAATGACTTTAAATCTATGCACAAATATTTTCTTTCTGTCACCTGCTTCAGCCCTTTCCTATGAAATATACCTACATAATATAATAATACCATAATTTTTTCAATTATTTTTGCGCAAATTGTCTTTACAAATTTAAATTTTTAACATATAATTGTTTTAACTTATTAAAGTGAAAGGATGGGTTCAATTATGGAAAAAGGACTCAAAAAACAATACGGCCTTTTAATGGCTATCTGCATGGTTGTAGGTACTGTTGTAGGCTCAGGTGTTTTCTTTAAAGCTCAGGCTATTCTTAACACAACTAAAGGTGATATGCCATTAGGTATCCTCGCATGGATTATCGGTGGTATAGTTATGATTTGCTGCGTTCTCGCATTCTGCGTTATGGCTCAGCAATATGAAAAGGTTAACGGACTTGTTGACTATGCGGAAGCAACTGTCGGTAACAGATATGCTTACTTTATGGGTTGGTTCGCAACAACAATCTACACTCCAGCAATGACATCAGTTCTTGCATGGCTCACAGCAAGATATTTCCTTACATTCTTAGTTTCTGTAAACCCTGATTTACAGCTCGCAGGTGACCCTGTTACAGGTACTGAAACATTCCTTCTTGCAGGATTTATTCTCATCTGTGTTTTTGCTATCAACACACTTTCTTCAAAACTTGCAGGTAAGCTTCAGATTAGTGCTACATTTATCAAGCTTATCCCTCTTCTTTTAATGGCTGTTGTTGGTACAATCTATGGTCTTTCACATGATATTACAGGTGCTCCTGTTGATGCAAGTTCTTCAATGCTCAGTGCTAACTTTGCAACTGGTGCTGGCAACTACTCACCACTCTTCGGTGCTGTTGTTGCTACTGCTTTCGCTTATGAAGGCTGGATTCTTGCTACATCTATTAACTCAGAAATCAAAAATTCTAAAAAGAATCTTCCAATCGCACTTATCCTTGGTGGTATCATCATCATCGCAATTTACTTGTTCTACTACATCGGTATTGCTGGTGGTGCTCCTGTTGCTACACTTATGGAAAGTGGTACAACAAGTGCTTTCACAACAGTTTTCGGTAATGTTCTTGGTAACATCCTTAACCTCTTCGTTGCAGTTTCTTGTCTTGGTACTCTTAACGGTCTTCTCATCGGTTGTATCCGTGGTATGTACTCAGTTGCTGTTCGTGGTTATGGACCTAAAGTTGACCTTATGAAACAGATTGACCCAGCATCAGGAATGCCTTCAAACTCATGTATCGTTGGTCTTGTAATCGTTGGTGCATGGCTTGTTTACTTCTATGGTGCAAACCTTACAGCAACACCTTGGTTCGGCAAGTTCAGCTTTGACTCATCAGAACTTCCAATCATCACAATTTATGGTCTTTACATTCCTATGTTCATTAACTTCATGAGAAAAGAAAAGAGCCTTCCAGCAGTTAAGAGATTTGTTCTTCCTGCACTTGGAATTATCGGTTCTGCATTCATGGTAATTGCTGCTGTTTATTCACACGGTTACACACCATATATCAATGCAAAAGCAAATGGTGAGTTCTCTTGTCCGGTTCTTTTCTACCTTATCGTGTTTGCTGTAATTATGGCAATCGGTATGCTCGTAATGAATCCAAAGAAAAAGGCAAAATAAGAAATATCAATAACAACATTCAGCCTGTGAGGAAAAACCTTACAGGCTGTTTTTCTTGAATTTTTTTGCATATTAATATATAATACATTTATGTTGTGAGGGAGGTAATCACAATGAATGTTTATAAAAGTATATCAGAATTAATCGGCAAAACACCATTGCTTGAATTATGTAATATCGAAAGTGAATTCAGCCTTAAAGCAAAGCTTTTTGCAAAGCTTGAATATTTTAATCCTGCAGGAAGTGTCAAGGACAGAGTTGCGTTACAGATGATAGAGGATGCTGAAGATAAAGGCATTCTCAAAAAAGGCTCTGTAATTATTGAGCCTACAAGTGGCAACACGGGAATAGGTCTTGCTTCTGTTGCAGCATCAAAGGGTTATCGTCTTATTATCACAATGCCTGAAACAATGTCCGAGGAAAGAAGAAAGCTGATTGCCGCTTACGGTGCTGAATTGGTGCTTACTGACGGAAGTCTTGGTATGAGTGGTGCAATCCAAAAGGCAGAGGAATTATCAAAAGAAATTCCAGACAGCATTGTGGCAGGACAGTTTGTAAACCCTGCTAACCCAAAAGCACATTTCAATACAACAGGTCCTGAAATATGGGAGGATACTGACGGAAGCGTTGATATTTTCGTTGCTGGTATTGGCACAGGTGGTACAATCACGGGCACAGGTGAATATCTCAAGTCAAAAAATGGAAATATTAAGGTTATCGGAATTGAGCCTTGTGACTCCCCTGTCCTTTCAGGTGGCAAGGCAGGTTCTCACCCTTTACAAGGTATTGGTGCAGGATTTGTTCCCGAAGTGCTTAACACAGAAATTCTTGATGAAATCGTGACTGTTTCAGGTGACGAGGCATTTGAATCGGCAAGACTCCTTGCAACAAAGGAAGGTGTGCTTGTGGGTATTTCATCAGGTGCAGCACTCCACACAGCCATCGAAGAAGCAAAAAAAGAAGAGAACAAAGATAAAAACATCGTTGTTCTACTTCCTGATTTAGGTGACAGATACTTGTCAACAGAGTTATTTTAATATGTAATTTAACATCTTATATGGGACGTCGATTCGGCGTCCTTTTTTATTTTTCTCTCTATGCACTCAAAAATGCATACAATATAAAGCTGGGTGGAAATTTTTTCTTAACTCAGCTTTTCATTTAATCAAGGATTTTCACAAATATAAACATAATGCTCGTCAAAATCTTCGTAGTCTTTATCTTCACCATCACCTTGTGCACCAAGAATGGTGTCTACATAATCTTCAACCAACCACAAATATTCTCTACCTTCATTATCTTCAAATAACTGAACTTTATCGCCCTGCATAGATTGTTCCCATTTTGAAAGCCCTTCCGTTCTGGAATCTTCCCAAATTATTGCTCCAAACATTTTTGCGGGATAGGCGTACTCTGGCAACTCATCTATTCTTATGTAAACATCATCTTTATATGTTATTGAGGAATAATCTGAAGCAACCAGAAATGGTTTTTCCGAAGCTACAAAAATAACAGAAAAAACAAAACAATCCAAAATAATCCACAGCAAAAAAAATGCTATTACAGAAAAACAGCTACCTAAACAGCCAATTTTCTTACCGCTGTTTCGCTTTTCAGTGTTTGCCTTGTGAATTTCAGCATTCAAAATGTTTTTCTTTAAAACATTAGGTTTGCATAAATGTTTGAAATACATGCCTCTCAATGGATATGCAAGAAACATTGTAATGAAATCCAGCCCCAAATCAGACTGCAAACCTAATTTTTTGTACTTTTTAATTATTTCTTTACTGTTCTTTCCCTTTGCATTTAACAGTTCAACCTGTGTGCTGTCATCGCAAATAATTTTTGGATACATAATCTGGAAATCTTGCAACATCCAGGTTTTATCCCCCAAATCAAACCCGTCATGTTCAATCGTAATCAATGCATCATCACATATATTGGAAATCTTATATGTACAGTCAACCTGCAAAATAAGATTCATCAACTCGGATGTTGCCTTCTTAAAAAATTTAAACACAATTTTATCTTTTAGCGTTTCTGCACTATTATTCAATTCTCCAAATAATTCATCATTTAAAAACTCACCTATAATCTTAACAACAATCGAATCTGTTTTATCACTTATTTCAATCCATTTGCTTTCATCCACCCCTATTGAATGCAACTGTCCATCGACATCAATCTGCATGATATAATAAAAATTATTCGCTATACAAATTCTTTTAATTCCATCTTTACTTGCAGAAAGAATGTCCTCAATAGTTGTATCCAATGCGAAAGCAAGTTTTTCAAAAGTTTCCATTCTTGGGAAGGCTTGTCCGTTTTCCCATTTGGATATCGATTTGTCAGAAACATCTAATTTATCAGCGAGTTCGGTTTGTGTAAGATTTTTTTCTTCACGTAACTTACAAATATAATTTCCAAATTTGTACATGTTCAAGCTTATCACCTCTATGCTTATTGTACTTGTTTTTCATATTTTTGCAATAAAAATCAAGGTAGAATTTAATTAGAAATTAAAGAACTACCTTAAGCAGGTTATTAAGCTCATCAATTCTGATAAAAATGGCGGGGTCAAGACCCCGCCCTACCATCTTATAGCTTTTTATCTTTTTCAAGTGATGCTTTTACAGCGTCCATAACTGCTATGTCAAAGCCTTCACTCTGAAGCTTTGCAACGCCTTCGATTGTTGTTCCACCTGGTGAACAAACGCTGTTAATCAATGCCCAAGGATTATTGTCCTTATCCTCAAGAATCATTTTTGCACTGCCGAGTACAGCCTGTGCGCAGATTTTAAGTGCCTCATCCTTTTTCATTCCGTTTTTAACAGCTTCACGAGCCATTGAATCAATGAACATAAAGGAATATGCAGGTGAACATCCTGAAATTACACCAAAAAGCGGAAACTGACTTTCAGAAAGCTCCATCACCTCACCAAAAGACTTACAAAGTCCCTTTACAAATTCAAGTTCTGTGTCAGTTGTGTAGTCATTTTTACAGACTGCACTCATTGAAGCACCGACCTTTGCATTGATATTTGGCATAACACGGACAATTGGTGTATTCTCATTCAAAAATCCACCGATATATTCAAGAGTTTTTCCTGCACCAATCGAAACAACTATTGCGTTATTAAGGTTATCCTTAATCTGTGGTAAAACAACAGGGAAAACCTGTGGCTTAACTGCAAGGACAACAAATTCACAGCTTTCTGCAAGTCCTTCAACAGTTGAAGATGTATTTACACCATATTCCTTGTTGAGAAAATCTGCTTTTTGTGTATCCACATCAAACACGCAGATTTCACTACCCTTAAGAAATTCTGACGTAACAGCACCACCGATTATAGCAGTTGCCATATTACCACAACCGATAAAACCAAGCTTATACATAATTATTCAACGTCCGATGTACAGTGACAGCACTTTGTAGCATCAATTGCGATTTCGCTCTTACAGAATGGGCAAACCTTTGTTGTAGGTGCTTCTTCAACAGCAGCTTCTTCTTTAGCTGTCTTTGCTCTGAGAGTATTGATACCCTTAACAAGGCAGAAAATTACGAATGCAACGATAATGAAATTAAGTACAACTGCAATAAAGTTACCGTAAGTAAGAATTGCAGCACCTGCTTCTGTTGCTTCTTCAATAGATGCATAGTCACCACCGTCAAGAGCTACAAACTTTGTTGCAAAGTCAACACCCTTTAATGCAAGACCGATAAGAGGCATAATAATGTCGTTTACAAGTGAGTTAACGATTGACTGGAATGCACCACCGATAATAACGCCGACTGCAAGGTCGATTACGTTACCACGCATAGCAAATTCTTTGAATTCTTTTAAAAATCCTTTCATTTTTAAATCCTTCTTTCTTAAAAAATTATGTAAAAATTATATCATAAATTTTATAGATTTCAATACTATTTTACACCTGTACCGTCAAAATCAGGAATATATTTTGTCTGAGATGAGGACTTTTCCTGCATAAAACCATTCTGAAGTCCTAAATCGAGGAAACAGTCCACAACCTTATTATATTCAGCAGTTGTAAGTCGTCTGTTAAGCTCCTTGAATTCGCTTATATTTCCATAAGGTGTGTACTGACTCATAAGGCTTATATACGTGTCATCAGGCAGATTTTCCTTTATCCACAAAAGGAGATTTTTGCTTTCGTCAACGTTGGCAGGTAAAACAAGATGACGGATAATAAGACCTTTTTGAATTATACCGTCTTTAAACTCATTTTTCGGTTGCTGACGATACATTTCAAGAATCGCTTTGCTTGTCTTTTCAAAATAGTCAGGACACTTTGCATATTTCTGTGATTTTTCACTACTGAAATATTTTAAATCAGGAAGATACACGTCAACAAGTCCTTCTAATTGCTTCAATGTTTCAACGCTATCATATCCTGAGCTGTTATACACAACTGGTACTGATGGCTTGTATTTATTAAGTGCATCAATGAGAATATGAGAAAAATGAGTAGGATTCACAAAATCGATTGTGTGAACACCTTTGGCTTCAAGCTCCTTCATAATCTCAACAAGTCGGTCAGTGATAATTTCCTCACCCTTGTTCTCGTGGCTAATAGGATAATTCTGACAAAAACAGCATTTAAGACTACAGCCTGAAAAGAAAATTGCACCTGTACCACGCTCACCACTTATGCACGGTTCTTCCCAATTATGGATATCAGCACGTGCAAGGACAGGGTTCAAGGGCATTTTGCAAAAGCCGTTACCTGAAATTTCCGTTCGTTCTATATTACATTTTCTTGGGCATAAATTACAAAGCATATTTTCACCAACCAACTCTTTGCAGGCGTGGAAGCCTGCCACTACGCGTTGCTATATTCTATCACAAATACACTTGATAATCAAATAAAATTAGAGTATAATACCCTTATCAATTTGTGAGGTGATAATATGCTTCTTACAATGGATATAGGAAATACCAATATTAACATCGGTCTTTTTCAGGATGATGAATTGACTGTCAGCGCAAGACTTGCCACAGAAAGACAGAAAACTGATGACCAATATGCTATGGATTTCACTAATATTTTTGTAATGCATAAGATTAATGCTGATGAGATTTCAGGTGTTGTGATTTCTTCTGTTGTACCTGAAATTACAGAATCAGTTACAAGTGCTATTAAAAAGCTTACAGGAAAGGATTCCTTAATTCTTTCTCCAGGAGTTAAAACAGGGCTTAACATTCTCATTGACAACCCTGCACAGCTTGGTGCTGACTTGGCAGCAGGTGCAGTCGGTGCAGTTGCCAATTATCCGTTACCTGCATTCATCATTGACCTTGGTACAGCAACTAAAATTTGTGCAGTTGACAAAAACAAGGGCTTCAGAGGATGTATGATTGCTCCCGGTGTGCAGATTTCACTTAAGGCACTTACTGACACAAGCTCACTTCTTCCTACAATCAGCCTTGAGCCACCTAAAAAGGCTTGTGGCACAAATACAGTTGAGAGTATGCAGAGTGGTATTGTTCTCGGTACTGCCGCTATGATTGACGGTATGCTTGATAAATTTGCAGAGGAATTAGGTGAGCCTGCAACAATCGTTGCAACAGGCGGTCTTTCATATTTCATTTCACCTGTTTGTAAACGAGAAATTGTTTATGACCGTCACCTTATCTTAAAAGGACTTAAAGCAATTTACGAAAAGAACAATTAAATAACTAATTTTCATCAATATTTTGCGTTGCATCCATAGTGAGCAACAGCAAGGAGGAATATAAAATGAAAACAACAAAAGGAGTAAGAAAGGCTAAAACCCTTATGCTTACTCAAAATGCAGTGCTTGCGGCAATTGTGGTACTTATGGCGTTTACCCCTATCGGCTACCTTAGGTTAGGTGCTGTGGAAACGACCTTTATTATGATACCTGTTGCAGTTGGTGCTATTAGTTTAGGTGAAAAATCAGGAGCATTTTTAGGACTTGTATTTGGTGTTTCAAGTTTTATTCAATGCTTTGGTATGTCACCATTCGGAGCAGCATTGCTCCAGATTAACCCTATTTTCACGTTCATAATGTGCCTTGTGCCAAGAATTCTTATGGGTTATTTCTGCGGAATAATCTACAAAGCACTTTGTAAAGTGAAAAAAGGTGTTGCAGTTGTTATTGCAAGTTTTTGTGCCCCTGTTATCAACACCGCACTCTTTATGGCATCCCTTATTCTTTTCTTCGGTAAGAGTGATTACATAATGGGAATGAGAGCAGGAACAGAAAACATCTGGGCATTTATGGTTGCCTTTGTTGGAATTAATGGTGTTATGGAAATTGTGACAACAACACTAATTACACCACCCGTCTCATTGGCAGTGCAGAAAGCTGTAAAGAAATTTAAGTAAAAATATTGACCACTTGTTTTTCGTCAAGTGGTCTTTTATTTTATATAACATTATTCTCTTTTAAAAATTCTATAGACTGATTCACCCATTGACCTGCTTCAAGTCCGTCAGCAAGTCCAAATCCGTGAACATTACCACGATAAATATGTACTTCGTTCGGTACTTTCTTCTCATTAAGAACCTTTTCTGCTACAAGGCAGTTTGTTTCAGCAGGTACAATCGGGTCATATTTCATGGAAAACAAAAACATTGGTGGGTAATTCTCATCAATAAGATTTTGCACACTCAATTTGTGCGATAATTCTTCACTATAATTTTTGCCAAGAAAAATTTTATCACAGGTAATTCCGAAATCCTTACATTTCAAATCTATCATCGGATATCCACCTATAACTGCATTTGGTTTTCCGTCAATGTGAGATAAATCCCCGGTCAAATCCCTCAATTCATCGTGAACACCACTGACGCTTGTTGCGAGATGACCACCTGCAGAAAATCCCATAGCAATAACCTGATTTTCGATTACATTCCATTTTTCTGCATTATTACGAACTGTTTGAATCGCACGGATAAAATCAAGCTGTGGACAAGGATAACGACAAGGTGATGTACGATAACACACGACAAATGCGTGAAAACCAAGTTCATTGAAGCGTTTTGCAATATCCACACCCTCGTGTCCCATACAAACATTGAGATATGCACCACCGGGAGCAATTACCACGGCAGGTGCTTTTTTGTCTATTAAAAACGGAACCATATAAGGTTTTCTTTCACCATCATAAATAGGAATATCCTTTTCGTCCCAAAGAAGAATGCTTCGACTGTCCGTTACAGGAATAACATTATCCTGACCATTAAAAAAGCCGACTAAATCCTTTGCAAAGCCTTTTAAACTATTCGGTGCAAACCTTTCAAGAGTGCTGAATTTAAATGGTTCTAAAAATCTTAAAAGTCTGTTTATTTCAGGTACTGAAGAATAACTTTTAAGCCAGAAATTGGCTTCCTTATCATTTCTCACATCACGAAGTTTTTGTTCCATTTTAATCATATTAAAACACCTCCACGCCAACTACTAATCTATCTTTTTTAGTGTGACGAAGTACACCTTTATAAATAAATCTGCCAAATCCGCGTACAGAAATTTTATCATTCACATTGGCTGTTGCTGACGGACTCAGTTTCACGACACCATTTACAAAGACCTTTTCCGTATTGAAAAGTGGCAAAACCTGACTTCGTGACATTTTGTAAATGGCTGATACAATTACATCAAGTCTTTCTGAGGACACAATAATTTCTCTGTTTTCAGGCTGTGGGAGTGCATTTGTAGGAATATTATCCGTCAATTCGCATTTAACGGTTGTATGCCTTACCTGAGTGAGATTTTCAAGAATGTAATCGGTAATATTTTCAAGGCAGAAAAGATAACCGCAGTTTTCATTTATAATAATATCACCTAAAACATCGCGACGAATTCCAAGTCCCATTAGTGAGCCTAAAAAATCACGATGAGAAAGTGCATCAGCAAATTTCTGATTAACTGGCTTTATGAGGATACATTTTATAGGATAATCCGTGTTGTCTGTAAAATATTCTCTGTCACCAAAACAGGCAACACATCTTTCAGCATCTTCATATCCACCCCAGAGAGTTGCTTTCACAGGTAAACGGACAGCACAAAGTTCCGATATCTCGGAAAGTCCTAAGAAATCGGAATAAACTGTGTATCCTCGTTCATTTGAACGAATTGCCAATTCTTCAAATCGTTTTTGCTTTTCGGTCATAATTCCCACCAAAAACGGCGGGGTCAAGACCCCGCCCTACCATATTAAACATTATAATATTTTTCCATTCGCTTTTTGTTGATAATATGAATAATGATTATTACCGCAACGGCTGCGATTACCGAGAAGAAGCCTATATAAAGTCCTTGGGCATCATTTTCACCTTTCACCTTCATCCACAAGGAGTTCATATACTGCAATGTGTCAGTAGGCAGGTTGTGGAATGCCTGAGTATTTTTTAATGCCTTTGGATAAACTGCTTCACTGTCTATAAGAGAATAATCCTCGTTCTGCAAAACTGCCTTATTTGGTGTTGCATAATAGATATACTCTGCATTTGCAAGAGCAACCTCAGGCTCAAGCATAAAGTTGATAAATGCTTCTGCACCCTTTTTATTCTGTGATGCTGACGGAATACACATTGCATCATAGAATGTGTTTACGCCCTCTTTAGGGAAAACAAATCCTAAGTCAGGATTGTTTTCAACCATAAGCTCATAGTCACCTGCATAGTAAGTAGCAAAAGCGTATTCACCACTTTCCATTTTAATGAAAACCTCATCCATTACGTATTCAGGCTTTACATTTTTACGCTGTTCCATAAGCAAGTCTGCAGCAGCATCCCATTGTGCTTTTTCAGTATTGTTAATACTCTGTCCCAACACAAACTGTGCAATAGCAAAGGAGTCACGAGGGTTATTGAACATAAGAACCTTGCCCTTATACTGTTCATCCCAAAGCACCTTCCAGCTGTCAGGCTTTTCAGTCACCATATTCTTGTTATAAATAAGAATTGTTGTGCCGATATTGTAAATTACTGCATAATCGCTTATACCGTTTTCAACAAGGTAACCGTATTTTTCGTTGTCAAAATACTTTTCGTAATTTGGAATATTACTGTAATCAAGCGGAAGAAGCATATCTTCAGAAAGAAGACGCTCAACCATATAGTCAGACGGAATAATGATGTCATAGCTGACACCACCGCCTGAAAGCTTTGAATACATATTTTCATTTGACTCGAATGTTGTGTAATTCACATCACAGCCTGTAAGTCGTTCAAATTCACTTACAACATCAAGCTCTTCGTCGTCAATGTATTCACCCCAGTTGTAAACATTGAGGATTGTTCCTTGTAATCCGAGATTCTTGTAATACTCTACTGTTTCGTCAGGGAAAATTTCATCCTCAGCATATACGGGCAGTGCAAAAACTGACAAGGCAATTATTATACAAAGCATTAGGGAGAAAAACTTTTTCATTAAGATTCCTCCTTCTGCTTTCTTCTCTGTTTCTTATCAGAGCGTGACTGTGCCACATTCATAAGAATAAGAAGAACAAACATTGCTACAAATATAAGAGTTGAGAGAGCGTACATATCCGGCTTAACTCTCTTTTTTGTCATTGAGAAAATGTGAATAGGCAAGGTCTGGAAATCAGGTCCGTTTGTAAAGTAGCTGATTATAAAGTCATCAAGTGACAATGTAAACGCCATAATTGCGCCTGAAATAATTCCCGGTAAAATTGCAGGGAAAACAACCTTGAAAAACGCCTGTATTGGTGGACATCCCAAATCCTGCGCTGCCTCATAAATTCTGTTGTCTGTCTGCTTAAGCTTTGGCAAAACAGAAAGGATAACGTAAGGCAGCTGGAAAGTAACGTGGGCAATTAAAATTGTCCAGAAGCCCAAAACATCACGCTTATTGAACATTACACCTGCAAATACGAAGAGAAGCATCATTGAAATACCTGTAACGATTTCAGGGTTCATCATAGGAATATTTGTAACTGTCATAACAGATGACTTTATGTGCTTGTTTCTCATTGAGTTGATACCAACAGCAGCAAGAGTGCCCAAAACAGTTGCAATAGCAGCAGAAGAAACTGCAAGGACTATTGTATTTTTAAGTGCATCCATTGTTACCTTATCCTGAAAAAGCTTTTCGTACCATTGAAGTGAAAAGCCCTCAAAGATATATGTGCTTTCGCTTCCGTTAAATGAGAACACCATCATAACAATCATTGGTGCATAAAGGAATGCGAAAACGAGTGCTAAATAAAGCTTTGATAATGGAGATGTTTTTGTCATATAAGCACACCTCCGTCGTCATCACTGTCTGTGAAATAATTAAGTACACCAAGACAGATTAAAATCATAACCATAAGAACGAGGGACAAGGCAGCACCAAGGTTGTAGTTATATGCAGTCTGGAACTGACCCTCAATAACGTCACCGATAAGTGTAATCTGTCCTCCACCTAATTTTTGTGTAATATAGAATGTACTTACGCAAGGAACGAAAACCATAGTCACACCACTTGCAATTCCGGGAACTGAAAGTGGAAAAATAACCTTACGAAGACAGTAAAGCTTATTACAGCCCAAATCCTGTGCAGCCTCAACAAGTGAATTATCCATTTTTGAAAGTGCTGTGTAAAGTGGAAGAATCATATATGGTAAGAAATTATAAACCATACCAAGGATAACTGCGCCACCTGTATTAAGCATTCTCAAAGGTTCAACACCAAAAAGGCCTAAAAATCTGTTGATTACACCTGATTCACCTAAAATTGTAATCCACGAATATGTACGGATAAGAAAGCTCATCCACATCGGAAGCATAACAAGCATTGTTGCAACACGCTGAAATGAAGCCTTAGTCTGTGCTAATGCGTAGGCAAAAGGATATGCGATAATAAGGCAAATCACCGTTGCAACTGCACCATAGCTGATTGAGAGGACAAATGTTGTTGTATAATCTCCAATCTGACTTATGTTGTTCCAAGTGAAATTACCGTCAGCATCCGTAAATGCGTAATAACCAACCATTATGAGCGGTGCTACTATAAATAACACCGACCAAAGCATATAAGGTGCATTAAGCATCTTCTGAAGGAATGAGGATTTTTTCATTATTCCTCACCTACCTGCACCTGAGAAAGCTCATCAAATTCGTCACTGAATGAGCTGTAGTCACCATAAAGACCTGAGTACTGAGATTTCTTCATAACGTGCATTTCATCTGGGTCGATAGAAATACCGATAACATCGCCAACCTCACTCTTATCAGTTGTCTGAATCATCCATTTGAAATCGTCAATATCAACGATGATTTCATAATGAACACCCTTGAATGTAACTGAAGTAACTGTACCCTGAAGCATACCATCTTCAGGCGCAACAACGTCAATATCCTCAGGACGGATAACAACGTCAACAGGCTCATTGTGTTTAAAGCCCTTATCAACGCACTTGAATTTAATGTTATTGAACTCAACAGTGAAGTCCTCTTTCATAATACCGTCAAGAATATTACTTTCACCGATAAAGTCAGCAACAAAGGCATTTTTAGGCTCATTGTAGATATCAAGAGGTGTACCAATCTGCTGAATAACACCCTCATTCATAACAACAACTGTGTCTGACATTGAAAGAGCTTCTTCCTGGTCATGAGTAACATAGATAAATGTGATACCAAGCTTCTGCTGAATGTTTTTAAGTTCAAGCTGCATATCCTTACGAAGCTTTAAGTCCAGAGCACCCAAAGGCTCGTCAAGAAGGACAACACGAGGATTAACAGCCAAAGCACGGGCAATAGCCACACGCTGCTGCTGACCACCTGAAAGGGAGTCGATTTTACGTGGTCCAAAGCCCTTTAAATTTACGAGAGTAAGCATTTCGCTTACCTTTTCTTTAATATCCTTTTCCTTCCACTTCTTCTGACGAAGACCAAATGCGATATTTTCATATACATTCAAGTGAGGAAAAAGGGCATAACGCTGAAAAACGGTGTTCACCTGACGCTTATATGCAGGAACACCATTGATATTTTTTCCTTCGAAAATAACATCACCTGAATCCTGCTGTAAAAAACCTGCGATTATACGCAAGGTAGTAGTTTTACCACAGCCTGAAGGTCCGAGCAAGGTGATAAACTCACCGTCACGGATATAAAGGTTGATGCTATCAAGAATTTTATGGTCGTCAAAGCTGACGCTTATGTTTTTGAGGTCGATAATAACTGGATTGTTTTTCAATTATGCAGCCCCTTTCCAACCGATAGATATAGTTGGAGCAGTCACCTAAGACTGCTCCTAATTGGTATGTTTTTAATATAATCAAATTTCGACAAAAAGTCAATAATTTTTTAAGATTTTTGGTGAAAAAATTTACTTGATTTCACTTACAATTCTGCTTAATTCATCAGGATTTCGTGTTGTGATATTATCAGGTGCAAATGATAGGATTTTATACATATTTTTTATGTCATCAACAGTCCAGATTGACACTAAAAGACCTTTTTCGTGGAAAATCTTTACAAGCTTTTCTGATGCACCTGTGTACTTGAAGTTTATTCCCACAGCGCCTGCCTGCTTTACCTTGTCAACAACTGAAAGAATGTACTTTTCGTTGTTCTTTTTCCACCATTTCACCTTAAAATTAAGGTAGTATGGAACTTTTGGACTATCTTTTTTCACTGAGTCCACAAAGCCTTCATGAACGCCTGTATAGAAAATTCTTTTTTCGATACCGTATTTCTCAGCCAACGGGTAAACCTTCCCAAGAGCATCACAGGTTTTTATATCTACATTCACTTTGATATTTTCAAATTTTGAAACATATTCAAATGCTTTATCAAGAGTAACCTCTCCACCGACAGGTTCGTCGTGAGATAATACAGGCTCACCGTCTTCTGCAAATCGCAAATCAAATTCCACAACAGGCGCGCCACTTTCTGCACCGGCTTTAATTGACTCTAAACTGTTCTGTACGGTTCCCATACAGCCTGTATGTGCTGTAAATGTAAAATCTTTTGGTAATTTTGTCTTTTTGTATTTATTCATTTTCATCAACCCACTTCCTGACTATATTTTAATATTGTTTGTATCATAAATCAAGTTGATTTTAAATTTATTATATGATAAAATCTTCTCCGTAAAGGTTCGGTATGTCGGGGAATCAGGTGAAATTCCTGAACGAGTCCGTCGCCGTAAGCAGATATGACACTTCCACTTACTGCCGCAAAGTAAGATAAGCCATTGAGCAGATGCTTGAGAAGGCGGAAATGTCACAAAGCTGCAAGTCGGAATACCCGGTGCTGAAATTTTCTTTGTCACGGTAACTGATATATGGAAAAGCCTTTATGAAAAATAAAATATCCTATAAGGAGAGAAAGACTATGAATGAAATTATTAAAAATCGTTTCCGTTCTGTTCTTTCAGTGGTGCTTATTGCGGCTATGGTACTCACTTTTGCAGGTTGCGGACAAAAGCAGGTTGAGGAAAACCCTCAAACAACACAAAATCAGCAGGAAGTTGTAGAACAAAGCTTCAAATTCCGTGTAGTTGACCTTGATGGCACTGAAAAGGAATTTGATGTAAAGTACGACAATGAGAAAACTGTCGGTGAAGCGCTCAAAAATGAAGGTCTTATTTCAGGTGAAGAGGGTCAATACGGTCTTATGGTTAACACAGTTGACGGTCAAAAATACGACTACACTGCAGACGGTGCATATTGGGCATTTGAAATCAATGGTGAATACGCTATGACAGGTGTTGACTCAACACCAATCAAAGATGGTGAAGTGTATTCATTTGTGGCAACTAAAGCATAATGAAAAATCAGAAATATGAGAAATTAGTTGACCTTGTGGTGTTTGCCCTTCTGGGTGTCATAATGTTTGTTTCAAAATATATGACAGAAGCATTACCGAATATCCATTTTATTGGGATGCTGACAATGACCTATACCATTACATACCGTAAAAAAGCACTTATTCCGATTTATGTTTTCGTAATGCTGATAGGACTTTTTAACGGCTTCGGTCTTTGGTGGATTCCATATCTCTATATATGGACAATTCTTTGGGCAGTTACAATGCTTCTGCCAAAGAAAATGAGCACAAAAGTTGCTGTACCCGTTTATGTAATCGTTTGTGCACTCCACGGACTTTGCTATGGTACGCTTTATGCACCTGCACAAGCACTTATGTATGGGCTTGATTTCAAGGGGATGATAGCGTGGATTGGTGCAGGACTCTATTTCGATATCTTACACGGAATAGGCAACTTCGCACTTGGATTTTTGATTATTCCATTATCCAACACCCTGAAAAAAGCGCATAAAACAACAAACATTAACAATTAAAATCAGAAATGACGATGGAAGAGAAATCGACCATCGTCGTTTTTTCTTTATATTCGCAGAAATAAATGTAAAACATCTTTAATTTTTATAATCGGTGTGATACAATATTTTATGAGGTGGATATATATGAAAACAAATCGGATTTCTCCTGAAAAGCTTCGAAAAAAACAGCTTAATAAGGAAAAGGAACTCAAATATTGGGAAAAGCAAAAGGCAAGACCAAAGGGAAAGACATATTTCTGGTATCTTGTGTTGATTATTGCGCTTATTTATGCAGTTGATGAAATTGCTTCGCAAATCAATTCTCTTATGCAGACAGAAATTGCAAATGACTTTATTCAGAGTGAAAGCTCCGTTACAATTCTCAATCTTCTGAATGTTGTTGCAATACCATTTCAGATTTTAGGTATTCTTTACAGACCGTTAGCTGACCGTTTTGGCAGAAAGACATTTCTTATTATCAACACCTTTGGTATGGCACTTGCATTGTTCGTGATTTTCCTTTCACAGAATGTAGTTATGTACTTTATCGGTGCTTGTATGATTTTATTCTTTGTGCCACACGATATGCACGTTGTGTATATTATGGAAACTGCACCAAGCAAGAGTCGTGCTATTACATATTCCGTTGTGAAATTCTTTGCAAATATGGCAGTTATGTTAGTGCCTCTTCTTCGTAGATGGTTAATGGCATCTGCCGGTGAATGGCGTAATGTTTACGTAATCCCTGCTATTGTGGGCATTGTTGTTTCACTCATTGCTCTTCTCTGTGCAAGAGAAACTGACGCATTTATTGATTCAAGAATCCGTTATCTCAGTATGACTGAGGAAGAAATTCAGGCTGAAAAACAACGAAAATCAGCACAGGATTCTCAGGGCGGACTTGTTGACGCTCTTAAATTCGGTTTCAGCCATAAACAGCTTCGTTGGGTATTTATCTGCTTTGCACTTGCAGGTATCGGTGTTGTAGGCAGTATGAATTATCAGGCTATTCTTTCTCACGGATACGCTATGAGTGTTTACGGTAATAATGCAAAAGAATTCCTTGACCTTGTCAGCGTTAAAGAGGTAAGTCAGGCACTCACACTCTATCCTATCGGTATGGCACTTTCACAGGTTATTATGGGCTTTATCTCTGACAAAAAAGGCAGAAAGACAGCGGCAATTACCGTTGCAACAAACTGTATTGTAAGCTTTGTTGTTTTTGCAGTAGGCTCAAAAATGAATCTTAATCCATCATTTGTAGGCTTCTTCTGTGGTGCGTTTGTAGGTAGCTATTATTCAACAAACGACATCCTTATTATGATGGCGAGCGAATCTGCACCAACAAATCTTCGTTCATCTGCAACATCGGCACAGACTGTTGTGGGCTTTATCGGATATGCAATAGGCTTTATTACAAACACAATTCTCGCACTCATTTTTGGTGACGGTGTTATCGGTACAGTTGCACTTTGCTTACTTGTACCAAGCTTCGTTGCAACACTTATTGCTCTCGTTAAAAAGACCCACGACACAAAGGGCATTGACCTTGATAAGGTTACAGGAACAGAATGGGATTAAAATAGAATATAATAAAAACATCAAAAGGAGAATGATTTTACTCATTCTCCTTTTTTGATTATAATATGAAATTATTTTACGCTTGCGATAAATTTCTTAAACTGTGCTTTGCCCTCTTCATTTCTGTCAAACACGCCACACTGTCCGAGAATTGCAGTAAACACAAGACCGATTTCGTCCTCAATGATTTTATCAATGTTGTTTTCATTGATTTCGTCATATTTTGCCTTGATTTTCATTGTCCAGTCGTAATGCTTTGCGATTCTTTCATCAGCCTTAATATCCTTGTTTTCAAGGATAGCATCCTTAAGGATTGCCATTTCTGTTTTAAGACGAGATGGTAAAACTGCAAGACCCATAACCTCAATAAGGCCGATATTTTCCTTTTTGATGTTATGATATTCAGGATGTGGGTGATAGAAACCATCAGGATATTCTTCAGTAGTAATATTGTTACGAAGAACAAGGTCGATTTCGTATTTGCCATTTACAAATCTTGTAATTGGTGTGATTGTGTTGTGAATTACACCGTCATCAGTTTTAGCAATAATAAATGCTTCATCGTCAGAATATTCACGCCATGTTGCAAGAATTTTACCTGCAAGAGTGCAGATTCTGTCAGTGTCATCACCCTGAAGACGGATAACTGACATAGGCCATTTAACGATACCTGCTGTTACATCCTCAAAGCCTTCAAATGTTACATATTCTTCGATTGGTGCTTTTGCCATTGCAAATTCATAACGACCACCCTGGAAATGCTCGTGAGTGAGAATTGAACCACCTGAAATTGGTAAATCAGAGTTTGAGCCGATGAAATAATGTGGGAATTGCTTAACAAAATCAAAAAGTCTTCTGAAATTCTTTTCACAAACCTGCATTGGCTTATGGCACTCATCAAAAACGATACAATGCTCGTTATAGTAAACGTAAGGTGAATACTGAAGGAATGCGTTTACACCGTCAAGGCAGATTGGAATAACTCTGTGATTCTGACGAGCTGGGTGATTAACTCTACCTGCATAGCCTTCATTTTCCTTACAAAGCATACACTTAGGATATGAGCTCTGCTCCATTTTTGTTGCAGCAGCAATAGCCTTAGGGTCTTTTTCAGGCTTTGCAAGGTTGATTGTAATATCAATATCACCATATTCTGTGCTTGTTACCCATTTAACATCATTCTTAATTCTGTATTCACGGATATAGTCAGATTTACGTGCAAGGTGGTAGTAATAATCAGTTGCGTCCTCAGGTGAGTCCTCATACTTTTCCTTGAAAGTCTTAATAACCTCTGATGGTCTTGGAGTAAGCACAGCCATTACCTTTGTATCAAACAAATCCTTATATACAACAGAATCCTCACAAAGACCCTTTTCAACTGCATAGTCAAGAATTACTTTAAGAATTTCTTCAAGGTCCATATTCTTCACTTCTGCATCAGTTTCCATACTGTCCATACAGAGAATTTCAAGAATTCGGTTAACAGCCCAGACTCTGTCTTCATTTTCTATAAGCTTTTCTCGTACACCGTAGTCAACGAGAGAATTTATAGCTTCATAAATATTCATCAAAAACACCCCATTGTAAATTTAATGATTGTTCATTTTATATTATAAATGAAAATGATAAGTTTTCAAGACATTTTTATAAATATGTTGAATATTTTTTTGAGTTGTGATAATATATTAAGGTTGCAAATGAGGTGCATAAATATGGTATATAATAATATATTGGAAGCAATCGGTCACACTCCTATGGTCCGTCTTAACAGAATGGTTGACGAGGACAGTGCCGAGGTGCTTGTAAAATACGAAGGTCTTAACGTTGGTGGTTCAATTAAAACAAGAACTGCTTACAATATGATTACTGATGCTGAAAAGAAAGGCATTATCAATAAGGATACAATTATCGTTGAGCCAACAAGTGGTAATCAAGGCATCGGCCTTGCACTTATCGGTGCAGTTAAGGGCTATAAAACTGTGATTATTATGCCTGACTCTGTCAGTGAAGAAAGAAGAAAGCTTGTTAATCACTATGGTGCTGAGGTTGTGCTTATTCACGATGACGGTGATATAGGTAAATGTATTGACGATTGTCTTCAGACTGCTATGAATATGCAGAAGGAAAATCCTAACGTGTATATTCCACAGCAATTTACAAATCCTAAAAATCCTGAGGTACATAAGCATCACACAGGCCTTGAAATTCTTGAACAGGTTGCAGGTGATATTCACGGCTTCTGTTCAGGTATCGGCACAGGTGGTACACTCAGTGGTATCGGTGAGGTTTTACAAAGACAGTATCCTGACATTGAAATATGGGCTGTTGAGCCTGAAAACGCTGCAATTCTTGCAGGTGGCACAATCGGAACTCATATTCAGATGGGTATTGGTGACGGTCTTATTCCTGACAACCTTAATCAGAATATTTACAGTGATATTTATATCGTTACTGACGAAGAAGCATTACAGACTGCAAAGAATTTAGCACGACTTGAGGGTATTATGTGCGGTATTTCAAGTGGTACAAACGTTGCTGCTGCACTTAAGCTTGCTAAAAAGCTCGGTAAGGGTAAAACAGTTGTTACTGTTCTTCCTGATACAGCAGAAAGATATTTCAGCACACCTTTGTTTAATGACTAATCATAAAAATTAAATAACTGCGCCTGTAGCTCAGTTGGATAGAGCGTCAGACTCCGACTCTGAAGGCCGCTGGTTCGATTCCAGTCAGGTGTGCCAAAAAAAGACGATTTTAAGAATCGTCTTTTTTAACAAAACAATCCTCATGGATTTGTTTTATTGCACAATCGCAGATTACTTCACATTACATCGCAATATTTCATTAAAAAAATTCAACGGAGAGTGGAAATCAAATTCCATTCTCCGTTTTTTGTTTGTGTATATGATTTTCGTTATGAATGATAAATTATAAATTAATCGGTTGGAGGCTTTTTGCTAATATTCCGTTGATTTGGGCGATGGCTGTGCCGTAATTTGTGATTGGCACATTATTTTCCTCACAGAAGCGTCGTCTGTACTGCATTTCACGCTCTGTCAGCATACAGCCACCACAATGAATCACAAGCGAAACACCTGTTAAATCTTCAGGAAAATCCTTACCTGATGTAAATTTAAAATTCAGTTCTTTTCCTGAGTATTCCTTAAGCCATTTAGGAAGCTTTTGTGTGCCGATGTCACCACATTGACGGTGATGAGTGCAACCCTCGGAAATGAGAATTGTGTCACCATCGTTGAGGTTTTTCATTTTTTCTGCACCTTTAATAGCACTTTCAAGGCTTCCCTTATACCTTGCCATAAGAATTGAAAAGGATGTAAGAGGAATGTCCCCTGTGATTTTTGACACAAATCCGAATGCCTGTGAGTCAGTTATAACCATTTTCGGTGACTCTTTAAGAGCGTTAAGAGTTGCTTTTAACTCTGTTTCTCTTGTAACAACGGGAACTGCACCTGAGTCAAGAATATCACGAATTGTCATTTGCTGTGGAAGAATGAGCCTTCCCTTTGGTGCAGCAGAGTCAATCGGTGTTACAAGGACTACTACGTCCCCTGCTTCAAGCAAATCACCAACAACTCTTTTGCTTTCATTCTGTAATTTCACAGCACCTGCAATTTTATTTTTAAGCTCATTGATATTTGTGCCGTTTTTTGCACTTACAAGAATTGTGTTATCATCTAACCCTATATTTTCTGCAAACAAATCTGACTTATTATATGCTACAACGAAAGGAATTTTCTTGCTTTCAAATAATGTGAGCATTTCACGGTCAGCCTGCTGCAGACCTACAGTTGAGTCCACAACGAGCACAGCAATATCAATATAATTGAGCACCTGCTTTGTCTTTTTTACTCGCATTTCACCAAGAGTGCCTTCATCATCAATACCGGGAGTATCAACGATTACAACAGGACCTAATGGCAAAAGCTCCATTGCCTTTTTCACAGGGTCAGTTGTTGTGCCCTTAACATCGGAAACAAGAGATAGTTCCTGACCTGTAACTGCATTTACAACGCTTGATTTACCTGCATTTCTCAGTCCGAAAAAACCTATATGAAGTCTTTCAGCTGATACAACATCATTTAAACTCATAATTAAAACCTGAAATCTCGTCTGTTTGACGCTTTAATATCTTCTACATTCTGAATTGCGATTGCTCTTGCCTTTGGATTAGGCACCTTCTGTAATTCCTTTTCAATAAGCTCAAAGCCGATTTTCTTTGTTTCCTCACTTGCGTAGTCAACAAGGAATTCTGTAAGTGTCATAAGAGCATTTGGGTGACAGCAATTCTGAATCTGACCATTCTTACAAAGTGCCATAAATCGGTCACCTGTTCGACCTTCACGATAGCAAGCAGTACAGAATGAAGGAATATGACCCTTTTCCATAAGCCAACGAACAACCTCGTCAAGTGTTCTCTGGTCAGAAACATCAAACTGTTCTGAATCGTGAGGACGTTCTTCCTCTGTATAACCACCAACAGATGTACGTGAAGCACCACTGATTTGAGAAATACCCATATTAAGCACCTTGCCACGAACCTCTTCTGATTCTCTTGTTGAGATAATCATACCTGTATATGGAACAGCAATACGGATACAAGCGATAATCTTTTCAAACATTTCATCTGAAATTGAATTGTCAAATACATCAGGGTCAATGTCGTCTGCACGCTTGATACGAGGAACGCTGATTGTATGAGGACCAACACCGTGAACAGCCTCAAGATGTTCAGCGTGCATCATAAGACCAACAAATTCGTATTTGTAAAGCTCAAGTCCGAAGAGAACACCAAGACCAACGTCGTCAATGCCACCCTCCATAGCTCTGTCCATTGCTTCTGTGTGGTAAGCGTAATTGTGCTTTGGTCCTGTTGGATGAAGCTTTTCATAGCTTTCCTTGTGATATGTTTCCTGGAAAAGAATGTATGTACCGATTCCTGCATCCTTAAGCTTTCTGTAATTTTCAACTGTTGTTGCTGCAATATTTACATTAACACGACGGATTGCACCATTCTTATGCTTGATACTGTAAATTGTGTCGATACACTCGAGGATATATTCAATAGGATTGTTTACAG
>JAEIGA010002239.1_pt1 | contig 30894 bp, 27 predicted proteins | sample 9270691 | NCBI WGS metagenome assembly JAEIGA01 (sample SAMN17057246, study PRJNA624740) | gut metagenome | biome: biome; isolation source: fecal sample | host: Bos grunniens | place: China: Xizang | collected 2019
GCGACGATGGTGAGGATCGCGTAGAAGTTGTAGGGGATCGCGGCGATGAAGAGCGAGAAGCCGCTCTCGGCGCCAGCGCCCTTGGCGAAGCCCGCGACGGCCGCTGCCCAGCTGGATATGGGAGCGATGATGCAGATCGGGGCGGCGGTCGCGTCGATGAGGTACGCGAGCTTTGCGCGCGAGACCTTCTTCGCGTCCGTCACGGGACGCATCACGCTGCCGACGGTGAGGCAGTTGAAGTAGTCGTCGACGAAGATGAGCATTCCGAGTATGATCGTCGCGACCTGCGCGCCGATCCTCGTCTTGATGTGGTCCCTGGCCCACCTTCCGAACGCGGCGGAGGCGCCGGTCTTGTTCATCATAGCGACGAGCGAGCCGAGCAGGACGAGGAACAGGAGGATGCCGATGTTGTACGCGTCCGAAATGGACGAGATGAAGCCGTCCTTCATCACGTGCGTCATCGTGCCCTCGAAGGCGAAGCCGGAGTAGAGCAGCCCGCCCGAGACGATGCCGATGAAGAGCGAGGAGTAGACCTCCTTGGTGATGAGTGCGAGGAAAATCGCGAGGAGCGGGGGGAAAATCGCCCACCAGGTTCCGAAGAAGCGGTTCTCGGTGCGGATCGTCTCAAGCGCCTTGGCCTCGTTCGCCTTGAACTCCTTGTCGCTCTGCACGTTGTCCGCATATGCGTCGATGTAGGACTTGGCACCCTTGACGTCGCCTTCGTCGGCAACCGCCGCGAGGTTGTACGCGTTCGTGGCGTCGTCAACCACCACGGAAACGGGATACGCCGGCGTTTCCGCCGGCGTTTCCCCATCCGCGAAGGCGACCGAGGCGGAAAGCACCGCGGCCGCGATCAGGATTTTCCTCATGTCGTTTTCCCCGTTTGTCAACCGAGATTAGAACGCGAAGCAGACCGACACGCCGCCGTAGAGCAGCCCGGCGTGCGTGCTGTGGTCGCCTCCGACCGAATAGGAGTCCCATCCCGGGCAGTGGCGGACGCTGTGGTCGAGCTTGTAGAGGAAGTTGAGGTTCCCGCCGATCGTAATGTTGTCGGTGAGCGCATAGCTCAAGGCGATGCCATTGTCCCAGCCGCCGAACGCAGCGCGGTCAAGCTCCCCGTCGGAGAGGTACCGGGAATACTCAGAGGTATAGAGCGTCGTCTTGGAGGTGAGCTTGAGCGAAAGCTGCTCGGTGAGCTGGAAGCTGCGGGAGAGCGCGAAGTCGATCATGAACGCGGCACCCGGCTTGTTGCCATGGCAGTACTCCCAGTAGAACTTGAAGCTCGGGACGATAATCTCGTTGTCATATTCGGCGCCGAAGGTCCAGAAGTTCTGCGACGTCCAGCCGCAACGCGGATAGGTATACCAGAGGTGGGATGCGGTGAAGTTCACCGGCCCGATGGAGTTGCCGTAGACGATTTCGTAGTCGAACTCGCCGAATCCGCCGAGCCGCTTGCCGCCGTTGCCGTAGTCGACCGAGCTGTGCTTCTTGTGGAGTTCCTGGTTGGCCCAGATGTCAATCCCGATCCAGCCGAAGTTCTCGGGAAGGTTAATCTGCCCCCAGATGTCGTACTGCGCGACCAGCGCATCGGAGAAGATGCGGCAGTGGGAGACGTAGGCGGACTTGATGTCGAGCTGCAGCGCGAACTCGAAGAGCGGGGAATCCTCTTCCTCCTCCATCTCCGCTGGCTCCGCCTGCACCGTCTCGGGCTTGGCGGCCTCGTTCGGGGCGGGTGTCTTTTCATCGGCCATGGCCGTGAATGCAACAGCTGCGGCAGTCATGGCGCCGAGCGTGATCATCAATTTTTTCATGTGTTTTTCTCCTTTGGTGGTTTTGTAGGGAAATCAGTTCACTTCGCCGGTTCGTTTGCGGCAAGCAGCGCCTTGAGCCGCGCGAGCTCCTCTTCGGAGACCTCGCGGTCCTCGAGGATGTCGAAGAGCTCGGACTTGACCTTGTCGCGGAAGCCGATGCCGACGTGCACCTTGCCCAGGAACTCGCCGAGGCGACCGTCGTGCTTCGCGTCGAAGATCTCCGCCGGCGTGCCCTCCGCGGCGATCCTGCCCCCTTCGAGGAACAAGACGCGCGTCGCGACGTCGTGCGCGAAGCGCATCTCGTGGGTGACGACGACCATCGTCATGCCGTTCTTCGCGAGGTCCTTCATCACGTCCAGCACCTCGCCGACCATCTCCGGGTCGAGCGCGGAAGTCGGCTCGTCGAAGAGCATCACCTTCGGCTCCATCGCGAGCGAGCGCACGATGGCGACGCGCTGCTTCTGGCCGCCGGAGAGCTGCTGCGGGTAGGCCTTGGCCTTCTCGGCGAGGCCGACGACCTCGAGAAGCTCCATCGCCTTCTTCTCGGCCTTTTCCCGCGGCCAGCGGCGGACGAGGCGCGGGGAGAGGGTGATGTTGTCGAGGATGGTGAGGTGGGGAAAGAGGTTGAAGTGCTGGAACACCATGCCCATTTCGGAGCGGACGCGGTTCTTGGTCTTTTCGTCGGCGCTGACGATGTCGATACCGTCGAAGATGATCGAGCCATCAGTCGGCTGCTCAAGGAGGTTCATGCAGCGGAGGAAGGTCGACTTGCCGCCGCCCGACGGGCCGATCATCACCACGACCTCGCCCTTGCGGATCTCGGTCGAAATGCCCTTCAGCACCTCGAGATTCCCGAAGCTCTTCTTGAGGTTCTCTATCTTGAGCAGTGTCTCTGCCATCTATGTCTTTTGACGCTCCCGGTCAGTTTACGATACGGTCTGTCTCCGGACACCCCCCGGAAATTGAACGTATTATAGCAAAACTGACGCACAGAAATCAAGTGCGGCGCTAGGGTTCGTTGACGACGATGAACTCCGGCTGCGCAGCTGGCATGCCGGCGAAGGAGCCCTGGCGCTGGCCGATCTCCAGCTTGCCGCCGCGGTTGACGATCTTGGTGAGCGCGTAGGCGCCGTCGCGGTAGGCGAGCGAGTCGCCGTCGTCCTCGTAGAGCGTCGCCTCGCCGTCGCCGGGCCAGACGTGGAGCTCGACCGTCTCGTTCCAGCCGCGCTCGAGGTGCTGCTTCAGCGGCCACATCGGCACCACCGCCACGGCGCGCACGAAGAATCCGCCGCCGCGAGAGGGATCAATTCTGAGGCGCAGACGCCGCGGACCCGTCACCTTCTCGCCGGTGTAGAAGTCGTACCAATCGCCCGGCGGGATGAACGCCTCCTCGGCGAAGGCGGAGACGAGCAGGTCGTCGCCGAGCATGTAGGTGGTGGTGACGTTCGCGTACTCGTCGCGGTCGGGATAGACGAACGCGAGCGGGCGCATCAGCGGCCAGCCGGTGCGGTGCGCCTCCGCCGCGGCGCCGTAGAGGTAGGGGAAGAGGCGGTAGCGCAGGTTGTCCGCCGCGCGGAACGCCTCGACGCCGGCGTCTTCCTGGTACCACGGCTGGTTGTGGTAGTCCCAGTTGTTCTGCTGGCTCCAGGGCGAGAGGAAGCCGAAGTGGATGCCGGCGGGATACAGGACGCCGTCCTTGAAGACGGACATGTCGCAGCTCTGGTTAGAGTGGCCGCTAACCGCGAGGTTGAGACAGGAGACCATGCTTCCCACACCGCCGCCGGTGTCGCCGGCCCAGGTCGCCACGTAGCGCTGGATGCCGGCGTAGCCGCAGGAGGTGTAGACCATCGCGCGGCGGCCGGTGTACGCCTCGTAGCCCTCGCACATCTGCTTGGCGTAGATGAGCGGGTAGAGGTTGTGGTTCTCGTCGTCGGAGCGGCCGTTCGCCCACTTGCGCGAGGACGGGTTCTCCTGCCGGCAGCCGTCGAGCTTGAAGCACCTCGCGCCGGTGTCGCAGAAGTACTTGAGGTGCTCGAACCATGGGCGCGTCCCCTCCGGACCGAGCGCCCGCGCGCGCCCGCACTCGACGTTGTAGCGCGGGTCCCTGATGGCATTGGGCTGGACGATGTGGTCGTCGACGAAGGTCTCGTCGGTCTCCTGCGGCTTCGCGCCGCGCGACATGGCGCCCTTCCACTTGCCCTCCAGCAGCTCCTCTTCGTAGCGGGTAAGGTCGTAGTCGCAGCAGAGCCAGAGCGAGAGCTTGAAGCCCATGCGCTCGAGCGCCCCGGCGGGACCGAGCCGCCGCTGCGTCTCGGGGCTCATCCAGTAGGGCATGTAGAACCTGCCCGGGTCCCAGCGCTTGCGGGTGGACTTGTCGTAGAAATACTCCATCCAGCCTGGCTCGAGGCCGAGGACGTCGCAGGGAAGCTTGCGGTCGCGGAACTCGCGCGCCTCCTGAAGCAGGTCGAACGCGTTGATCCACTGGTTGCAGACAAAGGAGAAGCCGAAGGCAAATGCGGGCAGCAGCGCGGGGCGGCCGGTGAGCGAGGTGTAGACCTCGAGGAGCTCGCGGAAGTCGCGGCCGGTGAAGACGTAGAAGTCGACCGTCCCCTTCTTGGCCGTGCAGACCACCGCGTCCTTGTCGGTCTCGCCGACGTCGACGACGTTCGGCCAGGTGGTGTTGAGGAAGAATCCGCGGCCCTTCGAGGTGACCGCCATCGGGATAGGGATGTAGCTCGAGATATTCCTCACATAGACCTCGTATCGGCCTGGGCGGCGCTGGAGGTTGGCGCGGCTCGCATCGCCGAGCCCATAGACGCGCTCGTCGGGGTCGAGCGGAAAGCGGATGCGGAAGCCTTCGCCGTCCTTCGCGACCGCGATCTCGGCGCCGGCAAGGGACACCGCGCCGTCGGCGACGAGGTTGGACGAGAGGACCGGGAAGTCGCGGACCGTCCCGTAGCGGTTCATCAGGCTGCCCGCAGAGCCCTGCTCGCGCACGCGCCAGAGCCGCGGGGAGAGCGTCTCCACCGAAAGCGCGGGCTGCGCCGCCTCCGCCGCGGCAGCCGCCGCGAAAAGCGCCGCCGCCATTGCCAGTCCAGCCTTCTTCATCCTCTTACCTCCTCAAGAACATTCTGCGAAATCAAAAAAGACAGGCGCGAGCTCTCGGCCCGCGCCCGTCAGCGGCAACTTCGAAATCAAGTCGCCATTGTGCCGTTAGGCGAGGACGGCGTCCTTCGCCGCCTTGGCGACGCGGAACTTCACGACCTTCTTCGCGGCGATCTTGATCTGCTCGCCGGTCGCAGGGTTGCGGCCCATGCGCGCCTTGCGGTTGATCTTGATGAGCTTGCCAAGACCCGGGAGGACGATGCCCTTCGCGCCCTTCGCGCCCTCGTAGGCGATCGCGAGGAACTTCTCGTAGGCAGCGACGGCCTGCTTCTTGCTGATGCCAGCGGCCTCAGCGATGGCGGCCATGATCTCGGACTTGGTGGCAGGGGTTTTCTTAGCCATTTTTTGATCCTTTTTGTTTCACTAGTGAACCACTCGGAAAACCTTTTCCGCTGTGGATGTGAGTAATATACCAATTTTACGTGAGTTTGACAAGGGGGAATTGTGTTTTTTTTAAAATCCCGCCACAACCAGTTGTGGTGGCCAGAGCCGGAATCCGGAACCGGCGGCACATCATCTTGAAGACGGCGGACGAAAAATCCACCATCGGTAGTCATCCGCGCTAACGCAGATTCAGCAAGTCGCGTCCGAGCGTGGTGGATATCTCGCGCATCGCGGACTCGAACGGCTGGAGCTTCGCGTCGACGGACTTGTCCACAACCGGCGTCTTGCCCTTGAGGAGTTTCGCCTCCACCTTGTCGCCGTTCTTCGACACCGAAATGGTGAACGCCGGCAATTCCGGCGGCTGCTCTTCCGAAGTGCTGTCGTCTTGCTTCTCCTCTTCCGGCGGCGGTTCCTCCGGCTTCTGCTCGACCGGCTCGTTCATCTCCTCGAGGATCATCCTGGCCATCAGCTCGATCTTGCGCCTGACGCTCGGGAAGAGCCCGACGTGCTGCTCGTCGGCGTTCGCCGGCAATTCGCCGTCAGGCCAGAGCGTAGCGATCCTCCGCTCCGCCCACTTGTCCTCCGTCGCCGCGGTCAGCATCGCCGCGATCGCCTTCAGGTCCGGCGTCCTGCGCCAGAAGCTGTCCTTGCGCGCGCGCGACTCCGCCAGCACCTCGGCGTGCGAAGACTCGACGATCTCGTTCTGCGCGGCGATCGCGCTCCTCGCCAGGTCGAACGCCGCCGCGACCCGCTCGTCGGCCTTCGCCGCGGCTTCCTCCATCACCGGCCGGCTGCCGTCCGCCGCGGCAAGCGACTCCATCCCCTTCACTTCGCGCCAGTCCCTGACCGCCTGTGAATAGTCGCTTCTCGCCGCGGTCTCGTCCGCCAGCTCCGCCGGCGGATACCACGTCCGGTCGCAAAGCGTCGGCCAGGTCTTCTCCGCCTGCTTCCCTGCGGCCTCGGCACGCGCCTCGCGCCACCTCGGCATGACCTCCTTGCGGACGAGCCGCTCCACCGCCTTCGTCACCGCGGCAGACTGGAGCCGTGAGGAAAGATATTCGCGAAGCTCCTCCCGGTCCGCCCCCGACACCTCGGAAAGCGCCCGCTCCATGGCCTCCGTAAGCGCCTTTGCCGAGTACGCGACGACGAACAGCTTCTCGCTCTCTGACGCCTTGGCGTGCGCGGCGGGATCGCCGGCGATGGTGTTCGCCACTTCGTCCGCCGTCACGTCCAGCCGCACCTCGTCGATGCGCTCGGCGAACCGGTTCAGGATCCTGCGCTCCACCGCGTCGGGCACGCCCTGCGACAGCACCGACGGAAACACCCCCCAGGCATTCGCGGCGTCCGCCTTCTTCGCGCGCTCCTCGACGTTCGCGCGGAGCCGGGACTCGATGTCCGCCGCAAGCTTCGACGGAACGACGGCGTCGCTGCGGACGCGCATGAGGTACTCGCCCTGCCGCTTGCGCTCGGCCTTGGCCGCCGCAATCACTGGATCGACCATCTTCTCCGAAATATACGAAAGGTTCTCCTCAAAGACCGGCGTCTTCTGACCCTTGGAGATCCGCTCCGCCATCTCGCAGCGAAGCGTATCCTCGTCCTTCGACTCGAACTCCTCCTCGCCCGGACGCGTAGCGGCGACGATCCCCCTGGCCTGCGCGGCGACTGCCTCGCGGCGCTCCTCGTCGAACGCGCGGCGGAAGCGCTCCTCAACGCCCTTGCGGTCCTGCTCGGAAAGCTCGACGCGGAAGTCGCCCGGCAGCGACAGCCTCCTCGCGACGTCGGACATCTCTGCCGCGTACGCGTCTTCCGCGGACTTCACATATATCGGGAGGCATTCCGCCTCCGCGGCGGACTTCTCCGCGAACCGTCCCGGATCGGCCAGCATCGCGTCCTTCAGGACTCCCGCCGCCGCGCCGTTCTCGGCGAGCGACTTCCCGAACCGGGCCATCGCTATCTTCGCCGCGCCCTCCGACGCGGCGCGGTCGAACTCCGCGTTGCCGGCGCTGAGCGCCGCCGCAAACACCATCGCCAAAAGCACCGTCATGGCAGCACCTCCGCTCCCGTCGCCTCGCGCACGAGCTCCAGCGACTTCGACTTTATCGCCTCGGCGAGCGCGTTCGCGTCGCGCACGTCGCCCAGCGTCTCCGGATGCTCGACAAGCGACTGCTGGAGCCGCGCCGCAAGCGCGCGCTGGACGCCGCGCACGTCAAGCCGCATGGACTCGACGCGCTCTGCTATCTCCTTGGCAAGCCACTCGGCCTCCGCCGGCGCCAGGTCGGCTTCGGCAAGCCCCGCCGTCGCCAGGACGTCCCCGCGCCAGGTCGCCTCCAGCGCCGCGAGGTCGCCGTAGTCGGAAAGCGCCGCGGCGCTGCCGGACGCAAACGCGGCGCGGGCAGCCGGAGCCAGGCCGAGCCGTCCGGCGGAGACGTGCTCGTCGGCGTCGAAGGTGCGCCGACCGTCCGTGCCCTGCGTCATCAGCGCGTTCAGCCCGTACTTCACGCGGTGGTCCTCCGCCGTCTGTTCGAGCGCGAGGACAAGCTTCTGCCGGTTGAGGTCCAGGACCTGCTCCTCGCGCTCCTTCTTCGTCTCGGTCACGAAGATAAAGTACGCGATCATGAACACCATCAGCAGCGCAAACACGACCTGCAGCAGCAGTCCCTGGAGGTCGTCGGTCGACGCCCTTCGCGACGGCGCGCCGCCGCCGAGCCTGGCCAGGGCCCTTCTGTCGGATTCCGTCATGGCTTCAGGCAAGCGCCGCGGCCACGGCCTTCAGCTTCTCGTTGGCGGACGCGGCGCGCGAGCGCTCCTCCGCGGCCTGCTTCTCCAGCTCGGCGATGCGCCGCGCGAAGAACTCCGAGTATTCGCGCTGGCGGGCAGAGAACTCCTTCTCGTACTCCGCCAGCCGTCGCTCGAACGCGGCCTCGTACGCCCGCTGGCGCCGGTCGAATTCGTCGGATGCCGCCCCGAGCCTGACGACCAGCCGGTCCACGGCCTGCGCAAGGTCGCCGTCGTCGGTCTCCTCCAGGCCGGAGCGTGCAAGGATCCTGCAGAACCACGGACGCACCAGCGGGCGGTCGATCATGAACACCCAAACGACGGCCATCAGGGTGGAGAAAAGCGCAGTGTGGAGGCACTGCATCAAGTCCGCCATCGACACCGTGTCGAGGTTGAAGTAGCCGATGACGATGATACCCCAGAGGGTTCCGAAGAGCCCCAGGGCCACGTTCAGCTGGTCCGATCCCCTGAAGAACGGAAAATCCGCCGCGTCGGTCCTGCGCCCGGCGATGAGCCTGCCCAGCGCCAGCGCCATGCAGGTAAAGCCGAGCGCGGGAATGAAGGTGGTCACCGCCGAATAGTCGACGACGCTCCAGTCGAGCCAGGGAATGAAGCCCCGCGCCGCCTTCGCCGCCAGCCCGGCCGAGTCGCCGCCCGCGGCGATGAAGTCGCTCCACCAGTTAACGACGGCGGCGACGTTGTTGGCGAAGGCCAGCCAGGACACGACGGCCGCCGCGAACACGGCCAGGAAAAGAGGGATGAGCTTCTTCATGGCGCGTATTATACCAAATTCTGCCGCGGAAAGTGATTCGTGGCTCAGATGCCGACTACCGACAAGCCGCCGAACTTTGCCGTGCCGGAACGGAGCGCGTCGCCGTCCACCGTCGCCGCGATCGGGCGCCCGCGCGTTCCGTATGCCGAGACCGGCGTCACCTCCACGCGCACCATGTCGCCGGCAGGGACGATCGAGCCGGCAAGCGTCGCAAACGAGCCGCCGCTCGCGCGCGCATCGGAAAGCGGCATGTTGAACCCCTGCGCCAGCACGCGGCGGACGACCGGGCTCGACGCGTCAGCGCCGGTGAACTTCACCTCGTAGTGGTGGGGACGGAGGGCGCCGGCGTTTGCCGCCCTGAAGCTGAAGGTCGTGGCGGGGACGGACGCGTTGCCGCGCGTCTTCGCCGTCACGCCCTCGCCGACCAGCTTCGCGCCGGCCGGGAACTCCGGCGCCGACAGCGCCGCCGCGCGCACGGCGTAGGCGTAGGGCGCAGAACCCTGCGCGAACGGTAGTGGCTGCACCCAGTCCTCGCCCAGCGCGCGCGACTCCTCGCCGTAGAACTCGCGGCGGTGGTAGACGATTGCGTCGTCGTAGACGGTGACAAGCATCCCCTGCTTGCCGTCCCAGCGCGCGTACTGCGCCATCGTCTTGTCGCTGCCGGTGTAGCCGTTCTCGTACTCGAACTCGCCGGGCAGGTGGTCGGCGTCGTCCAGCCCCGTGTACCTGAGGGAGCCGGCGTTCACCGCCGTGAACGCCCCCTGCCAGATGGAGCGGTCGTCCGTAAGGGTGAAGTGCGAGTGGCCGGAGAACGTCACCGCGTTCGGGAACTTCGCGAGCGCGGCAGTGGTCACGCCGGTGTCCGGGTCCCAGGCGCGGCTGCCGAAGCAGGTGTCAAACTGCTGGACGTGCTGGATGTAGAAGAACGGCTTCGTCCCCGCGAGCTCGGCCGCGTGCGCCGAGAGATAGGCCGGCAGGTCGTCGTAGACCGTGTTCTGGCGCTGTCCAGCCCGCACCTCGGCCGCGAGGTCGGTGCAGTCCCAGTGGTTGCCGATGAACGTATACCCCTTCACCGTCTTCTGCCAGATCTTGGAGTACGAGTCCTCCCCCCAGATTTTCTTCCAGTTGTTCCTGAAGTCGTACCGCAGCAGCTCGGGGCGGTCCTTGACGTAGGTGTTGTTGCCGCAGTTCCAGTCGTGGTTGCCGGCGACGAAGAGCTTCTCGACCGGCGAGCCGTCCGGAAGCCGGTTGCCGGGGAACACCGCGTTCCACGCGTCGGCCGCCAGCTGCAGCTGGTCGACGCGCCCTTTATCGGCGATGTCGCCGCAGATCACAACCGCGTCGACGCCGCTGCCACGGAAATACTCGAGCGCGCGCGTGAAGTACGGCACGTCCGCCACGCTGTAGATGTGCACGTCGCTGAGAACGCCGAACCTGAGCCGCCGCGCGCCCTGCGCCAGCCCCGCCGCCCGCGCGGCCTGCCACCCCGGGCAGCCGAACGCGAATGCCGCGGCAAGCCCGCCTACAAAATCTCTCCGGTTGATCGTCATCTCGGTTTTAGTAGAGGTAAATAAAGAAACCGGGCGACGTCACCTTCATCGCATCTGCCGCAAGGAATGTCGTATACGCGTCCGGCAGCAGTTTTGAAACAACGGAGCCACCGAAGAAGCAGTCCCCGACGCCTGGATGGAACTCGTTGTTCAGCTTGTCCCAAAGCCCCAGCACGCCGCCACGCCGCGCCGGAACAAAGTCGCGCACGAGCGTGCCGTCCGGGTTCGTCGTCTCATCGCCGTCGGAATATACCTTCAGGTAGTAGCAGGTGGACGCAGAGGCAAGTCCCAGGGTGGCCCCCGTGTAGTTGCAGGCGAACACGGTGAAATCGGTTGGCGAGAAGTCGAGCTCGGTCGAGTTGCTCCCTGAATACAGCACCGTCCCGTCAACCTTGAGCATCTGGTAGCCGGCGTATGCCTTCACCTCGACATCGCACACTTTCCCGTCCGTGGCGGCGCCTTTATCCCAAATGCCGACGTCGTATCCCATGCCCCACTGCTTGTTGTAGTGGATCAGCAGCAAGCGGGTTCCGACGCCTGAGACCTTTGCGCCAAAGTAGCTCTGGTCACCGCCGTTGGCGGCCGTGCTGTCCCAGCTCATCCGCGTCACCACACGTGTGCCGGACTTGGCGGGAACGCCTGTGCTGACATGCGAATTTAAACCAACGTTGACCGACCGCAGGTAGGAGAGTTCCTCGGTCTCGGTCACCTGGGCGAGGAACGGACGGACAACTGCATTCGTGACTCCAGCATCTTTCAAGTTGACTTGATATACGCCGCCGAAGAACGGCACAACATCGGCAACGACCACTACTTGCGCCCAGCTGTTCGCATCTGCCCCCTTGTCTTCGGCATCGGCGCAAATGCAAAGCGCCGCAGAGCGATTCATTACAGCCGCAGGATTGACCGTTATCGTCAGCGTCCGCCCGTCAAGCGTGGCGTAGAAGTCGCCTGTGCCCGCCCCCGCCGGATTGTAGCAAACTGCCGCGCCAACGGCAGTCATCTCGCTGACCTCGTCGCCGGTCTCGTCCCCTACGGCCAGGTATTCGGTCGTTCCCGTGCCGAAATAAACGGACTTGAACACCTTGCCGGTCACCTTGTCGTAGAGCGCACCGTGACCGAGCGCGTCCTTGATCGGCACAAAATCGCGCACCAAATCTCCCTCGGGGTTGTCCGTCGTGTTGCCGTTCTCCCACATCTTGAGGTAATAGCAGCGCGAGTATGTCGGAAGAGCATACGTGGAGGCTCCGCCTGGGTAACACGCCGCGAAAACGGCGCACGGACCGGCTGTGTCGACTTCAGAATTATCGGTCATTGCGCATACCTGCACCCCGTCGACGGACATCGTCTGCGAACCGAGATACATCTTCGACTCAACTTCGTAGTCGGTTCCGATCGAAATCGCCGACCCGCCAACGGTGACGCCCCGATAACCAATCAGCCATTTGCCTGACACGGTGTGGATGGCGTACATGCGCGTGTAGTCGCCGCCAGCATAGCGTCCGCCGCAGAACTCGATGTCGCCGAGCTCGAACCAGCGCATCTTCGTCTTCACGTGAAGACCAGTCTTCGCCCTGACGCCGGTATTGACGGCAAGCGTCTTAGTTGAAGTGGTTTCCGCGTATTCGACGACTTTGTAGGACTCCACAAGGCATGCGCGAAGCACGGCCCCGGCGGCGATGCCGTTCGCGGCGGCGGAAATGGTCCAGACGCCGCCGGTCGGCGTCACCTCTTCGCTGAGAATCGCGGAGTGATCCCAGCTGCCGAAGGCCTCGCCAGCGTCGGACGCACCCCAGCAGAGGGCAAGCCGGTTGGTCGCGGCGATGATCCCCGCTGGAACAGTCACCGTAATTGCATCGCCGCTGACGGAAAGGCCAAGGCGGGGTTCGTATGGCGAGCTGCGGTGGACGAGCCATGCGCGTGTCTTCCCGGTCGTGTCGTGCAGGACGCCGAAGCAACCATCCGGTTTGTATCTCGATAGGTCTTCCGCAATCGTCATTGCGTCGGCGACACCCTGCCAGCCCATATACTTCGAGCAGTAGATCTTGCCAATCTTGTCGAGGCCGTAGTTCGATGCCGTGAAGTTTCCGGCCAAAGTCTGCACGAGCGACTTTTCCGGTGCGGCGTTAAGGAACGTCACGGTCTTTACAGTGCTGCCCAGCGCAACCGCTGCTTCGAGCTTCGGCAGATAGACTGTAAAGTTCGTAATCGTGCAGTTGCTCCAAACGTAGCTCGTATTAAACACCATGTTTGTCAGTTCGGGCGCGATCAAGGTGACATCGCCCCATCTTTGGCGGAACATCTGAGAGCCCGCCAGACTTGTCCCGGTAAAGGTTATCCTCGTGTCGCCGATGCCAGAGAAGTTCATGTAATTCACCGACTGGAGATTGGTCAACACCAGCGTCCCCGTCACGCCAGCAGCGGTGAACTGCAAGTTCTGCCAGAAGTTGGTGACCGAAGGCGGGATGTAGTCGCCGACATCGCCCTCAATCGCCGTGCAGCTACCGTAAATGTTTTGCCCCATCGTGACGAGTCTCGGACAGTCGAAGACTACGTGCTTGAGGGCGGTGCAGTTGTTGAAACCGCTGTTCTGGTTGGAGCGCCCAAATGTCTCGAGATGCGGAAGGCGTATCGTGACATTGGTAAGACCTGACATACTGGTAAATTCGGTGCCGATCGAGACGACGTTGCCGCCGGTAATCTCGATGTTCTTGATGTTTGCGTTGCCGCCAAACACCAGCGTATTGTGCTTGTCGGCGGCGACGCTGTCGAAGGCGTCGATGAGAAAGTCCGAGATATCCCATGTCTTCCAGCTCGTCGCGTATGCTCCGCTGTTGGAATGGAACATGATAGAGGTGATTGGATTGCCGTCCACCGTCAGGTTGCGAAGGTCGAGGACGCCGGATCCGGCGGTGATATTGCCGAGCTGGATGACGCCGTTCGCTATGTCTGTATAGTCGTTGATGAGCTGGATCGTCCAGTTGCCGTCGGAGATGGTCTTGGGGTTTGTGGACGAGTCGTATGTCCAAGCATTGTCGGCGCGGACAACGCTTGCGGCGGCGAAGGCCGCAAAACATAAAAGGCCACACGCGAGTTTTCTCACCCCGTTCATTTAGCTCCTCCAGTTGGATTTTGAGTATATGTTCTCGTGCATGTTGTCCATGCACCACCCGAAGCAGTATACGGCCTGCTGGGTCATAGACCTGCGGCTCTCGACAGCCGTACGCCTAAGCCAGTCGTGAACGCGGCTTGGGGCGTTTTTGATGAGTATGGCGGACACGATAAACATCCCTTATGGGTTTCAAAACGGTATCATTATACTATATCGTGCTGAAAAATGCAATGGTGGCTGATGGCCCGACGACGCGATGCGCCAACCTCCAGCCGAATATGGTATAATACAAGATATGCACGCAACACTTTCCGATATAGTCGCCGATGTAGCCGCGAACTCGATTGAAGCGGGGGCAAGGCGGGTGGTCGTCGACGTAATCGACGACGGAGACGTCCTCACCCTGCGCGTCAAGGACGACGGCAAGGGCATGGACGAGGCGACGAAGGCGCGGGCCTTCAACCCCTTCTTCACCGAGCCCGGCAAGCACGACAAGCGGAAGGTCGGGATGGGGCTTCCGTTCGTCAAGCAGACCTGCGACGCCTGCGGCGGTACGGTCGAGCTCCAAAGCGAGAAAGGCGTAGGCACCACCCTTGCCTGCACCTTCAGGACCGACAGCATCGACCTGCCGCCGCTCGGCGACCTTCCCGGCGCGGTGCTTTCGCTCTTCGGCTTCGCCGGCGACTTCGAGCTCGTCTTCAACCGCCGCGCGCGCGGCCGTGACTACTCCGTCTCGCGGCTGGAGCTGATGGACGCGGTCGGCGGCTTCGAGAGCGCCGGCTCGCTCGCCCTCGCGCGCGAGTTTCTGGAGAGCCAGGAGGCCGAGCTCAAGAGCTGACCGTGCGGGCAAGTGTAACGCACCACACCTTCTCCGCCCCCGCTGCCTTGAGCGTGCGGGCGCATTCGGAAAGCGTGGAGCCGGTGGTCATGATGTCGTCCACCACCAGCACCGCCTTCCCCTTCCCCGCCGCCGCCAGCGCCCACGACCCGCTGCGGGTCACGGCAAACGTGCCCTTGACGTTCTGCCGCCGTTCCGCCGCTCGGAGCGTGGACTGCTTGCGGAAATTGCCGACACGGCGGAGCGCGCCCGGCACTGTCCGCACGCCGATCCGCTCCGCCAGCGCGTCCGCCAGGTACCGGCACTGGTTGTAGCCGCGGTAGAAGCGGTTTATGAGCGAAGAAGGCATGGGCACGACAAAGGCGATCTCGCCGATGCGGAAGCGCGACCGAGTCGCCGCCTCGAGGAAATCGGCGAAGTCCCTGCGCAGGTAAAGCGCCCCGCAGAACTTGAACGCGTTCACGAGCTCCCTCGCCTCGCCCTCGAAGCGCAGGGCGCTCCCGGCGCGGTCAAAGGCCGGCTTCAGCTCGTCGGCGCAGTAGGAGCAGAGAAACTCCCCGTTCAGCCCCGGCGCGTCGCGCCCGCACTTGCGGCACAGCCCGTCCGTCGGCGCGAACGGCAGGCGCATCAAGCAGTCGCAGCACAGGTGTCGGCCCGGCCGGTCGACCGCGCCGCCGCAGACAGCGCACTTCCGCGGCCAGAGGAAATCGAGAAGCCGGTCAGACAGCCGCAAGCAGGTTCTCCGGATACTCGCCCGCCTCGACGAGCTTGCGGATCTCCGCCATGACGAACGGCTTGTCCTCACGGTAGGTAACCCCGAACCAGGAAGAGTCGGTCGGCAGCACGCGGCACTCGGCCCTGCCCTCGCGCACGAGCTCGTCCACGACGAACGGGATGTACCACTCGCTCTTCTCCTTGGCGCCGTTTTCAGCAAGCCAGGCCGGGAAGCGCCGCTCGAGCTCGTCGAAAAGCGCGCGCTGGAAGCCCCAGAGGTTCATCGACACGCGGGCGTCGAGCGGGACCTTAACCGGATTGTCTGGATCCTCGCGGTTCTCGGCGACGTCGCCGGCCTTGACGAGCTTGGTCATCTCGGTGACGCCGGCGAGGAGTCCGTCTTCGCCAACGTTGCAGATGCCGCGGGCGACGGAGCCGTTGGCGCTCAAGGTGAGGTCGAGCCGGTAGCCGACCATCGCGAAACGGTACTTGCCGCCGGACGGCGACTCCGCCTCCGGCAAGGCGAGGTATGCGCCGATCTTGGCGAACGCGTCACGGCCGTAGAAGTCGTCGGCGTTGATGACCGCGAACGGCTCGGCCACCACCCCGCGCGCCGCGCGCACCGCGTGCGCCGTGCCCCAGGGCTTGGCGCGGCCAGCCGGCACCGTGTACGGCGCTGGCAGGTCGGCAATGTCCTGGTATGCGTACTCCACCGGCACCAGGCCTTCGTACTTGCGGCCGACCTTGTCCTTGAACTCCGCCTCAAAGTCGCGGCGGATCACGAACACCACCTTGCCAAAGCCGCCGCGCACGGCGTCGAACACCGAATAGTCGAGGATCGCCTCACCCGAGGGACCCACCGGGTCTACCTGCTTGAGCCCGCCGTAGCGCGAGCCCATGCCCGCCGCGAGCACCACCAATGTCGGTTTCATCCTGTCTTCTCCCCTTTCGATTCAGCCGCGCCGCTCACACCAGCGTCGCGAAATAGTCGTCGAGCGTCTCCGCGCGGCGGATAAGCCGCACCGAGCCGTCGTCCTCCAGCAGCAGCTCGGCGCTCCGCAGCTTGCCATTGTACTGGAAGCCCATCGCATGCCCGTGGGCGCCGGCGTCGCAGATCACCACCAAATCGCCGCGCTCCAGCACCGGCAACATGCGCTGGATGGCGAACTTGTCGTTGTTCTCGCAGAGCGAGCCGGTGACGTCGTAGACCGAAGTCTCGGTGGCGTTCTCCTTGCCCGGCACCACGATCTCATGGTAGGCGCCGTAGAGGGCCGGGCGCATCAGGTTGCTCATCGAGGCGTCGAGCCCGGCGTAGAGCCGGTAGGTGTTCTTGAGATGGAGAACGCGCGATACGAGGTAGCCGTAGGGGCCGGTGACGCAGCGACCGCACTCCATGAAAAGCTTCACGGCCCCGAGCCCGGCGCCGGAGACCAGCTCGTCATAGGCGCGCTCGATGCCGCGGCCGACCGCTTCGAGGTCAATCGGCCGCTGGTCGGGGCGGTAGGGAATGCCGATGCCGCCTCCGATGTTGACGAACTCGAAGTCGATGCCGAGGCGAGAGTGTAGCTCGCCCACGAGTTCGAAGAGCATCCGCGCGGTGTCGACGATGTAGTCGGGGTCGAGCTCGTTCGACGCGACCATCGCGTGGATGCCGAAGCGCCTGACGCCGGCGTCGCGCATCGCGGCGTAGCCGTCGAAGAGCTGGTCGCGGGTGAAGCCGTACTTCGCCTCCTCGGGCTTGCCGATGATGGCGTTGCCGCCCTTGAGCGGACCGGGGTTGTAGCGGCAGCAGAAGAGGCGCGACGAGAGCGGATTCGCGCCCTCCGCAATCGTGGCGGGAATGCGGCCGACCTTACGCAGGGCGTCGAGGAAGAACGGCCAGTGGGTGACGTCGTCGAAGTTCACGATCGCGCCGAGATCCCACGCCTTCACGAACTCCTCCGCCGGCGTGTCGTTGGAAGTGAACATAATCGCCTCGCCGGTGTTGCCGACACGCTCGGCGAGCACCAGCTCGGCCATCGAGGAGCAGTCGCTGCCAAAGTCGAACTCCTTCAGGAGCTTCATGATCTCGGGATTCGGCGTCGCCTTGACCGCGAAGTACTCGCGGAACCCCTTGTTCCACGAAAACGCCTTCTTCAGCCGGCGCGCGTTCTCGCGGATCGCCTTCGCGTCGTAGATGTGGAACGGGGTCGGGTGTTCCGCGGCTATCTGCTCAAGCTTCGCCTTGTCGAACGGTAGTTTTCTCATCGAGTCTCCTTCAAAAGCGTTGTCATGCCCTGGAAACGGTTGGCTCCTCACAGACGCGGAACGCCTCAATCGAGGTCGCCATCCGCGTGGCGGGGTCAATCGAAACCGCCGCGCCCTCGAGCGTGCAGGGTCCCTCGGCAACATCAAAGCGCGCGGGGATGCCGGTGATGAACTTGCGGGTGACCGGCTTGAGGTCGCGCCCGATCGAGGAGACGTATGGTCCCGTCATCCCGAGGTCGGTGATGTACGCCGTACCCTTCGGGAGCAGCCTGGCGTCCGACGTCTGCACGTGGGTGTGGGTGCCGGCGACGGCGGCGACGCGTCCGTCGAGATAGTGGGCAAGCGTCATCTTCTCGCTCGTCGCCTCGGCGTGGAAGTCGACGACGACGGGAACGTCCTTCGGAATCTCCGCCAGCGCGCGCTCGGCCGCCTTGAACGGGCATTCTGCCGCCTGCATGAACACCCTGCCCTGGAGATTGAGGACGGCGACACGCCCGACCGGCAGGTTGACCATGCACCAGCCGCGGCCGGGGCACTCCGCGGCGAAGTTGGCGGGCCGCACCAGGCGCTCGATGCCGCCGATCTGCGCGGCGAACTCCTTCTGGCCCCAGGTGTGGTCGCCGAGGGTAATCGCGTCCGCCCCGGCTTCGAAGATCTCCTCCGCCAGCGCAGCGGTTATGCCAGAGCCCGCGGCGCAGTTCTCGGCGTTGACCACCGCCGCCGCGGCGCCGAAGCGTGCCTTGAGCCCCTTGAGCTCGCGCCTGAGGATCCGCCGGCCGGGGTTGCCGACCACGTCGCCGACCATCAGCACCGTCATCTGCGCCCCTCCAGCCACTTCGCCGCCGCATTGTCGCCGCGGCAGGCGCGCGACCTCATCTTCCAGAAAAGTGCCTGAGCGGGGTCCTTGTCAACCCCGATGCCGCTGTCGTAGCAGACGGCAAGGTACTGCATTGCCTCGGGATGGCCGGCCTGCGCCGCAGAACGGAAGCACTGGAGCGCGAGCATGGCGTTCTTGCGGCAGCCGATTCCGCTCAAGTAGCAGACGCCAACGTTGACGAACGCATTCACGTCACGCTGCTCCGATGCCTTGCGGAAGCACTCGAAGCCTTCACGCAGCAGTTGCCGCGGCGCCTCGTTCGTCGCCGTTGCCTGCGCCTCGCTGGCCTCCTGGATCAGAATCGAGCCGAGCGCGTTGAGCGCCTGCACGTTGCCGCCCTTAGCCGCCCGCTCCAGCAGCTTGCGGTCGTTGGCCTCCATCGAGAGGAGATACCAGGCGAGCGGATTGTCGCGCTTCTCAGCCAGCATCTTGATGGTTTTGCGCGAAGCGGCGAGCAGGCGCTTCGACTTCTCCTGGTCATCGGTCGTGACCCCAACCACGAACTGCTGGATCGGCTTGCCTTCTGCGGCGTCGCGATCCACCACCGCCACCGCCTCGGCGTAGCGGGCAATCGGAACGGAATTGCTGGTATTGAGCACCGTGACCAGCGCTTCCGAAGACGCCATCGCGGCGGCAAGCACGAGCGCGGTCATAGGCTTATCTCGGCCTCTTCGCGCGTTTCGAGGTTCTTGAGCCTGGCGGCGCCCTTCTCCACGTCGTCGGGTCCCAGGAACACCGCCTCCGCCGCCATCGAGGAGCCGGCGTGGGCAAAGAATTTCTTCGGCTTCATCGCGTGGAGCGCAAGGTCGACCGACTTCCCCTCGCCGCGCAGACGCGCGGCAAGACGCACCGCGGCATCGCGCTGGGCGTCCTCCATAAAACCAATCGCGACGCCCTTGCGCGCGGAGGACGCACTCCCGCCGAGGCGGGACTTCAAAAGCTCGGTCACCACCACGTCGCCAAAGCCCAGCCCCACCGCGCTCATCGGCATTCCGCCGATCGCGGTGAGCAGGTTGTCGTAGCGGCCGCCGCCGAAGATCGCCCGGAACTCGCCCTTGGCGTCAAAGCACTCGAACACGATGCCGGTGTAGTAGCTCAAGCCGCGGATGACGCCGATGTCGAAGACGAGCGACTCCGCGAAGCCAGCCGCGCCGGCGAGCCGGAAGAGCTCCGAAAGCTCGGCGACCGCGCGCGAGCCCTCCGCCGCCGCACCCAGGTAGGCGACGACTGAGTCGAGGTCCTTCAGCGAGAGGATTTCGAACACCTTGGCGACCAGCGCGTCGTCGAGCCCGCCGTCGCGCAGCATCGCGGCGATCTCGGCATCCGGCATCTTGCCGCGCTTGTCGAGCGCGAGGAACACCTGCGCATGGCGGTCGGCGGGCACGCCGCTCCGCTCCAGCACCTCGCCGAGCAGCCGCCGCGAGGAGACGTGCACCCTGAAGTCCGCCGAGGAAAGCCCCATCCGCCGCAGCGCGTCGCACGCCGCGCCGAGCACCTCCGCCTCGGCCAGCACCGAGTCCTCGCCGACGATGTCGACGTTCCACTGGTAGTGCTCGCGCTTGCGCCCCTTCGTCATCCGCTCGTAGCGGAAGCACTGGGCGATCGTCGTCCACTTGATCGGGAACGAAAGCTCCTTCTGGCGCTGCGCCACCATCCGCGCGAGCGTCGGGGTCATCTCCGGACGCAGCGCGATGTGGCGCTCGGACTTGTCGAAGAAGTGGTAGATCTGCTCGCCCACCTCCTCGCCGGCCTTCCTGGCCAGCAGGTCGTAGCTCTCGACGACGCAGCTGTCGTAGGGGCTGAACCCAGCAGCCTCGCCTGCGGCGCGGAACGCGTCGAACACGCGGTTGCGCCACGCCATGTCCTCGGGGTAGAAGTCGCGCATCCCGCGCGGCGGCTCGAAGCTCAGCGTCTCGGCCATCTTCACCGGTCTCCGATGGCGCGCGCGCGGCCGGCCGCGAACGCCCTGCGGTTCACCTCGAGGAGCTTCGCCTTGGGACCCGAGAGGAGATCGGCCATCGCCGCGTACCACACCTCCTCCGGGAACGGGCACTTGGCCGAGAGCGCGCCCGCGAGCACCATGTTCATCGTGCGCGCATTGCCGATCTCGCCGGACGCGATAGCGGAGGCGTCGACCAGCACCAGCTGCCTAAAGGTCTTCTTCACCCTGCCGTCGAGGTCCTCGACCGGCGGCTGCTGGCCCGAGGACACCGTGACCGGCACGAGGCAGAGGTCGTTCACCACCGCCGTGCCGTCCTTCGCCAGCACCCCGGAGCTGCGCAGCGCCTCGATCTTGTCGAAGGCGACGAGGATGTCGGCCGTGCCCTCCTGGATGATCGGCGAGGCGACCGACGCGCCGAAGCGCACCTGGCTCGTCACCGAGCCGCCGCGCTGGGCCATGCCGTGGATCTCGGACTTCTTCACGTCGTACCCGGCCATCGCCGCCGCCTTGGCGAGGATGTCCGCGGCGAGGATGATGCCCTGCCCGCCGACGCCGACGAGCAACACGTTCACCGTCTTCATCAGCCCTCCACCCTCTCGACCGTGATCTCGGGGTCGAGCTCGCGGAGCGACGCCTCGATGCCCTGCTTGAGCGTCATCATCGCGAACGGGCAGCTCCCGCAGTGGCCGACGAGGCGCAGATACACGACCTTGCCGTCCATCTTCACGAATTCGAGGTCGCCGCCGTCTGCCTGCAGACCGACGCGGAGCTCCTCCAGTTTTGCCTTGACTTGCTCTTCCATGAATGTCTCCAGCTGTTTTCCTGTTGTGCCAAAACCCGGCCACTGTCCTCAGATCGCAGCACGGTCGCAGAGCGCCGAGACGAGCAGCGCCTTGATCGTGTGCATGCGGTTCTCTGACTCGTCGAAGACCCTGGAGTACTTCGACTCGAAGACCTCGTCGGTCACCTCCAGGGCGCCGCAGTCCTTCGTGACCTCGGTGTTGAAGTCGTGGAACGCCGGCAGACAGTGGAGGAACATGAGCCGCCCCTTGAGGTTGCCGGTCGCCCGCATGAGCTCCATGTTGATCTGGTAGGGGCGGAGCATCTTGACGCGCTCGGCCGTCTTCGCCTCCTCGCCCATCGACACCCAGACGTCGGTGTAGAGGACGTTGGCGCCCTTAACGCCCTTCGCGGGGTCGTCGAAGACGCGGATGTCGACGCCGTTGCGCTTCGCCACCTCCTCGGCCTCGGCCAGCACCTTCTCGTCCGGCCTCAGCTCGTTCGGGCAGCAGCAGACGTAGCGGACGCCGCACTTGGCGCAGCCCATCATCAGCGAGTTCGCGACGTTGTTGCGGCCATCGCCGACGTAGGCGACGCAGGTGTTGGCGTCAAGCGAGCCGAAGGTCTCGCGCACGGTGAGGAGGTCGGCGAAGATCTGGGTCGGGTGGTAGTCGTCGGTAAGCCCGTTCCAAACCGGGACGCCAGAGTGTTTCGCGAGGTCCTCGCAGTCTGACTGCCTGAAGCCGCGGAAGAGGATGCCGTCGTAGATGCGACCCAGCACCCGCGCGGTGTCCTTCACGGATTCCTTCTTCCCGAAGTGGATGTCGGGGCGCGTCAGGTACTCGCCGTTGCCGCCTTCGTCGCGCACGGCGATCAGCGTCGAGTTGCGCGTCCGCGTGGAGCTCTTCTCGAAGATGAGCGCGATGTTCCTGCGGTGGAGCAGGTTGCCGCGCACCCCCGCCGCGCGCCGCGCCTTGAGCTGCGCGGCGAGGTCGATGAGGTTGACCATCTCCTCGTCGGTGAACGAGGCGAGGCGGAGCATCGAACGCCCCCTTAGCGAATCCATCCAGGTAAGCATGTCAGTAGAGCTTGATGTAGGTTTCGGCGCGGAGGCGCTCGATCCAGTCGCGGTACATCTTCTGCAGCACCGCCTGGCGCACGTTCTCCTCCACGTCGGCGTACGCCTCGGCGAAGGTGCGGGCGCGGCCGGGGGTCTCGTCGTCCTTGCGCAGGAGGAAACTCCAGCCGTCCAGCTCGATCCAGTGACTGATGGTGCCCTTGGGCATCTTGGCGATCTCGTCGCAGATCTCCTTCTTGAAGACGTCGGCGGGGACTACATCCTTCCACACGCCTCCATCAGCAGCGTGGCTGTCGGCGCTGTACCTGCGGGCGATGTCGGCGAACGACTCCGTCGCGAGCGCAGCCGAGATCTCGTCGCGCTTATCCGCGTCCTCGGGCTTGAGCAGGATCACCGACAACGTCACCTTCGGCGGCGTCGAGTACTTGCCTGGGTTGGTGTTGAACTCCTCGCGCATCGCGGCGGGGCTGGCGGTGGCGTTCTTGTCCACCACGTTCCAGCGCATCGCCTGGATGATCATGTCTTCGCGCATCCGCGAGTGCCACTCGGGATAGGACACCTTCTGCTTCGCGAGCGTCTCGATCAGCTGGTTGCGGTCGCCGCCGAACGACCGGTCGATGATTTCCCGGATGCGGTTCTCGACCATCCAGTCCTGCAGCGTCATCTTCGCCTCGGACGCTGCGCGGAGGATCAGCTTGCGGTCGATGAGCTCCGCCCGCACGTCGTCGTAGCGCGAAGCGGGCAGGCGGAGCCTCGCCAGCTCCATCGCCACGTCGCTCTTGAGGATCGCCTCGGTTCCGACCCTGGCGGCGATGCCGTCCACCTCCACCGCCGGCGCGGCGGCGGCGAGCGTGGCGGCGAGCGCGGCCAGGGCGGCCCTTGTAACAGTCCGGTTCATCACTACAGCATCGCGGCAATGCCGGCGCCGACCATCGGAGCGTCCTCGACCTGCGGGGTGATCTCGTAGTGGATGTTGCGGCGCTTGACGAGCATGTCGTCGAGTTCCTTCACCACGGTCTGGGCGAACGGAATCGCCTTGGTCTTGTAGTAGGTGGAGCCGTCGATGTTGATCGCGACTGGGGCGGAGGCGTCGGCGCCCTCGCCGGACTTGATCACGAACGCCGCAAGCTGCACCGCAGTGAGCACCGCCGCGCGTTCGAAGACCGGCAGCGTCAGCCGGCGCGCCATCTTCGCCTCGTCGGCGTCGGCGAAGACCAGGTAGAGCGGGTTGGGGCGCGTGTCGCGGAAGTTGGCGCAGAACTCGCTCAGGTCGCGCGTCTCCAGCGAGCCGAGGCCGGCGACGGCGTTGGCCGCCTTGGGCAGGAAGCCCTCCTTCGCCGCGGCCTTGAGGATCTCGAGCCCGACGCCGCCGAGATAGGCGCCGGCGATCATCTTCTCGTAGAGGCCGTGGCCGGGGTTGCCGGTCTTCGCGTCCGCCGCGAGGTCGAACTTGGAGCGCGGCGCCTTGTCGAACGCGCCAGACTCGGCGTTGATGATCATCGAGCCGCCGGCTTTCAGGCCGGGGAGCTTGGTGATGTTCTCGTTCTTCTCGACATAGGCCGTGTTGGTGCCGGTGCCGAGGATGAAGCCGATGTAGGAGGAATACGTCTTGTCGCCCTCGGTCGCCTTGGCGGCGAGCAGGGTGGCGACCGTGTCGTTGACGACGGCGATGGACTTGCCGCCGGTGCGCTTGAGGAGCTCCGCGCCGACGTTCTGGCCGACGATCTCCGGCGCGTCCACGTTCTTCGTCCAGCGCAGCAGCTTCGCGTCCAGCTCCGGCGTGGACTCGGCGGGATAGGAGAAGCACCAGCCTATCTTCTCGACCGTCGCCTTGCCCTCAAGCCGCTTGATCTCCTTGGCGAAGGCGTCGTAGAACTCGGCCTCGCCGACGTGGCCGTGGGTGCCGGGCATCGGCTGGTTCTGCTTCTCCTCCACCTTCGGCGGGATGGTCACGACGCCGCCGCGGAAGTTGGTTCCGCCCGCGTCGAGAACAATCGCCTTCGAACCCTGCGGAATGCGCCCGTCGACGCCGACGTAGGCGGGGATCATCAGCAGGGACGACTTCTCGCCCCTGAGCCCCTTCTCCATCTCGGAAAGCAGCGACGCGGTCAGCGCCTGGCGGTCAATCTCGGCCGCGGTCACAAAGCCGTTGTCGGCGAGAAACTCTTCTGGTGTCTTCATCTTGGTCCTCCTCCTTTTTTGGAAAGCCCTGTTTTAGTGGGAAGTATACCACAATCCGCCCTGCCCTTGCAAGTGCCGGACCCGAAAAAACAGCGAATCCGGAGCCGTTGCGGCCCCGGATTCCCCGTCAAGCGTCCAAGGCGCGCACGGCCCTTACCAGGCGTAGTGCGCGAACGCCTTGTTGGCCGCGGCCATCTTGTGCACGTCGTCGCGCTTCTTGATGACGTTGCCCTGGCCCTGGAAGGCGTCGACGAGCTCGGCCGCGACGGCGGCCGGCATGCCCATGCCGTGGCGCGCGGACGCGAACTGGGTGGCCCAGCGCAGCGCGAGCGAAAGCTGGCGGTTGGCGGCGATCGGCACCGGCACCGGGTAGGTGGTGCCGCCGACGCGGCGGGTCTTCACCTCGACCTGGGGCTTCATGTTCTCGATCGCGGCGGCGACGACCTCGAGCGGGTCCTCGAGCGCCTTCTCGTCCTTGACGAACTTGGAGGGATCCTCCTTCATCTTCTCGGCGACCTTGTCGATCGCGCCGTAGACGATGCGCTCGGCGACGGTCTTCTTGCCGTCCTTCATGACCACGCGGATCATGTGGGCGACGAGCTCGGAGTTGTACTTCGGGTCGAGCGTGACGCGCTTGACTACTGCCTTGCCTCTGCGACTCATGGCTTACTTCTCCTCTTTCTTGGCCTTCTTCATGCCGTACTTCGAACGGCTGCGGTTGCGGCCGGCGACGCCAAGCGAGTCGAGCTTGCCGCGGATGATGTGGTAGCGCACGCCAGGGAGGTCCTTGACACGGCCGCCGCGGACCATCACCACGGAGTGCTCCTGCAGGTTGTGGCCCTCGCCCGGGATGTACGCGGTCACCTCGTAGCCGGAGGTGAGGCGCACACGCGCCACCTTGCGGAGCGCGGAGTTCGGCTTCTTGGGCGTCATCGTCTTGACGACGAGGCAGACGCCGCGGCGCTGGGGGCACGCCTTCAGCGCAGGCGATTTCGAATGCTTTGCCAGGGGGCGGCGCCCCTTGCGGATCAGCTGGTTGATTGTCGGCATTTATCTTTTCCTTGGTTAAAAGTTTGTGTATTATATCAATTTTGACCTTCGGGTGTCAATTGCCACTCCTCGAGTTTCGCCTGCTGGGCGACCGGCTTGGTGTAGGCGTCGGTTTCGTCAGGAGCAGGCTTCTTCGGCTCGCAGGCGCTGTCGAACTTCGGCAGCTCGCGCTGCGGCGCGTCGGTCCTGAGGACCGCGGGCGCGCCGGTGCCGGTCGTCGCGTTCGCGCCGACCATCGCGGCCGCGGCCGCCTTCTCCTCCTCGCCAGCCGCCTCGCGGGCGTCCACCTGGGCGCGCGCCTCGGCGTCCACCTCGCCGAGCTTCGAGTGCCGGGCGGGGATGGGCTTGAGGAGCGGGTCGTCGGGACCGATCACCGTGCACTTCAGAGGCTCCTTGATGTACGCCTCGATGTCGGGGATCTGGCAGCTCTCGAACTCGTCGGCGAAGGAGATCGCAACTCCCGTCGAGCCGGCGCGGCCGGTGCGGCCGATGCGATGCACGTAGTCCTCGGCCTCGTAGGGGAAGTCGAAGTTGACCACGTACTCGAGGCCCTTCACGTCCAGGCCGCGGCCGGCGACGTCGGTCGCCACCACCACCTTCACCTCGCCGTCGCGGAACTGGTCGAGCACCTTGAGGCGCTTGTTCTGGTTGACGTCGCCGGAGAGCATCTCCACCGAGACGCCGCGGATCTTCAGCGACTCGTAGACGTCCTCGGTCGTCGACTTGCGGTTGCAGAACACGATCGTCCGCGCGTCGGGGTGGAGTGCGACGTGGTTGAAGAGCACCGTGAACTTGTCCTTCGCCTGGATCACGTAGACGACCTGCTTGACCGTGTCGGTGGCGTTCGTCTCGGACTCCACCTCGGCCTTGTAGGGCTCGTTCATCCAGTTCGTCGCCAGGCGCATCACCGTCTCGTCGAGCGTCGCCGAGTAGAGCATGGTGGTGCGGCGGTCCTTCGGCGGCAGGCTGCTCATGATCCTGCGCACGTCGGGGATGAAGCCCATGTCGAGCATCCGGTCGGCCTCGTCGATGACGAGGGTGTCGACGTGCGAGAGGTCGATGACGCGGCTGCGGACGTAGTCGAGCAGGCGCCCGGGCGTCGCGACGAGCAGGTCGACCGGAGAGGCGAGAACCTCGCGCTTCTGGCGGTCGTAGTCCATGCCGCCGTAGACGGCAAGCGACCTCAGGTCGCAGTACTTGCCGATCGCGTGCGCGTCCTTGCAGATCTGGATCACCAGCTCGCGCGTCGGCGCGATGACGAGCGCGCGCGGGGCGCCGCCCTTCTCGGCCCGGCGCTCGGGCGAGCGCAGGTAGCGGGTGAGGATCGCCACCAGAAACGCGGCGGTCTTGCCGGACCCGGTCTGCGCACGGCCAGCGATGTCGCGGCCGGCCAACGCCTGGTCGAGCGAAAGCGCCTGAATCTCGGTGCAGTACCTGAAGCCGAGGTCGGCGATGCCGTGCAGCACTTCGCCGGGAAGGTCGAAGTCCTGGAACCGCTTCTTGCCCTCCTGCGGCTCGACCGCGAAGGACGCGGGGTCCCACTTGGCGTGCTCGGCGCGGAGCCGCTCGAGTTCCGCCGCCGAGATCTCGCCGCCCGGACGCATCTCGCCGGCCGCGGTGTTGACCACCTCCGGACGCTGCGAGCGCCCGCGGTCGCCGCGGCCGCCGCGACGCGAACCGCCGCGGTCGGAGCGCTCCTGGCGCTCGCCGCGCTGCGGTCGGTCGGACGAGCCGCGCGCCTGCTGGCGCTGCGACTGCTGCTGCCGCGGCTGCTTCTGGGCGGGCTGCTGCTTCTGAGCAGGCTGCTGCTGGCCGGACTGCGCCTGCGCGCCGCCCTTGCCGCCGCCGTGCTTGCGCCCGCCGCGGCGCCGCTTCTTCTTCTGGGCGTCGCCGCCCTTGGCGGGCGGCTTGCCCGTGCCGCCGCCGGTGATTGCGGCGGCGATCTTCTTGAGGAAACCGAATGCCATCGCGATCAGCGCTTCGAGAACTGGAAGCGCTTGCGGGCACCGGGCTGGCCGGGCTTCTTGCGCTCCTTCATGCGGCTGTCGCGGGTCATGCAGCCCGCCTTCTTGAGCGCGGCGCGCGTCGACTCGTCGGCCGCGACGAGCGCACGGGCGAGCCCGTGGCGGATTGCGCCGGCCTGGCCGGCGATGCCGCCGCCCTTGGCGAACGCCACGACGTCGACCTTGGCCATGTCGTAGCCGGAGATAGCGACGGGCTGCTTGAGGTAGTCGCGCAGCGCCTCGGAGGGAAGATACTCCTCGAGCGCGACGCCGTTGACCGTCCAGAGACCCTTGCCCTCGACGAGGTTAACGCGCGCGGTGGCCGTCTTGCGGCGGCCGGTGCCAGCGGAAATTGCCTTCTTGTTAGCCATTTTGAAATTCCTTCAACGGGTTAGAGCTTGATTTCGACCGGCTTCTGCGCGGCATGGGTATGCTCCGCGCCGGCGAACACCTTCACGCGCGTCATCATCTTGCGTGCGATGTTGTTCTTGGGGAGCATGCCCCAGACCGCTTCCTTGATCATGCGGTCGGGATGCTTCGCGCGCATCTGCGCGGCGGTGAAGTGCTTCAGGCCGTCCCGGTAGCCGGAATAGCGCTGATAGTCCTTCTGCTGCTCCTTCTTGCCCGTGAGTTTCACGAGCGCGGCGTTGACGACCACGACGAACGCACCGGCGTCGACCGACGGGTCGAACGTGGGCAGGTCCTTGGCGCGGAGCTTGTTGGCGATGACGACGGCGAGGCGGCCAAGCGGCTTGTCCTTCGCGTCCACGATGAACCACTGGCGCTTGTCGCCCGGGTTCGGAGCACGGTAGCTCTTCTGCATTTTTCTTCTTTCCTTGTTTCTTGTGGCGGTTTTGTGCCCTTTGTCCGGGGTTTTGTGCGCCGTTTCCAGTCGCCGCCGGTTAGCCCCCGACGGCGAAATTGCGCGAAGTATACCAAAAATGCGCCGCGAAAGTCAATCGGCCCAGTGGCGGAAGTAGTCGATGGAGTAGACCAGCGGGAGGCGGGTGCGGTCTGGCTCGCCGACCCAGGAGTACATGATCTCGCAGTCGAAGGTGACGTGGAGCGGACGGTGGAAGCGGTCGTTCGCGCGCGAAAAGACCTCCTTGCCGTCGATGGACCAGGCGAGGCGGTCGCGGGACCAGAGGAAGCCATAGACGTGGAACTCCGCGGCGGGATTGAAATCGAGCGCCACCTTCTTCGACTTCTCCGGCAGTTTCTCCACCCCGCCGTGGACGATTCCCTCGAGATACGGCGTCTTAAGGCAATGGACCGTGCCGTACCATTCGCGCAACGAGCCGAAGATCTCGAACATGTCGATCTCCTCCGAGACGTCGCCGACGCGGAACTTGCGCTCGGGCTGGTCGGAGAGCGGGTCGTAGAGCCAGAAGGCGTTGCACACCTTGGAGTCCATCGTCCGGGCGCGGCACTCGTAGTAGCCGTAGAAGCTCTTCTCGCGGCGGCGAACGTAGGCGGTGGCGTAGGTGTCAAAGCCGCGGCGGAGATTCTCCACCGTCTTCTCGTCCGTGCGCAGCAGCCGCGCGGTCAGGTTGAGGCATCCGTTGGAGACCGCGACATTGTCCCGGGCGAAGAGAAACCCTGCGCGGCGGCCCTGGAAGGACGCCTCCCAGTCGCTCCAGACGCGCTCGTCGAGGCCGGGTCCGTCGAACTCGTCCGCGAACGTCGGCGCGCCGCGCCCGGCCGGGCCGGCGGCCGCGGCGGCCGCCAGCGCGGCGGCAGCCAGCAGGTCCGCGCCGGTCATGCGAGCAGCGAGGCGATTGCCTCGGCGGCGGACTCGGGCGCAACCACCTTGACGGCGGACTTGTCGTCGCAGCGGCGCTTCACTTCCACTCCGCCGGCGACGAGACCCTTGGCGCCGACAACGACGCGCACGGTGAAGCCGATGAGGTCGGCGTCCTTGAACTTGACGCCCGGACGCTCCTGGCGGTCGTCGACGATGACATCGATCCCCTTCGCCTCCAGCTCAGCCTCGAGCTTCGCGGCGACCTGGGCGGCGTCCGCATTGTCCGGGTCAAGCAGGCAGATGCAGACCTGGAACGGCGCGACCGACGCGGGCCAGACGATGCCGTTCGCGTCGTGGCTCTGCTCGATCACGGCCTGGACGGTGCGCGAGACGCCGATGCCGTAGCAGCCCATCACCATCGTGCGCTCCTCGAGGCTGTCGTTCTTGTAGACGGCCTTGAACGCGTCGGTGTACTTGGTGCCGAGCTTGAAGACGTGCCCGACTTCGATGCCGCGGCGGATGGCGAGCGGCTGGCCGCACTTGGCGCAGATGTCGCCGTCGCGGACTACCACCAGGTCGGCGTATTCGCCGTCGGCGATCTTCGCGTCGCGGTCGAGGTCGACGTTCTTGATGTGGTGGTCGTCGCGGTTCGCGCCGACGATGCAGCCCTTCGCACCGCGGAGCTCCTGGTCGCAGACGATGCGAAGCGACGCGTCGGCCGGCTTGACCGGGCCCACCGAGCCGGCGTTCGCGCCGGTCGACTTGAGCACCGTCTCGTAGTCGGCGAGCTCCACCTTCTTCGCGTCGAGGAAGTGGCGGAGCTTCACCTCGTTGACGTCGCGGTCGCCGGGCACGCACACCATCACCGGCTTGCCGTCGGCGAGGTAGACGAGCGACTTGACGAACGCCGAGCCGGGAACGCCCATGAACTTCGAGACCTCGTCGATCGTCTTGGCGCCGGGCGTGGGGATGGTCTCCATCGCCTCCCCGTTCCCTGTTCCCTGTTCCCCGTTCCCCACCTTCCTCTCGGCCTTCTCGAGGTTGGCCGCGTAGCCGCAGCCGCCGCAGAAGGCAATGCCGTCCTCGCCCGAGTCGGCGAGCACGTGGAACTCGTGGCTGAACTTGCCACCGATGTCGCCGGTATCGGCCTCCACCGGATACGCCTTGAGGCCGCAGCGCGCGAACACGCGCTTGTACGCCTCGAACATTGCCATGTAGCTCGCGTCCGCCGCGTCCAGCGAAACGTCGAAGGAGTACGCGTCCTTCATCAGGAACTCCTTCGAACGCATGAGACCGAAGCGCGGCCGGATCTCGTCGCGGAACTTCCACTGGATCTGGTAGACCGTGACCGGCAGCTGGCGGTAGGAGCTGACCACGCCCTTGACGAGGTCGGTCACCATCTCCTCGGCCGTCGGCGAGAGCGCGTAGTCGTGGGCGCCGCGGTCCTTGAGCCGGAACATCCCCGGGCCCATCGACTCCCAGCGGCCGGAGGTCTTCCAGAGCTCGGCTGGCTGGAGGATCGGCATTACGATCTCCTGGGCGCCGGCGCGGTCCATCTCCTCGCGGACGATGCGCTGGACCTTGTTGAGGACGCGCATGCCGAGCGGCAGGTAGGTGTAGAGGCCGCCGGCGGCCTTCTTCATGAGTCCGGCGCGGACCATGAGCTTGTGCGAGTCGATTTCGGCGTCGCCCGGGTCCTCCCGGAGCGTCTGTATCATCAGCTTAGACCATTTCATGGCGCGTATTATACCAAAAATGGCTGGGTCGCGGCGGCGCGGCGGGCTGTCCGCTCGGTCTCGTCGCTGCGGACCTCGTTACGCCTTCCGCGCTTAGGACAACCAGACTGGTTTACCCTGGCAGCCTGAATCCTA
>JAEIGA010002240.1_pt1 | contig 30891 bp, 26 predicted proteins | sample 9270691 | NCBI WGS metagenome assembly JAEIGA01 (sample SAMN17057246, study PRJNA624740) | gut metagenome | biome: biome; isolation source: fecal sample | host: Bos grunniens | place: China: Xizang | collected 2019
GAGACGATCCCCGGCAGAACAAGATTTACTGATGATGACACAATGTATAAGTGGATCCATCACGCAGATCTCGTAGGCGGAAAGCAGAAAGAGAATTCATGTATCGGTCAGGGAATCGTTGATGCAGAGCGCAGCCCTCATCCGATCTATCTTGATATCAAGAAGCAGTGCCAGACGATCGCCATCTTTGCGGCAGCAGGAGATCCCGCAAACCTTACGATGCGCAACTCTAACCAGTTCGGCTATACAGAGGAACTCGACCTTGAGTGGAAGATACTCCTGGGCGGAAGAGCGATCATGTCGGGAAGAGGAATCATTCCTGAGATCGAACCGTTCGGCTCCAGAACACTTAAGTTCCCGTTTGCTACAGAAGTGTTTACGACACCCGGCTGGGCACAGGGCAAGGCTGAGTTTATCGAGATGTACATGAACGCTCTGTCTAAAGAGCTTGTTTTCGACATCACGTTAAAGCTTCACAAGGACACTTATTACGCCAAGGCAGGCTACGAAGTAGCTTTTTATCAGGACGTTCTCACGGACAATATCGCAAGCCCTGTAGGCCCTGTTACGGAACAGGCATCAGGACTCGGTTCTGGTGAGAGATCCGTCGAAAATACTGCGAGACAGCTTGGCTCAGGAAAATCACCCATATCAGGCATTCCCGGACTTGATTCAGGTTTTGACAGCGACCTGCCGGAGATAATTGAAGACCAGTCGCTTCTTACTGAAGAAGACAGCGGCAGGGTAGAGCGTATGAGCGACAACGCCCAGCTTGCAAACATGAATGAAATGTATGCTTCAGGCGATGCTCCCGTTGAAGAAAAGATCGTAGACGTTATTACTCACAATACAGTAAGCACGATCCCTCACTCATTGTTTGTAGGTAAGGGCAATCTGAGATTCGGATTCTCCAGAGACCCCGGAAGCCTTGAGAGCCTTGAGATTGACGGATACAACTTCCTTAAGGGACCTCTTGCACCGAGCTTCTACAGATGTCCTTCAAACATCGACAGAACTGACAGAAGCTTTATCCTTGCAAGAACGGTATTCTCCAAGGAGAGCGATTACGAGCATATCCAGGAATCGATCAAGTACATCGGATCCGAATACAGCAGCAGAGACGGCGAGTTCACCATGATCTCCAGATACAAGTCTTTTGCTATGCACGGTGAAGTAATTCTTTTCTATGAAGTTCCTCAGGCAGACATATTGAGGGTAACGCTTGATTTCTGTCCGAAGTACGACATGGTCAGATACGGAATCAGATTCCCAATCGTAAGAGATGACTGTGTATGTTCATGGTACGGAAGAGGACCGGGAGAATCTTATGTTGACCGTAAGAACGCAGCAAGGCTCGGCGTATATTCCGCAGGCGCAGGAAAGATCTATCACCCTTATGCAAGACCTGCCGAGAACTCATCACATACTGACACGCAGATCGTTAAGATCACGAATGGTGACGGCGATTCAGTTGAGATCAGAAGGATCGGTTATAACCCGAAGTTCGATTTCACCGTACTTCCTTATACACCTGAGCAGATGAATGAGTTCCTGCACGAAGAACAGCTGATGAATAATGATTTCTGTGAATTCTTCTGTGATTTCGCTTCAAAAGAGATCGAGAGAACAAAGGACAACATTACCACCCAGCCCGTAAAGAAAGACGTCAGATACAGAGAGACATTCGAGCTCCGTCTTGTTCCGGGAAAGGGTTACATGGGAGAAGCCTGATATATTTTTTAATATTTTGTTTTACTTTAGGTAAGAATAACTCTTCAGGAAAGTGATAAAATTATCAATATTAGTTTATCACTTGATTCTGAAGGGAGCTTGCCGCAATGGAAGAGAAGAAAACAGACAGAAGAACACTTAAGACCAGAAAAGCAATCTGTGATGCTCTTATGGGATTCCTTACGGAAAAGGAATTGAGCAAGGTTACTGTTCAGGAAATCTCCGATACTGCAGATATCAACCGCGCGACTTTCTATAAGCATTATCTCGATGTTTATGACCTCTACGACAAGCTTGAGCAGGACATCCTGATCGAGTGGGGCATGCTCGTATTAAAGCTTCAGGAATTAAGGACTGATGATTTCTTTAAGAAGCTTGTCGATTATGTTGATAAGAACCGTCTCATGTTCAAGATGGTATTCAGCGAGAAGTCTCCCGGAAATCTCAGAGCAAAGTTCGAGAAGATCCTTGAAGGTCTCCTCCAGAAGATCGAATCCGAGAAGATCGGCGCCAACATCAAGGATATCAAGCTTTCATATCAGACTTCATACCGTGCACAGGGCTGCATTGCGGTTCTGTCCAGATGGATTTTCGAAGACGCTGACCAGCCTAAGGATTTTATAATCAAGGTTCTTGCAGAGCTTGATGCAAATACTGAAAAGATAATGAAGCACTGATATACGGAGGCCTCACTTGGAAGAGCAGAATAAGCAGCAGAGTTTATTTCGCGAGAAGACCATAGAACGTATTTCTTCGCCTGAAAAGCTTACGGATTATCTCCGTGTAACAAGCCCGGGTATCTGGGTCGTTTTGGGAGCGGTGATAATTTTGCTGGGCGGAATGTTTATCTGGGCAAGCATCGGCACTTTGGAGACTAAGGTTTCAGTTAAGGTAATGGTTGATGACTATACAGCAGTCATCATTTCTGACGGTACTACTGTTCTGGAAGAAGGCATGCCTGTTCAGATATCTACACAGAATTGTTATATTGCCGCAACTGCCCAGGATGAGTATGGCAGGGTATACGGTCTTACCGAGGTAACACTTCCTGACGGAACATATGACGGCATTGCCGTTGTAGAACAGGTCAGACCCATCGATTTCCTTCTTGAGAGCAGGTAACTTTAATGGCTTCAGCCCGCATAAAAAAGCCGATCCATAAAGGTGTAGCTAAAGTTCCGGTTGTAATGCAGCTGGAAGCTCTTGAATGCGGTGCCGCATCTCTTGCCATGTTGATGGCGTATTACGGCAAATGGGTACCGTTGGAGCAGGTGCGTCTTGACTGCGGTGTTTCACGTGACGGTTCAAAAGCCAAGAACATTTATCTTGCTGCAGCGCATTACGGCTTTGAAGTAAAAGCCTTCCGCATGTCTCCCGAGAGTCTTAAGGAGCAGGGAACATTCCCGTGCATCATTCACTGGAACATGAACCACTTTGTCGTGCTCAACGGTTTCAGGGGAAAGCATGTTTACATAAACGATCCTGCAAGAGGAACGGTAAAGATCTCATGGGAGGAATTCGATAATTCGTTTACGGGCGTTGTCCTGATCCCTGTGCCTTCACAGAACTTCGAACCAAGCGGCAAGCGTAAGAGCACTTTGAGCTTTGCTGCTAAAAGACTTGCGGGCGCAGGCGCTGCGATCGTTTTCGTAATGCTTTCGACTGCGATCAGCTATCTGTTCGGCATTGCGAATTCCGTTACATCGAGAATATTCATTGACCGCCTTTTGACGGGCCTTAACAAAGACTGGCTTTATCCGTTCATTCTTTTCCTGATCGCTCTTGCGATAATCAACCTTACGGTCGCATGGGCTCAGACGATATATTCGCTCAGGATCAACGGCAAGATGTCCGTTATCGGAAATACGACTTATATGTGGAAGGTCCTTCATCTGCCGATGGAATTCTTCTCGCAGAGACTTGCAGGCGATATCCAGTCGCGTGCCGGAATGAATGCTGCAATAGCAGGGACTTTGGTGGGCACATTCGGTCCGCTTTTGCTCAATACGGCGATGATGATCTTCTATCTCGTATTGATGGTCAAGCAGAGCCCGCTCCTTACTTTGATCGGTCTTTCGACACTTGTACTGAATATCGTTATGGCGCGCGTCATATCAAACCGCCGCATCAACATAACACGTGTCCAGATGAGAGACATGGGTAAGCTTGAAGCAACAACTGCAAGCGGAATCGAGATGATCGAGACGATCAAAGCGAGCGGAGCCGAGAGCGGATTCTTCCAGAAATGGGCAGGATTTCAGGCATCCGTAAATGCGCAGATGGTAAAGGCTGCAAGAGAAGAGAACCTTATAGGAATAATACCTGCGTTTTTCTCGACCGTCGCCAACTATGCCGTTCTTATCGCGGGAATCTATCTTACGATGGACGGTTCGTTTACGTTAGGTTCAGTATTGATGTTTCAGGGATTCTTAGGTTCTTTCATGGCTCCTGCAATGACTCTTATCTCGGCAGGACAGTCGATCCAGGAAATGCGCACCCAGATGGAGCGTGTCGAAGATGTCATGGAATATCCCGACGATCCTGCAATAACAGTAAATCCGACGATCACAAAGCTCGAGAAGCTCCGCGGAAACATTGAGATAAAAGATGTCACATTCGGTTATTCACGTCTTGAAGAACCTGTCGTAAAGAATTTCTCAATGAAGCTTAAAACAGGCGACCGTGTTGCTATCGTAGGCGCATCCGGCAGCGGTAAATCCACGATGTCCAAGCTTATTTCAGGTCTTTACCAGCAGTGGGGCGGAGAGATCCTTTTTGACGGACACAAGAGGGAGGAATATCCCCGTGAAGTCATTACCGGTTCTATCGCTGTTGTTGACCAGGACATAATCCTTTTCGAAGACACGATAGCAAACAACATCAAGATGTGGGACAGCTCCATTCAGGATTTTGAGATGATACTTGCTGCAAGAGACGCAAGCCTTCACGACGATATCATGCAGATGCCTGACGGTTATCAGCATAAGCTCGTAAGCGGCGGTAAGAATCTCTCGGGCGGACAGCGCCAGCGTATGGAGATTGCACGTGTCCTTGCTCAGGATCCGTCGATAATCATTCTTGATGAAGCGACAAGCGCTCTTGATGCCAAGACTGAATATGAAGTAATCAACAGCATTCACGACCGCGGAATTACATGCATCGTAGTTGCACACCGTCTTTCCACGGTCAGGGACTGTGACGAGATAATCGTGCTCGATCACGGAGTCATCGCAGAGCGCGGTACACACGAAGAACTTATGGCCGGCGGCGGAATATATGCCGACCTCGTATCAAACGAATAAGGAGCCGGAATAAGTGGGACACTTCGAAAACCAGATTGAAGAAAGGCGTGAAGCCGAGCAGCAGCTCCTTGAAGACTCGTTCGTTAAGATCGCGGGTATCGTCATGGGCCGCAAATCCGCCGAGAAGCTCGGTGATGAGAGGATCATCACAAAGACCGCCATCGATGAGATATTAAAGTTCTATCACTATAAGCCGGTTGAGATTCCCGACAGCGTTAAAAGACCTGCCGAACAGCTTAAGTACTGCTTAAGGCCATACGGTCTCATGAGCAGGACCATTGAGCTTGAAGAAGGCTGGTACAGGGATGCTTTCGGTCCTGTTCTTGCATTCACGAAAGAAGACAACATGCCTGTTGCGTTGTTGCCAGATCATATCATCGGCTACAGATTTAAAGATCCTGTTACAGGAAAGATCAGGAAGTTAAACCGCAGCACATCTGCGCTTTTCGACAAGGAAGCGCTCTGCTTCTACCGTCCGCTTCCGCAGAAGAAACTTACGATACCTGATCTTCTTATCTACATGAAGGACTGCATCTCGGTAAGCGACCTTGTAATGATCGTTGCAGCAACAGTTTCGATATCGCTTGTTGGCCTTCTGATGCCGAGGATCACCAGGTTCCTGACAGGTCCTGTTCTTAATTCGGGAAGGCAGAACATACTCATACCCATTGCGATCGCAATGATCTGCATTGCTTTCTCATCACAGCTTATAAGCAGTATCAGAGGACTTATTCAGGGAAGACTGGATATCAAGACATCACTCGGCGTCCAGGCATCAATGATGATGCGCCTTATGGCACTGCCAGCAAACTTCTTCAGAAAGTACAGCCCGGGTGAACTTAAGAGCCGTTCGTCTTCGGTAAACAACCTTTGTTCATTGATGATGAGCATGATACTGAATACAGGATTAACTTCGCTTACATCCTTGGTATATGTCGGTCAGATATTTAACTTTGCGCCGGCTTTGGTAATCCCTTCGCTGATAATCGTCGTTGTGACCGTTGTATTCTCTATCGTATCCACGCTGATGCAGATAAAGATCAACAGGAAAATGATGGAATGCACCGCAAAGGAATCGGGCTTAAGCTACGGACTTATCACGGGCGTTCAGAAGATAAGGCTCTCGGGTTCTGAGAAGAGAGTATTTGCCAAGTGGATGAATGTATATTCAGAAGGTGCGGAGCTTACATATAATCCGCCGCTTTTCATTAAACTTAATCCCGTAATCTCGACGGCAATAAGCCTTGCAGGAAACATCGTTCTTTACTACATGGGAATGAAGAGCAATGTCGATCCTTCGTCTTACTACGCATTCACATCTGCATACGGAATGCTGATGGGTGCTTTCATGTCGGTATCGGGCATCGCTCTTTCCGCAGCACAGATCCAGCCGATACTCGAGATGGCAGAGCCTTTCCTTAAGACCGAGCCCGAGACAAGCCAGGATAAGGAAATCGTTACGAAGATCAACGGAAGCATCGAGCTTAACCACGTGTCATTCAGATATACTGACGAGACGCCTTACGTTATCAACGATATCTCGCTCCGCATTAAGTCCGGCGAATATGTTGCCATCGTAGGCAGCACGGGATGCGGCAAGTCAACATTAGTAAGACTTCTTCTGGGATTCGAAAAGCCCGAGAAGGGCGCCATCTATTACGACGGCAAGGATATGGCAGGACTTGATCTGCCCTCTTTAAGACGGAAGATCGGAACGGTAATGCAGGATGCAGGTCTGTTCCAGGGAGATATCTATTCCAATATCGTTATCAGTGCACCGCAGCTTACGGTTGATGATGCATGGAATGCGGCAGAGAAGGCAGGAATAGCAGACGATATCAGGGCAATGCCCATGGGAATGAATACAATGATATCAGAAGGCCAGGGAGGAATCTCAGGCGGCCAGAGACAGCGTCTCATGATCGCACGTGCCATTGCTCCTAAGCCGAAGCTCCTTATTTTCGATGAAGCCACAAGCGCTCTGGACAACAAGACCCAAAAGCAGGTGTCGGAGGCTCTGGATGCCATGGGCTGCACGAGAATAGTCATCGCACACAGACTGAGTACGATAAAGCACTGCGACAGGATCCTTGTGCTTGAGGGCGGAAAGATCACTGAAGAGGGCACCTACGACGAACTTATCGAAAAAGACGGATTCTTTGCGGAACTCGTAAAGAGACAAAGAACCGACGCATAAATTTATGAGGAGATAACAGGATGGACAACAAAGAAAGAATGCTCGCAAACCTTCCGTATAAGTCATGGATGGACGGCTTAAACGAAGAGAGAATGGAGTGCAAGAAAAAGCTTTACAGATACAATAATCTTCCGCCGGAAGAAACAGCGGAAAGAGAAAAGATCCTTCGTGAGCTTTTAGGCAAGACAAAGGAAGGATATCTATGCATAGAGTCGCCGTTCCATTGCGATTACGGTTATAACATCGAAGTCGGAACAGACTTTTTTGCAAACTACAATTTCATAGTTCTCGATGTCGGAAAAGTACGTATCGGCGACCATTTCATGTGCGGCCCGAATGTATCTATCTGTACGGCAGGACATCCGATTCACCCCGAGTCGAGAAACTCCGGATATGAATACGGTATCGACATTACGATCGGCGAGAATGTATGGATAGGCGGAAGCGTAGTCGTCTGTCCGGGCGTTACCATCGGAAATAATGTCGTTATCGGCGCAGGAAGCGTTGTAACCAAAGATATTCCGGACAATGTTATTGCCGTCGGCAATCCCTGCCGTGTTTTAAGAGAGATCACGGAAGAAGACCGCGACTATTATTTCCGTGACAGAAAATTCGACGTCGACGATTACAAGTAAAGAGGATCAGTCCATGGAAGAATTCATAAGACTTGATGCCGGCTGTCTTCCCGAGATGGCTGAGCTTTATAAGACTGCTTTCCGCGGTGAGCCGTGGAATGACGACTGGAGCGATCCTGTCCAGTTAAATGAGTACGTAAAAGAGATATCAGGCGGATATAACGCCTTAAATTACGGCCTTCTTATCGACGGAAAGCTCGCTGCGATGTCCGTCGGCATGATCAGACACTGGTGGGAAGGCACGAACTATAACATTGAAGAGTTCTGCGTGTCTCCTAATCTTCAGGGACAAGGCGTCGGCACAAGGTTTATGCAGATGATCGAAAACGACATAAAGCAGCAGGGCTTATGCGGTATCTTCCTTCAGACCGACAGCGACAAGCCTTCTTACAGGTTCTATCAGAAGAACGGTTTTAAGGAACTCGACAGCCATGTTAGTTTCTATAAGAGAGTTAAAGAATAATTAGTCATTTGTCTAAATTGCTTTAGCGTGATAAATGGTAAACTTTATTCATAACGTCCGAGAGGTGAATGCTATGAATAAATGGACCAGAGCAGCAATACCGGCATTATTGATCCACTGTTCGATCGGTACGGTATATTGCTGGAGCACTTTCAAGGAATCTATAGCAAATGCCATAGGCATGAGCACATTCTCGGTAGGCTGGGCATTCAGCTTTGCCATTTTCTTCCTTGGAATGTCTGCTGCATTTGCAGGAAAGATAGTTGAGCTCAACATTCACAGATCATCTCTCATATCGGCAGTCTGCTTTACCGTTGGAATGCTTGGTACCGGTGCAACGATCCGTTTCTGCAAGGGACCATTGGCACTTATCCTTATCTATCTGTTCTACGGCTGCATCATGGGCATAGGCTTGGGCATCGGTTATCTCACGCCGGTCAAGACACTTATGCTGTGGTTCAAGGACAACAAGGGCCTTGCGACAGGTATCTCTATCATGGGCTTCGGTCTTGCAAAGGCGATTGCAACACCGATCATGGAGATGCTCCAGAACAAGCTCGGCATTGCTCCGATGTTCCTTATCCTCGGAGGCATCTATTTCGTAATGATGTTTGCAGGTCATCTGCTTCTCAAGAAGCCTGAAGGCTGGGTTGAAGACAAGTCCGTAAACGACAGCTTTAAGGTCTCATCGATGTTTAAGAACAAGACCTTTATCGGCATCTGGCTGATCTTCTATATCAATATCCACTGCGGTTTGATGCTCATTACTTATGAGAAGCAGCTCCTGAACGAGAAGTTTGCAGGGCTTGCGATCCTTGCAACTATCGTAAGCATCGTTCCTTCGATAACCGCAGTATGCAATGCTCTTGGCCGTATCGGTTATTCCACGGTATCTGACAAGATGAAGGACAGAGCTACGGTTTACGGAATAATCTTCCTTTCTTGCGTAGTTCTCTGCGGTCTTTCGGCAGTTATCAGCAGCGGCTTTGTCATCATTGCGCTTCTTATGGTAATCAATCTGGGTTACGGCGGCGGCTTTTCGACACTGCCGGCGCTTCTTGAATCAAGGTTCGGAATGAAGAACATCTCAAAGATCCACGGACTGTCGCTGTCGGCCTGGGCTGTGGCCGGAATCACGGGCAACAATCTTTCAGAGATAATCCTCTCTAACACAAACAACAACTATACGGTAATAATCATTACGGCCATGGTGCTTTATGCCGTTGCGGGAGTCATCTATTTCACCATGGTAAAGGCCAGGAAAGCCTGAGCGGTCAGTATAATAACCTAGAATCTCTGTGATATAATTAGTAGTGGAGTAAGAATAAGGGAGGGGCTTATTATGAAACTACAGAGTTTAAACTGTCCGAATTGCGGATCTCCTTTGAAGACAGAAGGCAACATGCAGGTCTGCGAGAGCTGCGGATCTTCATTCAAGATCGATTATGATGATTCCGATGTAGCTTATGAGAGACTGAGCAAGGAAGACGAGCTTGCCAAGCAGAGATTCGAGCACGAGAAGGAAATGCTTGAGACTGAATACCGTCTCAAGGAAGAAGCACGCATCAAGCAGCAGAAGTACGAGAAGTCCGAGCAGCGCAAGAAGAAGGCTGCCGGCGGCATTAAAGCGCTTATCGTATACATTCTCTTCTTCGGATTCTGGATCGGCATCGGCTTTGTCGTTTACAAGGCGATCAAGGGCGAATCTGTCCTCAATCTTGATAAGCTTGCCGAGTCCATGACAACCACGACGGAAACAACGGTTTCGCCTTATCTTCTCGTAACACCTGAAGATATTTTGGCTGATACCGAATTCCTCGAAAATGCAAAGGCTTCAGTTCTTTCCGAAGTTCACAGAGGAAGAGACGGCGAGTCGGTAACTGATTATGATATTCCTGTCACGGAATACAATTTCACCGGTGATATTGAGATCTACGACTGCTACCTTCTTACAAGCGAGAAAGAAAACAGACTCGTATTCATGGTCAAGTTTACTTATCAGAGTGAAAGAGATGAGGATGACGTACAGGTTGTCTATGATTCTCTGTACTTAAAAAACATTACTTTCGGCAACACACTTGCTACTCAGGATAAGCTTGTCTGCGATTATTCAGTAAGATCCGACAGAGGCGAAGGCGCTACTGACTGGCATTGGGACGGCGCTTTGGATGCTGACCAGCTCTATAGATCAGCTGTTCTCGGCAAGACTGATTTTACCAGCGCCAAAGTAAATCTTCCGCAGGAGGAAGCTCCCGTAGAAACAGTTGAAGAGACTGTTGAAGAATACGAAGATGAGGAAGATTGATATATATTCTGTCTGAATTGTTAGAGGCTGTCATACCGGCAGCCTCTTTTCATATTAGACCGCAACGCAACAACAGGTTGCTTGTTTTTGAGAAGCCTCAAAGCGATACTTAAGCTAACAAAACGCAAAGGAGAAATCTTATGGAAACCAAAGATATACTTAAGAAACTTCGTGAAGACAACAACCTGACACAGGATCAGATGGCAGATAAACTCATGGTTACAAGACAGGCTGTAAGCCGCTGGGAATTGGGAGAGACACAGCCTAATACAGAGACACTTAAGATCCTTTCAAAAGAGTTCAATATCTCGATCAACACTCTTCTCGGAAGCCCCAGACATCTTGTCTGCCAGTGCTGCGGAATGCCTCTTACAGAAGACAGCATGATCAGCAGGGAACCTGACGGAAGCTTTAATGAGGAATACTGCACATGGTGCTACACCGACGGCAGCTATGCATATAAGTCAAAGGAAGCACTGATCGACTTTCTTATCAGCCACATGCCGAATCCTGAGAATCTCTCAGAAGGCGACAGGCGTGCACAGTATGACGGATACCTTTCCCAGCTGGAATACTGGAAGTGATCCTGAAAAATAATAAGACCTGAAGGCGGCTGCGGCCGCCTTTTTGCATTTCACCTTCCATTTTTTGCCACTTAGCGCGTTTTCGGACACAGCGCGAAAAATCATTGATAGTATTAGGCCACATAGCAAAGGAAGGAGGTGACAAGAGATGGTAAAGACATTTTTCAAGAGCAGATGGTGGCATCTGACGGCAGCCATTGCATCACTTGCTACAGTAGGTTATGCAGTCTATATGGCAACAACACATCATGTGTTTATGGTATGGTTAGTAATTGCAGGAGCTTATATGACTTGCGTTGAGACATGGAAGTTCATAGCACGCCGTAAGACAGCCTGATGGTAACATGGAAGTATATTTTCTTAGGGAGGCTTTCGAAAGTGAAAGTAAACATAGATATATCAGCTGAATACAAGGAACCTTATGCGGTAATACATACCGATAAGGTAACGGATGAGATACAGCGCATGATCGACGTATTCAGCAACAGTGAGACACCTGTAACAGCATTGCAGAACGAAGAGGACATCGTCGTTTTGCAGCCCAGGGAAATATACATGGTAAGAGTCGAGGAAGGGGATACGGTCATATACGGTGCCAGACAGAAATACCGTTCAAGAAAGCGTCTTTACGAACTGGCGCAGCAATTGGGAAAACAGTTCATGCAGATATCCAAGACCACACTGATCAATCTGTCTTATATGGACAGCATTGAGCCCGGCTTCAGCGGAACACTTCTTTTGAAACTGAAGAACGGAGACAAGGACTACGTGTCGAGGAAGTATCTGCCGGAATTCAAGAAATACCTTGGTTTATAAGGAGGTAATAGAAATGGGAAAAGCAGTAAAAGACATATTAAAGAGCACAGTCATTAGCATTGGAATGGCATTAACGATATTCAGCATTGTCGGAATGATCTTTGACATTATGGGCGGCGGCAACTTCAGCATGGAAGGCTATCAGTTCACAAAGATGGTAATAGGAAGTGCGATTGTCGGAATCGGTTTCGGAGTTCCCACGGTAGTATATAACAGCGAGAAACTCCCCATGCCCGTAAAGGTATTGATCCACATGGGAATCGGATGCGTCATCTATACGATCGTTGCATACGCAGTAGGTTGGTTCGGAGCTGCGGCATCACCTTTGCAGGGACTTGCGGTAGCAGGAATCCAGCTTCTCGTGGCATTCATAATCTGGTTCTGCTTCATGCGCTACTACAGAAAAGAAGCAAAGCAGATGAATGAAAAGATCCAGGCACTGAAGAAATAAAACTTACATACGGACGATATTGGGAGCTGTCTTTAGGGATAGCTCCTTTTTTCTGTATTCTTTTAGCTCGTGATATAATAACCGCGTATGAGGGACTGCTCCTGCAGTGTGGTTTAATTGCTTTTATGGGATGAGGGTATGGCCAAGACAGGCAGATATGATGCTTTCATAAGCTACAGGCATTGTGAGCCGGACAGTGAAATAGCATCAAGATTGCAGAAGAAACTGGAAGGATTCCGCCTTCCGAAGGATATAGCAAAGAAGATCGGCAGAACAAAGCTTAGCCGCATTTTCCGTGATGATACCGAGTTTGCCGTGTCAGATGATCTGACTCAGGCTATTGATGAAGCGCTTGCAAATTCCGATTTCCTAATAGCGGTATGTTCACCGGAATATCTTAAATCCGAGTGGTGCAGGAAAGAGATAGAATCTTTTCTCAGATTCCATGACAGAAAGCATGTGCTTCTCGTGCTGGCTGACGGTGAGCCTATGGAAGCTTTCCCGCCGGAGATCCTTTATGATGATCTATATAAGATCGGAGCTGACGGCCGCCCGTACTGGACCAAAGTCCAGAGAGAGCCTCTTGCAGCCGACTGCAAGGGCGAGAATACAAAAGAGAGAAATCCCAAGATAGATAAAGCCACTATGCGCCTCATAGCAGCGATCTTAGGCATCAGATATGACGATCTGCAGCAAAGGCACAGACATGAGCAGTATAAGCATACAAGAAACAGGCTTATTGCCGTTTTCGGTGTTATGGCAGCATTCCTTGCTGTCTGCATCGGGTTCCTTTTCAGGATCGCCGGACAGAACAAAGAGATAATGAGACAGAATGAGATCATAACCCAGAAGTATGCGGATACTTTGGCAGCGACTTCGGATAATCTGCTGCGTGACGGAAAGAGAAAAGATGCAGTATATGCCGCAAGGATCGCACTCCCTGACGAGGCGACGGAAGGCTACAGCGAGCTTGCAACAAAGGCACTTACCAATGCGCTCGGCATCTACGATCTTCCCAATACTTTCGGATGCGACAATGACGTATTGCTTCCGTGCTCCGTGCTTGATGAACTGATCATTTCCTCATACGGAGGATATGCTTCTGTCAGTGATCTTGATCATGTCAGATATGTTGTTGATCTGTCTTCAGGTGTAACCGTCTTAAGCTTTGAGGAGAATGACAATTCAGCATTTGTTTTTGACGGAGAAAAAGGTTTTGTCTTTAAAAGAGGTGACGGTAATTATACCTATTTTGATCTTACAACCGGGACAGAGACTGATCTTGGAATAAGCCAGGCATATTTGTTTTCAAATGACAATGGAGAAGGTTATGCCATACAGACTTCCGAGTCTTTCATGTTGTTTAACGGCTGCGGAATCGTATGGAGCATAAACTATTCCGAAGAGGGTCTGTCTGATTATACAAGGCTTGATATCGAGGTGGATTTTTTTCCGGGAACAAATGAATGTTGGGTTTTTGTCACGGATTTTAACAGCCAGATGACTAATGCAATTACGGTTGATATGGAAAGCGGCAGCTCAAGCCGGATGCGGATACCCAATTCAGCAGTGTGCTTCGATATAGTAACGGACGGACAGAGTATCGTCTGGAAGCAGGATGACGGATTCGAATATTCTCTTTGTCTTATGGATATTAATGACGGAACAGTAAAAAGCGTGACTGTTGCTGACGCATATAAAATATTTGTCGCGAACAATGAAGTGGTCGTTATTTCAGAGACAGATGTATCAATATACGATAAAGATCTTAATGAACTGAACAGTTTTAACACCGTTGGTTATATAAGGACTTTTGTTTCAGGAGACTCCATAGTTTTGCTGAATGACAGAGGACAGATGTACAGGATAAGCAACGGCACATATGATTACTTTGATACAGGTCTTTCGAGTGATCAGTATTCCTGGATGCAGGTATATAGAAACGGCAATCTTTATGCTGCCAAGGCAGGTGACAACCACATTTACACCTACACGTTCAGACAATCTGAATACATGACTGTTGCTCCCGATTATTATGAAGAGATTGGTTTCGATTACTATGAATTGCTGTCGATCTACGATTCACAGGTTGTTTCCTCATTTGTCGATCTCGTTATGAAGAATGAGAATGAGTTTGAGCAGAACCGTATACAGCGTGTAGTCATGTGCAAGAATGCTGACCTGGGAATCATTCAGCTTTATGACGGTGCAGTACATATCTATGATGTTAACTCCGGCGAAAAGATCAAGTCGATATATTCCACAGAAGGCGGAGTAAACCTGTTCTATTATGACAGAGCGAGAGGTTATTACTATATAAGTTCCAATAACCTGGAAGTTTACGATGCTGATTTCAAGAATACCTACAGCATAAACAAATGTGTTTTGATCGGCATCGAAAAGCAGAGCGGCGCACTGGTCGTGATGGATCTTACGTTCAGCAATCCCGAAAACCCCTCGGGTCATTATGCGGCCATCCCGGTAACTTACGATCAGCTGATATCCATAGCCGATGATTACCTGGACGGATATGAACCGGATGAGAGAGTTAAAGAGAAGTACAGCTTAGGCTGAACGGTTTAGCATATCGAAAATGATTGCATCTCATGAAAAAGCCTCCGTTTCCGGAGACTTTGATCATTCGTATTTGCTGAAAGAGTTTTTGTAGACCACGGCTTTGCCTTCGCCTGCGATGCCGAAGACCGGATCACTTGAGGTGCCGGGCTCCATGCCGCTGAAGGTCTCTTCATACATGTACATGCGCGAATCGATCATGTCGAGCTCGTGAAGGATCATGGCCTCCGGAGTTAAGGGAGTCCTGATGGCGCCCCATTCAGGCTGGCCGTGATGTGAGGCGAGCATGTGTTTGATCATTCTGACTTCTTCAATGTTATATGCTCTTGTGCCGGTTGCCTGGCTCTTTGCCCAGACTTCATGGTCGATCAGCTCGATGCCGAGCAGGGGGTGACCTAAAAGATTGCCGACATCAGTGTAGGTTGCGATACCGGTATCTGAAGTCTTAAGCTCAACAAGCTTGCCGATATCGTGAAGGGCGACGCCGCAGACCAGAAGCTCGCGGTTGAGCAACGGATATACCTCACAGATCGCATAGGCGGCGCGGATCATCCTGCATGTGTGATAAGCAAGACCTCCGTAGATGTTGTGGTGCATTGTCTTGGCAGCAGATGATCTGGTAAACGGCTTGATGTTGGGTGCGATGATCCTTATGGCGAGAGCAGTAAGAGAGAAATCGTCTGCCGGAACATCGTATGAGGTAAGGTCATAGGCTCTGCCTGATGACTGCTTGATCTGCATGATGATCTCGTTAACAAGGTTTGCGGGATCTTCAGGCGGAAGCTTTATGAGCTGCTTGAGCTCGTCTTCCGGAAGCTTGACCGGGTTGATGTTAATGACCTTGTAGCTCTTGTTGCCTTTGTATTCAGTTACTTCGATCTGTGCCACGGCAGTAACGCCTTCTTCAATGCCTGCGATAGCAAGGTCTTTCTTGGTAGTATCGAACATCAGCGCGGTAGTGCTGTCTTCTCCGTCGCTTAAGGTGATCTTGATCATGGGCTTGTTATTTGCCGTAGTTGCCTGATTAATGGCCGACACAACGGTATCCGTCTCGTATGTGCCGAGATCCATGGCAGCAAACTTGATAATTGACATAGATATGCTCCTTAGGTTTGTGTATATTTTGAGTTAATGGTAGCATTACAACACTTTCAATTCTACAACTTAACAATTGAATGACACGTTATTAGTGCTAAAATGTGCGCGTACTGTCCTAATAATCCAATTTTTGTCGTGCTTTTGGCATTTACGGGTAGAGAAATAAGAAATGAGATACAAACTGGCATGCTTTGATCTTGACGGAACGCTGCTGAATACATTGGGCGGACTTACCAGAAGCCTTAATGCGGCGCGCAGGATGAATAATCTTTCTCTTCAGACGGAAGAGCAGGTAACGACCTTTATCAACAACGGTGTTGTTAAGATGATAGAGAGAAGTCTTGCCGCAGATCCCGGCGATTACAGTGATGCACTGAAGCAGAGGCTTCTTAAAGATTACAAAGCTTACTATAATGCCCATGTCCTTGAAGATACCCGTCCCTATAACGGCATGCTTGAGGCTCTTATCAGGCTTAAGGCTGACGGAATGCTCCTTGCCTGCATAACCAACAAAGACGATGAGCCTGCCCAAAAACTGATCAATCATTTCTTTCCCGATATTTTCGATTATGTCAAAGGCTCTGTTGAGGGTGTTGAAAGAAAGCCTTCTCCGGAACCGATTGAGAAATGTCTCTATTCCTTGGGGATCGAGAACAGCGACACTGTTTATGTCGGCGATTCCGAGACGGACATCATTACTGCTATCAACAGCGAAATGGACAGCATAAGCTGTACGTGGGGATACAGATCACGCAAGTTCCTTGTGGAGAACGGTGCTCTGTTTATCTGCACCGAGCCCGTTGATCTCAGAAATCTCATGAGATAACTCATATGTCCGATAACTCCCGTAAAACAAGATCAGGCTCTAATCTGCGCATTATCGCGGAATGCGGTATTCTGGCAGCCCTTGTTTTTATCGGGACCGAGCTTCGCATCCCTACAGCTTTGGGATTCATGAATCTTGGTGACGGCGTGATTCTTTTGGCATCTTACTTTATAGGACCTGCGGCCTTTTTCCCGGCTGCCATAGGTTCGGCATTAGGCGACCTTATAGCCGGATATCCCGTATACATTGCTCCGACATTTGTTATCAAGGGCCTGATGGGTCTTTCTGCAGCTGTCATTATGGGCAAGTCTGATGCGAAGAAACTTTCAGGTGTTCTTTTGAGGATCGTTGCTGGACTTATTGCGGAGATCATCATGGTCGGCGGTTACTTTGCATTCGAAGCGATAATGTACGGAACAGAAGCTGCATTGGGTTCCGTCATCTTTAATCTCATTCAGGGCGGCGTCGCAATCGTTCTTGCCGTACCGCTCACTTACATGATCAGAATTAAGAAACTGAGATAAGCTTTTTCAGTTTTGTTTTCGCACACCGATATAATATAATTCAAGTGAATCCTCGATCGAAGGAGCTTGTCTTATGAATAATTATGATGTCATCATTATCGGCGCCGGTCCGGGCGGTATATTCTCAGCATATGAATTAGTTAATTTAAGACCTGATCTTAAGGTAGCTGTTTTCGAGGCCGGCAAGGCTCTTGAAGACAGAAAGTGCCCGATCGACGGAGATAAGGTAAAGAGCTGCATCAACTGCAAGTCCTGTGCGATCATGCGAGGATTCGGCGGTGCAGGCGCTTTCTCTGACGGTAAGTACAACATCACAAATGATTTCGGCGGAACCTTGTATGAGCATATCGGCAAGGAAAAAGCTTTGGAACTCATGAAGTATGTCGACGGCATAAATCTTGCAAACGGCGGTGAGGGGACAAAGCTCTATACAACTGCAGGTTCTTCGTTCAAGAAGATCTGTCTTGAGAATAAGCTCCATCTGCTCGATGCATCAGTAAGACATCTCGGAACGGATAAGAATTATCAGGTATTGGGCAATATCTTTAATCTGCTCAAAGATAAAGTTGATTTCTTCTTCAATGCGCCCGTAGGCGATCTTAAGGTGCTTGAAGACGGCACATATGAAGTTGAGTGTTCAGGCGAATCGTATACATGCCGCAAGTGCATCGTTTCTGTAGGACGTTCGGGCAGCAAGTGGATCGAGAAGGTCTGCAGCGAGCTTGATATCGAGACGTTCTCCAACAGAGTTGATATCGGTGTGCGTGTAGAGATCCCCGCTGTCGTATTTTCCGATCTGACATCAGAGCTCTATGAGAGTAAGATCGTTTACCGTACGGAGAAGTTTGAAGATAAAGTCAGAACATTCTGCATGAATCCTTACGGATATGTTGTTACCGAGAATACAAACGGCATCGTTACCGTTAACGGCCACAGCTACGATAATCCTGAACTCCAGTCCGAGAATACGAACTTTGCTCTTCTTGTTTCAAAGCATTTCTCAGAGCCTTTCAAGGATTCAAACGGATACGGCGAATCCATTGCAAGACTTTCCAACATGCTCGGAGGCGGTGTAATCGTTCAGAGATTCGGAGACCTCACGAGAGGAAGAAGATCGAACGCTTCAAGAATTGAAGAGTCGACCGTAAGACCTACGCTTAAGGCTACACCGGGCGACCTCTCGCTTGTTCTTCCAAAGCGTATCTTGGACGGCATCATCGAGATGATCTATGCGCTTGATAAGATCGCTCCCGGTACGGCAAACGACGATACGCTCCTTTATGGTGTTGAAGTTAAGTTCTACAACATGGAAGTTGCGATAAGCGACAGACTTGAGACACGTTATCCCGGACTGTTCGTTATAGGCGACGGAAGCGGTGTTACGCATTCACTGTCGCATGCATCGGCATCCGGTGTGTTTGTTGCAAGGGAGATCGCAGAGGAGGCTTAAACAGCCGTATTTGTTTTCTTCTTTTTCATCACGAGAAGGATTATTACTATTATCAGGCAGACGGTTGCTACGGCTGTTGTTGCAATTCCGCCTTCAGGTCCGAACGCGCCGCCTGTGATGAGCGTGGAAGCATCCTTGCTGTATACCGCGGTGACGATCGAATTAGCCGCATCGTTACCCGATACCTGAAGTCCGTAGATATTACCCTGTGTAAGATTCCATGCCGTATGCATAGCAGAAGTCATCCAGATATCGCCTGTAAGAAGATATATCAGTGCGAAAAGGACGGCGATCAGCACGAGGTTAACTGATGCAAGCGGAGTGTATCCGCTGTTGAGCGAATGGAATGCGGAGAAGACAAGGGAAGAGAAGATGATGCCGACGGCAACCTTGTATCTCTTGTTGAAAGCCTTGATCATGAAGCCTCTGAACATTATCTCTTCCGAAGCGCCCTGAGGGAACCACATGAGAAGGTTGAAGATAAATACATCCATTCCCGATGCGCTGAGCGTGAATCCGTTAAATGATATCTGACCTGTAAGGCACATGATTCCGACTGTGCATGTCATCATGAGGAATCCGAAAAGGAATCCCAGTCCGTAATGCAGAGCTATGTGCTTGCCGCTGGACAGGGGATAACCGCATGCGTCTATCTTGTTCTTGAAGCCCTTGATCTTCCATACTCTTCCTGCGTGTATGAAATATGTGATCAGTATCAATGCATATCCTAATGTCATGAGCGTGAGGAAAAGCGGATCTTTGAAGAAGATGCTGAATACTTCAAATGTCTTTTCGAGGATATCCTGGATCGTTTTTACATTGGAAAGGTTCTGGATAAACTCGGAGTATTCAGGTTTCCTCATGTATGTGATGACTACCGGGATCAGAGCGAGCAGCTGATATACGGATAAGACGACAAGAGGATAGAATGCTTCATTCAGCATGTAACTGAAGCTTTCATGCAGATGGTTTATGGATTCCCACAAAGAAGGTTTGCCGCCTTCCTTAATGCGTCTGACTTCCTTTTCCTTAACAGTGTCTATTGATACCGTATAGCGTTCGCTGTGAAGCAGTCTTTCGGTAACGAAAATAACGATTGCCGCAAGCAGTAGTGTTGCGAGAGAACAGACGATAAGGCCGGGTACGTTCGGTTTGCCTACGAGGACATCGCCGATGCCGTAGAACTGGCCGTGTACCGGAAGATAAAGATAGAAATCATCTTTCTCAGTAACTGACTGGATACATGTGACGCAGACGGCGACAAACGTAAGGAAAACAGGAAGGAAAGCCGTCTGGGCGGAAATGACAGTGTCGTTGATGACGGAAATCAGGATCGTTATCGATGCAATGAATATTTCCAGAATGAGGATATAAACATACAGGGCAATATAACTGCCGATTTCAAATCTTCCGACGATCAGGGCGGACAAAGTCGAAACAAAGAACGCCGGTATCAGTGCTTTCAGCACAACGCCGCCGAGATAACCCAGGATAATTGCGATTCTAGGCTGGGGCGTCAGGAGGATTCCGGTAAATGTTCCGCGTTCCTTCTGGCCTGCGATGACATTGGTGCCTATGCTCATTGAAGAATAGAGCAGGATTATAAACAGGAGTATGGGGAAGAATGTTCTGCACAGTGATTCAACTACGGCTTTTATTCCGGTGGCAGCCTCAACTGTTGCAATGGGAACATCAACGAGTGCCGAATCTGATGAGGAAGTAATGGCAAGTCCGTAATCCTCACGGATATAGCTCATATAACCGTTCAGATACTCATCTATGAAATCGTATTTCATATAGTAGTATTCCAATGAATTTGTACGGTAATAAGTAAGGACCTGAGGCCTGTCATTCTTTTCGCCGCCTAAACGGGCATATACAGTCTCATCAAAATTTTCAGGGAAAACAACTGTGAGGTATGCATCGTTCTCGCGCATCCACTTGCCGTATGTAACGAAGTCATACGGTGCATCGTGTTCCTTGTAAATGAATTCCGTCCAGCCGTAACCGTCGTAACTGTATTCAAAAGAAATAATATTCTTATAGTTACCGAGTATATCGTCTGGATCACCGTATTCGGCAGCTTCCTGATCACGGTCTGCCTGGGTGGCCTGATTGTATTTCACAAATGATTCGGGAGCATTTACTACAACGACGTTATAGACTTCGTCACTGAAGAGGTGATAAGGGAATCTCCAAAGGACCCATGAAACGATGACGCATGAAAATGCAACTACAAAACCGATGGAAACAAGGAAAGAAGCAGACGAGGCTTCCGCGCCCGCCTGTCCTCTTTTACGGAAGAAACTTCCGATAATTGTCTTAATTCCCCGTTTTGCAGACATAACTATCTAAAACCTTTACTCCTTATGGTTTTCAACGTAGATCTTAAAGAATGCTTCTTCGAAAGTGTTGACCCCGGTCTGTGCGACCAGTTCGTCGACAGTGCCCTGTGCAACGATGTTTCCGTCGATCAGCATCGCTATCTCGTCACAGAGTTCTTCTGCAACAGAGAAGATGTGAGTCGAAAGTATGATTGCGTGTCCATTTGCCTTGAGTTCCTTAAGATAGTCAGTAACCTGCTTTGACGTAAGGATATCAAGACCGTTCGTAGGCTCGTCGAAAATGATGACCGGCGGATTATGGATAAGACTGATAGCGATCGATATCTTCTGCTTCATACCTGTCGACAATTCGTTAAAACGCTTGTCGGCAAAAGGGGAGATGCCGAATCTAGCAAAGCTCTCATCGCGTCTGTCTCTGAGCTCTGAATCCGGAATGTCGTATAACTTGGCGAAGAAATCGAAAAGAATATTCGGAGTCGAAAGAGGATCCAGTTTTATCTCGTTTGTGAGGAATCCTATCTTTCTGTGAATCTCAAGAAGATCTTTATCTCCCGATAAACCGTCGATGATGATCTGTCCTGAAGTAGGTTTCATCAGGGTAGCGATCATCTGCATCAGTGTTGTCTTACCGGCACCGTTAGGACCTAAAAGGCCGAATATCTGACCTTCATGAACTTCAAAACTGACACCTTTGATGGTCTCGTAGTCTTTTGTATAACTCTTGTGTACGTCGATTAACTGGATCATTTACGTTCCTCTTTTCTGAAAGTAACTGCAAATACGGCAACTGACAGACCTGCATTCAGCAGGAAAACAAGCAGCACATGCCAGAGTTTGTTCTGTGCCATGAAAGACTCAGAGATCAATTGCAATGAATTGTGTATGGGTATGAAGTATTCAAATGTAGTAGGTCTTGTGCCTCTGAACATCTGAAGGAAAAAGTCTCCGAGGAAATAGATCAGCGGGAGCTGAAGATTGGTTGTAATATCCTGCATATTCTTTAGTGAGAATACCGTGGAAACACAAACTGCAGTCATTAACAGAGCTGTAATAGGAATGGTGAAAAGAACGATAAGAAGTTCTGAAGGTGTAAGCAGCATTCCGAAAGGAAGAAGCGACATTGCATCGTTACTCCGGTTCATCCAGGATGACAGGAACAATAGTCCCAATGTTATGCATGTTGAGAATGTGACTATAACATCTATCGCCAGTATCTTTCCTAAATAGATCTTTTTGCGTGATACAGGAGTCATGATGAGTTTTGCCATAAAACCTCTGTCACGTTCGGAAGCAAACATATCACTTACAAGTGAATATGTTGTGTAGTACATGAGTATCATAAGAACGCCGGAAACAACTCTTGAAGCAGTCTGGTTTGCTGCTGTTCTGTAATCTTCAAAATCAGTTACAGGATTAAAAGTATCAACTTCAAAAAGCGAACTGCCGGTAGAACTGTAATTTCCGCCTAATTTATCAATAAGACTGCTCTGATACTCTTTAAGGATTCCTATCCTGAATTGCTCGGCTCTTGTTTGAGCAGTTATTGAGTTGGCATCAAAAACGACACAAATAACTGCTTCACTTTCTGCTTCTGAATTCTCGTTTGCAAGCTCTTCATAATAAGATCTGATCTCACCGTCAAAATCATCTGAATCATTACCGGCATAAAAATAACAGACGAGCAGACCTTTATGCAGACGTCTGTGATACTCGTTCTTGTCTTTTTTCATTGCCTTGAATTCTTCTTTGCTTACAAAGTCATATTTAAATGCATTTGCTTTAACATTATCGTCAATGTATTCAATGAAAGATTCTGGTGCATTAACGACCATTACAGGTTGTTTGTTCAGTGTTCCCGTGGTCATGTAGTTAATGAGAATAGGGAACAGATTCAGCATTCCGACAAGGAAAATGGCAGGCAAAAGAAATAACGTGAAAGTTCTCCGCCAACTTGAAAACAGTTTGCGAATCTCCCACATGAATACTGTAAATATTTTTCCCATGCCGCTATTTTAAAATAATGCTGTTTTTTAATCTATCGAAATAAAGTGAAAAATTTGTGAAATGAATGTCACGATTCAGAGCTGCAAACACAATGGTTTATTGTGTGTAAGTTGAACAAATACAAACTCGCAAACAATTTATTTTACTTGCCAAAATTCTAAAAAATGTTTGTTGACACAAATTGTAAAGAAATGTAGATTTATTTATATCCAAACAAGAAAAATACGGAGGTTCTTTTAGTATGGATACAGAAAAGAAAGACGTTAAGGTTGCTGCACCTGTTGCTGCACCTGCTGCACCTGCAGCTGCTCCTAAGGCAGAGGTAAAGCCTGCTGCTAAGCCCGCTGTAAAGAAAGCTGCTAAGAAGCCTGCTGCAAAGAAGGCTGCTAAGAAGGCTGCTCCTAAGGCAGACGCTAAGAAGGCTGAGGCTAAGAAGGCTGCTCCTGCTAAGAAGGCTGCTGCTAAGAAGCCCGCTGCAAAGAAGGCTGCTCCTGCAAAGAAGGTTGCTGCTAAGAAGCCTGCTGCAAAGAAGGCTGCTAAGAAGCCCGCTAAGAAGGCTGCTGCTCCTGCAAAGAAGGCTGAGATCATTTTCCAGATCGATGGTCAGGAAATCTCTGCTACAGCTATCGCAAAGAAGCTTCCCAAGGCTGGCAAGATCTATGTTGTAGCTAACGAGAAGAAGGCTTACGACGTTGACGGTAACGGTGTAGATCTCTTCTAATTTTAGTTAAACATTAGAATGAATCAGGGTTGTCTCAAATGAGGCAACCCTTTTCATTTCTCTGTGATAAAATGATTGCCGTGACTTTAACAAAACAGACAGAGGAAAGATAATGCCGCTTCTTACTTTGAACAACATAACGATGAATTACGGACAGCGCCGCGTATTGGACGGTGTGTCTTTTCGCGTTAACAAAGGCGACAGGATCGCATTCATAGGTGATAACGGAGCAGGCAAATCCACACTGTTTAAGATAATCAAAGGAACGATCACACCTGATGACGGTGAAGTCATTCTTCACGGAAATACCATTGCGGGTTATCTTTCACAGAATATGGATGAACAGGATCTTTCCGGAGCATCGTTAAAACCGTCGAACCTTTTGGATCTCGAATTGAAGATCGATTCAGTATCAAGCCGCATATCACGTGCATCGGAAGATATGACTGATGCTACGGCTCTTGTTGAAGAGCTATCCAAACTTCAGTCACAGTATGAAGCTGCAGGCGGATACGATTACGAATACAGACTTAAAGATGCACTTGCCGGATTGGGCCTGAGCAACATTCACGACAGGGATGATTTCACTGATCTGTCGGGAGGCGAGAAGATGCGAGTTTGTCTTGCCAGACTTATCGTTGACAGACCTGACATCCTTCTTTTGGACGAGCCTACAAACCATCTGGATATGGAGGCTGTCGAATGGCTTGAGAAGTTCCTCGCATCTTACGGCGGAGCTGTTTTCGTCATTACTCACGACAGACATTTTATCGATCAGGTCGCCACAAAAGTCATTGAACTGGACGGTGGTCACATCACTGAATATAAGGGCGGTTACACCGACTACAAAGAGCAGAAGGAACATTTCATCAAGTCGCAGAGTCTTGTCACCAAAGCATTGGAAGAAGAACTTGCACGTCAGTTGGATGTTAAGCAGACAATGCTCTCACACCGTAATATCAGCGGTTACCACCAAAGAGAAAAGATGGTCGCAAAGCTTGAAGACAAACTTGAAGAAGCAAGATCAAAGCTTCCTTCCGGCTATGCGAAAATGAGTTTTAACGCGCAGCCTCTCGAGCGTACGGGAAGATCCGACAGGATAATCCTTCAGGCAAAAGAACTTGCCATGAAGTTTGAAGACAGCGATTCAAATCTGTTCGATGCACTGTCTTTTGAAGTTACTGCAGATGAAAAACTTTTCCTTGCAGGCCCCAACGGATGCGGCAAGACAACTCTTCTGAAGCTTTTGTCAGGTCATGCAGGAGATAAACTCAAGGGTTCATCAGGAACGGTGCTTATCGGTTCGGCGCAGTCGATGGGATACATGGAACAGTTTGTTCCGTTTGACGATGAGGAACTCAGCTGCTTTGATGAACTTGTATCAAGAAGCGACATCGGAACAACCGAAGCAAGAACTCTACTTGCAAGATTCGGATTCAAAGGCGACGATGCATTCAAGAAGATATCGATGCTTTCAGGCGGCGAGAGATCAAGACTTTATCTGTGCTGTCTGCTTAAGGAAAATCCTGATGTTCTTTTCCTCGACGAGCCTACAAACCACCTGGATATCAATTCCAGAGAGATCCTTGAGGATGCGATAAAGGAATACAGCGGTGCCGTCATTTGCGTAAGCCACGACCGTTTCTTCATTGATAAATGTGCCGATAAGGTGCTCGGATTCAAGGATAAAAAAGCAGAGCTCTACGACTCATATTACTTCTACCGCAAAGCGGTTCTTGCTGAGCCTGTCGCTTCTGCTCCAGTGGAAGAACCCAAGCAGGAGAATGAGAACACGGTGCGCAACGTTAACCGTGCTCAGGAGAGAAAAGAGTCTGCTAAGCGCCGTCAGAGGATTGCCGACATTGAGAAAGAGACAACCAAGCTTGAAGCCGAGCAGAAGGAATTAGAGGCAAAGTTCGGCGGTTCATGCAGCAGTGAAGATCTCAAGCGTTATGAAGAAAACGCTAATAAGCTGTCGGCATTATATGACGAGTATTTCGAATTGAACGAGGAATAACGATTTATCTTCTAATACTTTTTTGAGAGTAAATAATATAGTAAAATAAACTATACTGCTCTCGGAGGTAAATGCGTATGCCAATGACCATGACTCAGAAGATTCTTGCTGATCATGCAGGGCTGGACAGTGTTGCCCCGGGCGACCTTATTGAAGCTAAATTGGATTATGTTTTAGGTAATGACGTTACCACTCCTCCTGCGATAAAGGTTTTCGAGAAGCTTGGCGTTAAGGACGTCTTTGATAAAGACAGAGTCCTCATGATCCAGGATCACTTCACTCCGAATAAAGACATCAAATCAGCTGAACTCAATAAGACGATGCGCTGTTTTGCACGCGAACATGAGATCACTCATTACTACGAACTCGGCCGCAGGGAGATGGGAATCGAACACGTTATTCTTCCTGACAACGGCATCGTGCTTCCCGGTGATCTTGTTATCGGAGCTGATTCACATACATGTACATACGGAGCTTTAGGCTCGTTTTCCACAGGCGTCGGATCGACTGATCTTGCATGCGCTATGGCAAGGGGTGTCACTTGGTTTAAGGTTCCTGAAGCGATCAAGGTTAACCTTACGGGAAGATTCAAAAAGTTTGTAACAGGCAAGGACCTTATCCTTACGATCATCGGCATGATAGGTGTCGACGGTGCGCTTTATAAGTCACTTGAATTTGACGGTGACGGCATCAAAGCTCTTTCGATGGACGGAAGACTTACAGTTTGCAACATGGCTATCGAGTGCGGCGCAAAGAACGGAATATTCCCCGTTGATAACTACACGCTGAAGTATATCTCCAGAACAAATCCCGAGAGATTTATCAAGAGTGATTACAAAGTCTATACGGCAGACGAAGATGCCGAATACAGTCAGGTACTGGATATTAATCTTGATGACATCGATTTGACTGTTGCTCTTCCTCATCTGCCTTCGAATACGAAGAGAGCTTCCGAGTGCACTGACATGAAGATCGATCAGGTCGTTATCGGTTCATGCACGAACGGAAGACTTGAAGATATCGGTGCTGCCGCAACGATCCTTAAGGGACTTAAGGTTCATAAGGATGTAAGATGCATTGTCATTCCGGGCTCGCAGAAAGTATACAGACAGGCTTTGGACAACGGCTGGCTTCAGGATCTTGATGATGCAGGATGCGTTATCTCCACGCCTACATGCGGACCTTGTCTGGGCGGCCATATGGGCGTTCTCGCAAAGGGCGAGAGATGCGTATCCACCACAAACAGAAACTTTGTCGGACGAATGGGAGATCCCGAATCCGAAGTTATATTGAGCGGTGTTCCCGTTGCTGCAAGCTCGGCTGTTTTGGGACGTGTCGGAACACCGGATGAACTGTAAGAAGGGAGTATCTGCATGAAGGTCAGCGGTAGAGTTTTTAAGTATGGTGACAACGTCGATACCGATGTCATCATTCCTGCAAGATATCTCACATCAGCAGATCCCGAACATCTGAAAGAACACTGCATGGAAGATATCGACAAGTCCTTTAAGGACCGCGTAAATGCCGGCGACATCATGGTTGCAGGCAGGAACTTCGGATGCGGTTCATCAAGAGAGCATGCTCCCGTTGCAATTAAAGCAAGCGGTATATCTCTCGTCATTGCAAATGATTTTGCGAGGATCTTTTACCGCAATTCCATCAATGTGGGACTTCCTATTCTCGAGTGTCCCGAAGCTGCTTTGAAGATCAACGACGGAGATGAGATCGAAGCAGATTTTGATACGGGCATCATCACTGATAAGACCACGGGTGAGAGATTTGCATCAAAGCCTTTCCCGGAATTCATAAAGAACATCATGGCCAATGGCGGACTCGTCGGATATACCGAGTCTGAGTTAAGAGATTAAGGGGCAGACAAATGGGAAAGAAGTACAATATCGCAGTTATTCCCGGTGACGGAATCGGTCCCGAAATCACTGCGGCTGCCATTGAGGTATTGCAGGCTGCAGCAACAAGAAAAGGGATTGAGATAATTACAAAAGAACTCAAAGCCGGCGGCGATGCCATAGACGCATTCGGCATTCCGCTTCCGCAGGAAACAATCGATTCCGCAAAGGCAAGCGACGCTGTTTTGCTTGGCGCCGTCGGAGGTCCCAAGTGGGATAATGTGGAGCCTGATATAAGACCAGAAAGAGCCATTCTCGGATTGAGAGCAGGTCTCGGATTATACGCTAATATCAGACCGGCAATCGTTTTCGATGAACTTAAAGATGCATCTCCTCTGAAAAATCCCGGACGCATTGATTTCATTATCGTAAGAGAACTTACGGGCGGAATCTATTTCGGCAAGAACGGCACGTATCAGAGCGGCGACCGCCTTCCTGACGGTACGGTAAAGGGCAAAGTGGCATTTGATACCGAGAGTTATTCTGAAGGCGAGATCAACAGGATACTGAAGATCGCGTTTGAACTTGCCATGAAGAGAAGAAAGAAGGTTACTCTCGTAGACAAGGCCAATGTTCTTGTATCAAGCAGAATGTGGAGATCTTTGGCAGGCCGGATGAGCCTTGAATATCCGGAAGTCGAGTTTGAGAGTCTTTATGTTGATAATGCAGCAATGCAGCTTATCGGCAGACCTTCAAGCTTTGACGTTATCGTTACGAGCAATCTCTTCGGCGATATCCTTTCCGATGAGGCAGGTCAGATAGCAGGTTCCATCGGTATGCTTCCTTCGGCTTCGTTAGGCGCGAACGGAATGCCCGGACTTTTCGAACCAATTCACGGATCAGCTCCGGACATAGTCGGACAGGATAAGGCTAATCCTTTAGCAACGATCCTTTCTGCAGCGATGATGATGAGAACATTAGGTGAGGATGAGATCTCTGATAATATCGAAAATGCAGTGAAGAAGACACTGGCAGGCGGTTTCAGAACAAGTGACATAACCTTCGGCAATGAAGGAGAAAATATTAAATCCGTCGGTACGAAAGAGATAACAAAAGCTGTTATCGACAATCTCTGACGATTAAAGAAAAGAGGAATCAGCGATGGCAAAAAAGCTTGTCGCAGTAATCGACATCGGTTCGCTCACAGCGAGACTTAAGATATTTGAGATAGGTTCCAAGGGCAAGCCCAAGGAGATAGAGGCTGTCCGCAAGTTCACGGGACTCGGCACAAAGTCCTACAGCTCCGGAATCATTCAGTCAGCTCAGGTTGAAGAACTCTGCAAGTGTCTTAAGATGTTTGACGAGAAGTGCAGGGAATACGGCGTTGCACGTGTTTTCTGCGTTGCAACATCCGCTTTCAGAGATGCTTCAAACTCTGAAGTCGTAATCGAGAAGGTAAGGACCAGAACAGGATTTAAGATCAAGGTCCTTGATAACTCGATGGAGCGTTATTATCAGACACTTGCCGTACAGGCGATCTATCCGGATTTTGCAAAGATCATTTCTTCAGGAACCATGATGCTCGACATCGGTTCAGGCTCCATTCAGGCTTCGGTTTACGACAAATCCGAATTCGTATTCAGCCAGAACCTGCTGCTCGGTTCATTGAGAATTTCAGGAATGCTTACCGACCTCCAGAGCAGGACCACTCATTACGATGAGGTTTTGCAGGAGTTCATCGGACAGGACCTTGATGACTATCACGCAATGGAACCCAAGGGAATCATCTATAAGAACCTTATAGCTTTCTCAGGTGAAATGGGCTATATCAAGCAGCTTGCCGGACACGGCGCAATGTCTTCCGTTACGCTTACAAAGGAAGAATTCCTTAAGGTCTATAACTATCTTCTCAAGGTAAGACCTACTGATCTTACTCTCGAAAAGAACATCCCTTCGATGATCGCACCTTTGCTTTTGCCTACGGCGCTCATCGTTAAAAACATGCTTGATTATACGGGCGTAGATACCATCTACATGCCTCACGCATCGCTTTCAGACGGTATCATCTATTACTACTGCGTCAATTCACAGGGACTTAAGACTGAGATTTCACCTGACAGTTATTTGATCTCAGCTTCAAGGCATATCGCAAAGCGTTACCGTTCAAGCAAGAAACATGTTGAATATGTTGAGAAGACTGCACTCCAGTTTTTCGATGAGACAAAGAAGATAAGTGGTCTCGGAAGCCGTGACAGACTGCTTTTGCAGGTTGCCGTAATACTTCACGAGATAGGTAAGTTCGTACATGCGAGAAACCACAGTGACGCCGCTTATTCGATAATCAAGAATACAAATCTCATGGGCCTTGATCACGATGAGATCAACATGGTAGCCATGATCGTAAGACTGTATCCGAGAAATAAGCCTTACGACAGCTACTACTATTCGATCCTGCCTTCAGACCAGAAGGTCATCGTTTCAAAGCTCGCATCCATTCTCAAGATCGCTGATGCCATAGATGCTTCACACAAGGAGAAGGGAAAGAAGATTTCATGCAAGATAAAGGATAACGAATTCGTTATCACGTGTGATGCCTCTGAAGACATGTCCTTTGAGAAATGGGCATTCGAGAACAGAAGTGTCATGTTTGAAGACGTTATGGGAATCAAACCGGTTCTCAAGACCAGGAGGGAAGGCTAATGGCAGTCAAGAAGAGCGCTGCTTCGCGCAAAGCAAATACATCAACAGGCAAAGCGGGAACACCCGTTAAGAAAACAGCGGCTAAAAAGCCTGTTGCAAAAAAGTCCGCCGCAAAGAAGCCTGCGGCAAAGAAAGCCGCTGCTAAAAAGCCGGCAGCAAAAAAGGCTGAAGTAAAGAAAGCTGAAGTGAAGAAAACGGCTCCCAAGAAGACGGCACCTAAGAAGTCATCTTCATTCGTAGCTTCACCTGAAGTTACGGATGCAGGATATTCTGAATCAAGTGCATCTTTCTTAAGCGGTAA
>JAEIGA010002241.1_pt1 | contig 30890 bp, 23 predicted proteins | sample 9270691 | NCBI WGS metagenome assembly JAEIGA01 (sample SAMN17057246, study PRJNA624740) | gut metagenome | biome: biome; isolation source: fecal sample | host: Bos grunniens | place: China: Xizang | collected 2019
ATCCTAGTGCACCAACAATAAGTGAGATAGCTTACGCACCCTTGTTATGGAAGTTTTTCTCAAGGGTTGGCATAATCTATGCCCACAACATCGAACCTACCGCTTGGATAGCAAAGCTAACGCCTACCCAGATACCTGCTGTTTGGAAAGCATCAGCAGCCGTGCTAACACCGTCCCAACTGAAGCATTGGGTAGCAATAGCACCGTTGGAATATGTCCACATGAAGAGGAAAGCTGCCCAGCAGAAGAACTGCACGAGACCTACTGTCCAGAAAGTAGAAGGAGCATTAACAAGAAGTTTGATAAAGCTAGGATCTTCTTTCTTCTCATCTTCTTTCTCTGCAAGGCCGTGGAACTTAGCATACTCCTCTGGGTTGAGCTCTTTAACAGTCACAAAAGTATAGAGCACACAGAGCATAAGAATAGCTGCGCCAATATAGAAACTCCATTTCACAGAATCAGGAATCACACCTTCTGGCGCTGTATTAGCAATACCAACCCAAGTAAAGAGGATTGGGAAGATATATCCAGCCAAAGAGCCTGCATTGCAGAGGAATGATTGGATAGAATATGCGAGACCCTTTTGCTCCTCATTTACCATATCGCCCACCATCATCTTAAATGGTTGCATCGCGATATTGATAGAAGTATCCAAGAACATAAGCGAGAACAATCCGAACCACATGGCTGCATTCAAACCAAGGAAGAGGGATTGTGTAAAGGTGAAGTTACCTGCATTAGGCAAGAGCAACATTACTGCCACCGCAATAAGCGCACCAACGATGAGGTAAGGTTTGCGACGACCCAAACGATTCCAAGTCTTATCAGAATACTTACCTACAAGAGGTTGCACGATCATACCCATCAAAGGAGGGAGAACCCAGAAGAATGAAAGTTGATGAGGATCTGCACCAAGCGTTGCAAAAATACGAGAAATGTTGGCACTTTGTAGTGCATAAGCGATTTGGACGCCAAAAAATCCAAAGCTTAGATTGAAAAGGCTCCCGAAGGATAGATTGCGTTTTCCTGTCATGACTTAATTATAAGTAAACTAAAGTTTATTTTCGAATTCGGCTGCAAAGGTACAACATTTTTTTCACATACGCAAGAGTATGCGCGATTTTTGTTGCTAAAAAACTAAAAAAATCAAGAAAAGAAAAAAAAATGATGATTGTAAACTTTATTTCAAGCTCAGGAAAAGCGAACCACAATCTTAACAAATGATACTTTTAAGATTAAGAAAAAAACACAAATGCACACATATAACTATATGCTGTTGAATATCGGCAAAACAAGAGATACAACTAACTAATAACTAATTAATCACTAACTAATAACTAACTAATAACTAATTAATATATAATTACTAGCCAATAAACATTAGTGGGTAAATAAACGATTACTACAGACGCGATAAAGCCACCAATATCAATATATATATATATTAACAAACAACACTTTTTTAGTGATGAGTGATGAGTGATGAGTGATAAGTAATAAGTGATGAGTGATGAGTGATAAGTGATGAGTGATGAGTGATAAGTGATGAGTGATGAGTGATAAGTGATAAGTAGAGCGCGGAGCGCCTGGAGATGGGAGATCGGGCAAAGCCCTGTAGAAAGCTCCTGCTCGCTTCGCTCACGAAATCTTATTAAATCTCTTTGCACCGTCTCTGATTCTATTACCATCGCTCTACTCGTCGGCGCTCAACAACCGCCGACTACGCTATCGCTCAATCTCAACTAATAGGTGGCGCAAGCGCCAGTTTAGAGGACGCGGCGCTACAGGACGCCCACTCTGTGGTCTACAGGTTAAAGGCGAAGAGGCGAAGAGGCGAAGAGGCGAGAGGTTGTAAATCAAACAGTTGGGAGAAAAGTACGAAAAATGCTATATTTTTTTCAAAAAATATTTGCGTATATAAAAAAAAGGTAGTATCTTTGCACAACCTTTAGCAAACAAAGCAGAAGAGGGCGTTTAATAGGATCACACAAAAGAACGCCTGTTAGACTACAAATTCAAACAAAATTAGCGTAAACACATTATAAAAATATATACTGTTCGTATGACACGACATGAACAATTAGTAGAAGCATTACAACATCATTTTGGATTTGATTCATTCAAAGGTAATCAAGAAGAGATTATCAACAACCTTATGGATGGCAAAGATACATTCGTATTGATGCCAACAGGAGGTGGTAAGAGTTTGTGCTATCAGTTGCCATCCTTGTTGATGGATGGCGTAGCTATCGTGATCTCTCCGCTGATAGCTTTAATGAAAAACCAAGTGGACGCTATGCGCAACTACTCGGAAGAGGATGGCGTAGCACACTTTATCAACTCTTCGTTGTCTCGTCCTGAGATCCAGGCCGTAAAGGATGATGTATTGAGTGGTAAGACAAAATTGTTGTATGTAGCCCCAGAGTCGCTGAATAAAGACGAGAATGTGGATTTCTTGAAAGGCGTAAAAATCTCATTCTACGCAGTAGATGAGGCACACTGTATTTCCGAGTGGGGCCATGACTTCCGCCCAGAATATAGACGCATTCACCCAATCGTAGAGCGTATCGGCAAGGCTCCAATCATCGCATTGACTGCCACAGCGACTCCAAAGGTGCAAAACGACATACAAAAGAACCTGGATATGATGCACGCGACGGTATTTAAGTCGTCGTTTAACCGTCCAAACCTATATTACGAAGTACGCCAAAAGACCGATGATGTGGACAAAGATTTGGTTCGCTATATTCGTCAGATGGATGGTAAATCAGGAATTGTATATTGCTTAAGCCGCAAGACTGTAGAGGAATTGGCAGAGACTTTGCGCGTGAACAATATTCCATCATTGCCATACCATGCTGGTATGGACGCTGCTACTCGTAGCGCTAACCAAGATGCGTTTTTGATGGAGAAAGTGCAAGTGATCGTAGCTACTATCGCGTTCGGTATGGGTATTGACAAGCCAGATGTTCGCTTTGTGGTGCACTACGATATTCCAAAATCATTGGAGGGTTACTATCAAGAGACTGGGCGTGCTGGTCGTGATGGCGGTGAAGGTCAGTGTATATGTTTTTATTCTCCAAAAGACATTGAGCGTCTGAGAAAATTCCAACAAGGCAAACCCGTATCGGAGCAGGAGATTAGTAATCAGTTGTTATTTGAAACGCAATCGTATGCAGAGAGTTCGCTCTGCCGCAGAAAATTGCTATTGCACTATTTTGGCGAGGATTTCAAGAAGGACAACTGCGGAAGTTGCGACAACTGCCGCAAGACCTATAAGATGGTAGAAGCAACAGAGTTGCTAGGGTTGTTGCTAGAGATTATTCATCAATTGAATGAGAAGTTCCGTGCTGAACATATTGTGGATATCATGAGGGGCAAAGAAAGTGCAGCCGTATTGTCATACAAACACAATGACCTAGAGAACTTCGGTTGTGCCGAAGACCAAGATGAGGAGCGCTTGCACGCAATCATTCGCCAAGCAATGGTGAGCGGGTATATCAAGAAAGATATTGAGTCATATGGCGATTTGAAATTGACCTCAGCAGGTAAGAAATTCATGAAGCGTCCAACGATGTTTGAGGTTCCAATAGAGGTTCGCAGCGAAGACGAAGATGGAGTAATGGCTTCTGGTATGGCAACCTGCGCTGCAGCTGACGATGTGTTATTCTCCATATTGAAAGATCTGCGCAAGAAATTGAGCAAGAAAATGAATGTGCCACCATTTGTCATCTTCCAAGATGGCAGTTTGGAGGCAATGGCGACGACCTACCCTATTACAATAGAGGAATTGCAGAACATCCCAGGCGTGGGTGTAGGTAAAGCTAAACGCTATGGCGACGAGTTCATCCGCGTGATAAAAGAGTATGTGGAAGAGAACGATGTGATCCGTCCTGAGGACTTGCGCGTTCGAACCGTAGCCAAAAACTCTGCAAGAAAAATTGCCATCATTCAAGCTATTGACCGCCGCGTGGCATTGGATGATCTAGCCGAGCGCTTAGGCATGTCCATGGAGGAGATGCTAGAGGAAATAGAGGCGATTGTATATTCTGGTACGAAGCTGAATATCAAGTACTTTATAGAAGAGGTGGTTGACCCAGACGAGGAAGCTGATATCTACTACTATTTCCGTCACGCAGAGAATGACAATATTCGTTTGGCGATGGAAGAGTTGGGCGAAGATGACTACGACGAGATTAATGTGCGACTGGTAAGAATCAAGTTCCATAGTGAGTTGGGGAACTAGTTTAGTGTTTAGTGAGAAAGAGTGAGATAGATATCATCACATTGGGTTGCTCGAAGAATTTGGTAGATGCCGAGCGACTGATGCGCCAATTGGAATTGGCAGGATATCAATGTGTGCATGATTCATCAGATCCTAGAGGAGAAATAGCCATCATCAATACTTGCGGCTTTATCGGTGACGCGAAAGAAGAAAGCATTGAGATGATACTACAGTTTGCCGAGAGAAAGACAAAAGGCAAACTGCGCAAACTATATGTAATGGGCTGTTTGTCACAGCGTTATGCCAAAGAGTTGCCTGCCGAGATTCCAGAGGTGGATGAATGGTTTGGAAAGTTTGATTACGAGGGGATTGTTAAAGAAGTTCAGGAGTTTAGGAGTTTAGGAGTTCAGGAGATACAATCTGAGACATATGAACGTAAACTCACGACTCCAAAGCATTATGCCTATTTGAAGATTGCAGAGGGGTGTAATAGGTATTGTTCGTACTGCGCAATACCACTGATTACAGGAAAATTCACCTCACGTAGGATGGAAGATGTGTTGAACGAAGTGCGTTGGTTGGTGAGTGAAGGAGTCAAGGAGCTGAATGTAATAGCACAAGACTTATCTAGCTATGGATTAGATCTTTACGGCGAACATCGTCTTGCTCAACTGATAGATGAGATGGCGCAGATTGAAGGTGTAAAGTGGATCAGATTGCACTATGCCTACCCTACCGATTTTCCATATGATATCCTGCCTGTGATGGCCAAGCATTCGAATGTATGCAAATATATGGATATTGCGCTACAACATTGTTCGAGCAAGGTGTTGCAAAAGATGCGCCGCCACATCACTCGCGAGGAGCAAGATGCGTTGATAGCTCGTATTCGTAGCGAAGTGCCCGGTATTTGTATACGTACCACCCTACTAGTGGGTCATCCAGGGGAAACAGAAGAGGATTTTGAGGAATTATGCGAGTGGGTGAAAACAATGCGCTTTGATCGTATGGGAGCATTTGCATATAGCGAAGAAGAAGGAACTTATGCGGCAAGACACTATAAAGATGATATACCACAGGAAGAGAAAGAGCGTCGCGTGGATAGACTAATGTCTATTCAACAAGGTATTTCGGCAGAGATACTGGCGAAGATGGTAGGCACAAAGCAATTGGTGGTGATTGATAGAGAGGAGTCAGATTATTACATAGGTCGTACACAATATGACTCGCCGGAGGTAGATTGTGAGGTGCTGATTGAGAAAGCGGATAACGGATATCGGATATCGGATAACGGATATGGGATATCGGATATTGGGAAACTAAAAATTGGAGAATATTATACAGTAACCATACAAAAAACAGAGGATTTTGACCTCTACGCAAGCTTATGACAACAAAAGAACTCGTTAGTAAAATCAGTTCGAAATGCGGCATGACAAAAGTTCGCACGGAAGAATTGATGAATGCCACAGTAGCAGCCATGCAAAAAGAGCTATTAGAGGGTAAAAGTGTGCAATTGGGTAACTTGGGAACTCTAGAAATGAAACGCAAAAGCGCTCGCGAGGTGGTACACCCAACCACCAAAGAACGCACTTTAGTCCCTGAGAAAATGCAATTGACATTCAAAGCAAGTAGCACCATTAAAGAACAACTAAAAAACGCATAAGATATGGCAAACAATAAACTAACATGGCAAGAACTGCGCAATGCCGTAGTAGAGCGAGCTAACTGTACAGAACAAGAGGCTGAGAGTTTCTTGGCAGCTTTATCGGAAAGCGTCGTAGAGGGTCTAAAGAGCGATAAACAAGTAAAGATCAAAGGATTAGGTTCTTTTGGATTGAAAGCCGTAGCCGCTCGCAAGAGTGTGAATATTGCCACAGGCGAGGATATCGTGATTGAAGGATATAATAAGTTGACCTTCAACGCAGAGTCAGCGCTAAAAGAAAGTGTGGAGAAACGCATTGAGAAACCTGCAACAACAGAGATGGTGAATGAGCTCAAGAATGACCCTATAAAGAAATTGGGTGAACAAGCAGGTGAGATTGTAGATATCTTAGCTGAGTTAGGTCAAGCGCCTGCAGAGAAGGTGAAAGGTGAGAAGGTGAAAGGTGAGAAGGTGAAAGGTGAGAAGGTGAAAAGCGAGAAGGTGAAAGGTGAGAAGGCGAAAGGCGAGAAGGCGAAAGGCGAGAAGGTGAAAGGTGAGAAGGTGAAAGGTGAGAAGGCGAAAGGCGAAGAGGCGAAAGGTGAGAAGGATTTGTGCAAATGTAAATGCAAGTGTAAATACTGGTGGTGCTGGTTGATAGGATTGGTGGTAGTAGTTAGTGGAGTGGTAGCCAGTGTATATTATAGCGAGCAGATAATCGGATGGTGGCAATGCACAAAGATTATGGACGGACGTATCACCGTAGGTGAATACCATGATATGGTGACACGCACCAAACATATCAAAACCGAAGAACCTATCAAAGAAAGGAAATCGCTGAGCGACCATTGGAACACAGTATGTAATGAAATAGAAAGTTGGGAGATTGGTGCAACCATTACAACTTGGTGGGAGAATATTAAGTTTTGGGAAAAAGAAGAAGTAGAAGTCCAACCCGAAGTACCAAGCATGCCCGTAACAAGCGGTAGAGAAGTAACTCCTTTGGCACCAAGAGCATTGACCCCCAACCCACCTACGACAACAGTAGCAAGTCCAAGTGTTATGGAAAACAGTTTGGTATATGATAGAATGCCAGGAATCCAAACCTATTATGCAGAGGAAGAAGATGTCGTTAGCGAGTTAGAAAATGCGTCGGTAGAATTATTGGAAGATACAATAGAAGAAGTGGCAGAAGAGGTTGCGGCAGAATTGACAGAGGAAGTGGTAGAAGAAGTAGTAGAAGAAGAAGTAGTGGCTGCATTAGCTGATTTGCCACGCGTATATACCCGTTATATCGCCACAGAGATTGTGGATAAAAATAGTCGTCTGACATTGATTGCACAAAAATACTATGGTAATAAGGACTTGTGGGTGTTTATTTATGAAGCCAATCGTCAGTTGATAACAAACCCAGCTCAGATAAGCGAAGGACAAAAATTACTGATTCCAGAATTAGATGCTAAGTATCTTGATTTGAGCAATCCAGAATTGAGAAAATTGGTGGATGCCTTGACGGCAGAATATGTAAAATAAAACAGCCATTTGAACGAGGATGTAATCCATATTCATGGCGCCCGCACACATAATCTGAAGAATATCACCATAGATATTCCACGGAATAAATTGGTGGTTATCTCGGGAGTGAGCGGAAGCGGCAAATCATCTTTGGCCTTCGACACATTATTTGCCGAAGGTCAAAGGCGTTATGTAGAGAGTCTTAGTGCATACGCTAGGCAATTCCTAGGTCGCATGCAAAAGCCCGATGTGGATTTCATAGAAGGCATACCGCCAGCGATCGCTATAGAGCAGAAAGTGACGAACCGCAATCCACGTAGTACAGTGGGCACCGTGACTGAGATTCACGAATACCTGAAACTGCTGTTTGCGCGTGCGGGAAAGACCATCTCTCCTGTGAGTGGACAAGAGGTAAAGCGGCACAGCGTACATGACGTAGTGGAGTGCCTGCGCCAACAACCAGTGGGAACGAAAGTGTTGTTGTTATCGCCCATTGTAGCAGAAAATAGCAGAGAACAACTAGAGATTTGGAAGCAACAAGGATTTTCACGTTTGTACCGATTCAAGGAGGATGGAACGGGGGAAGTGCTGCGACTGAATCAAGTGCTGACAAACAACGTAGATGCTTTAATCCAACAACATAAACAACAAAATTCAACAACACCTGCGCGCGCCAACATTGCGCTTTCCACGAAGGAAGATTTGACCTATCTGCTGGTTGACCGCGTCATAGCCGATGGGGAAGAGAGTACGCTGAATCGCTTTGCCGACTCGGTGCAGACTGCGTTCTATGAAGGGAAAGGCGAATGCAGGTTAGCTATTGAATTGCCAGAGAATGGGCATCAGGAATCGGGCATCAGGAATCCAAATAATCCTTGTGTAGAAATTTTCTCGCAACGCTTTGAGGCAGACGGAATTACATTTGTAGAGCCAACAGAGCATCTATTCGATTTTAACAATCCCTTGGGGGCATGTCCAAGATGCGGAGGATATGGCAATGTGATAGGCATAGACCCTGATTTGGTAGTTCCAGATAAGACCAAAACCATCTATGAAGGTGCAATCGCCTGCTGGCGAGGTGAAAAGATGAGCCAGTGGAATGATGCGCTAATTTATGCAGCAGAAAAATTTGATTTTCCGATACACACACCCTATTATGAGTTGACTACGGAGCAAAAGCAATTGCTATGGCTTGGAAACGAGCATTTTCACGGGCTAAACGACTTTTTCCACGAACTAGAGAGTAAGCAATATGCTAAGATTCAGTATCGCGTGATGCTCAGTCGGTATCGAGGAAAAGCTATTTGCCCCGATTGCTTGGGTACTCGTCTGCGCAAAGAGGCAGAATATGTACTCGTAGGTGGGAAATCAATAACCGAACTGAACCAAATGCCGATTACGCAATTAGCGGAGTGGTTTGAGCAATTGATCAAAAAAGAACCACAATTAGCGGAGCACTTCTCTACCCTATTGACGGAGATACGATCACGCCTACAATTTATGCAAGATGTAGGCTTGAGTTACCTGACATTGAGTCGTATGTCCAACACTTTATCGGGTGGCGAGGGGCAACGCATCAATCTAGCTAAATCATTGGGTAGTAGCCTAGTAGGATCACTATATGTTTTAGATGAACCAAGTATTGGTCTACATCCACGCGATACACAACGCCTTATTCATGTGCTGAATCAGCTACGTGACCTAGGTAATACGATTGTGGTGGTGGAACATGATGATGAAATACAGAAAGCTGCTGATTACAGCATAGAAATAGGTCCAAAAGCTGGACGCCATGGCGGAGAGGTGGTATATGCTGGTCATCCAAAAACAGATAAATTCACTTATTCAATTCCTCCTTATCGCCGCCCATGGAATAACTATATTGAGGTTATTGGAGCAACTGAAAACAACTTAAAGAATATCAATGTTCGCTTCCCATTAAACGTAATCACCGTGGTTACTGGAGTCAGCGGCAGTGGCAAATCATCGCTGATTAGTAAAGTGTTATACCCTGCTCTGAAGAAACATTATGGAGGAATAGCAGAGCGTACTGGTGACTTTGGCAGTCTTCGCGGAAGTTTACAACTAATTCATAATGTGGAGTTTGTAGATCAAAATCCTTTGACCAAGTCTTCTCGTTCGAATCCAGTGACCTATCTAAAGGCATACGATGAGATACGACGATTATTCTCGGAGCAGCAACTGAGCAAACAACTAGGATTTACCCCTGCATATTTCTCATTCAACACTCCTGGCGGCAGATGTGAGGCCTGTCAGGGTGAGGGAAAAATTACTATTGAGATGCAATTTATGGCAGATGTTGTACTTGAGTGCGAACACTGCCATGGTAAGCGGTTTAAGCAAGATGTACTGGATGTACAATATCGTGGTAAAAATATCTACGATGTACTAGAAATGACTGTGAATCAGGCTATTGAATTTTTCTCAGAAGACCCTGATTGCAAGAAGATTGTCAAACGCTTAAAACCATTACAAGATGTGGGTATTGGCTATGTAAAACTAGGACAAGCAGGCAGCACGCTATCAGGTGGAGAAAGTCAGCGCGTTAAATTAGCTTCATTCCTATCACAAGAAAACGGACAACCTACTCTGTTCATCTTTGACGAGCCGACCACGGGTCTACATCACCACGACGTCACGATATTGCTTCAAGCTATGAATGCACTTATTGGTAGGGGGCATACTGTGTTGATTATAGAGCATAATCCATCGGTGATTTTGGCAGCCGATCATATCATAGATCTCGGTCCAGAAGGAGGTGATGAAGGTGGAATGATCGTGGCGGAAGGTACACCAGAAGCCCTTATGGAATGCGCAACGAGTCATACGGGCAAAGCACTGAAAGAACTGAAAGAATGTTTTATATATAACGAATAGTAGATAGATGATTAGCGTAGAACATCTCAGCATAGAATACTCTTCACGCCCTATATTGGACGATATTACCTTTCTAATCAACCCACGCGATCGTGTGGCTCTTGTAGGCAAGAATGGAGCAGGCAAGACAACACTGCTTCGTTTGTTGGCTGGTGTGGAAACTCCCACATCGGGACGCATTTCCAAGATGGGTGATCTAACAATCGGTTACTTGCCTCAAGTTATGATGCATATAGATGGCAAGACCCTCCGTGAGGATGTAATGAGCGTTATTCAGTGTTCAGATGTTCAGGATTTTAAGAGTTCAGGCGAAGAGGCGCGATTCATTGCAGAGATGGACCGAACCATAATCGGATTGGGCTTCGAGCGTAAAGATTTTGACCGTCCTTGTTCGGAGTTTTCAGGCGGCTGGCGGATGCGCATTGAGCTAGCCAAGATATTGCTACAACATCCTGATCTACTGCTACTTGATGAGCCTACCAACCACCTTGATATAGAATCAATACAGTGGTTGGAGGAGTTCCTAAAAACCAACGGAAGTGCGCTAGTATTGGTGAGTCACGACCGCGCATTTTTGGATAATGTGACCACACGAACGATAGAGATTACCCTTGGACGAATATACGACTACAATGTCCCCTACTCGCAATTCAAGGTTCTCCGACAAGAGCGCCATGAACAACAAGTTCGTGCCTATCAGAATCAGCAGAAGATGATTCAAGAAACAGAGGAGTTTATTGAGCGATTCCGTTATAAGGCAACTAAGGCTGTGCAGGTGCAATCACGCATAAAACAATTGGAGAAACTAGATCGGTTAGAGATAGATATAGAAGATACATCACGCTTGAGTTTACGGTTCCCTCCTGCTCCACGAAGTGGTGACTTCCCTGTAATTGCAGAGGACGTTCGCAAGGATTTCGGCGATCATATGGTATTCCAAAATGCTACCTTCACGATTCGTCGTGGCGAGAAAGTAGCTTTCGTTGGCAAGAACGGAGAAGGTAAAACAACCTTGGTACGCTGCATTATGGGGCAGTTAGATTATATGGGTTCGCTGAAGATTGGTCATAATATCAAGATTGGCTATTTCGCTCAAAATCAAGCCGCATTGCTGGATGGCGAACTAACAGTCTTTCAGACGATAGACAATGTAGCAGTAGGAGATATCCGCACCCAAATTCGCAATATTTTAGGTGCATTCATGTTTGGGGGCGAAGCATCCGAAAAGAAAGTAAAAGTGTTATCTGGCGGTGAGCGCAGTCGTTTGGCGATGATTCGTTTGCTGCTAGAGCCATGTAATTTATTGATTCTTGATGAGCCTACGAACCATCTAGATATGCAGTCAAAAGATGTGCTGAAGGCAGCATTGAAAGAGTTTAACGGCACCGTAATCTGCGTGAGTCACGACCGTGATTTCCTAGATGGATTGGTGGATAAAGTATATGAGTTTGGAGGCGGAAAAGTGCGCGAACATTTGGGCGGAATCTATGATTTTTTGCGCAGTAAGAGAATTGATTCGCTACAAGAACTAGAGCGAGGAGACCAAGAGGTTATGAGGCGAAAAGGCGAAGAGGCGAAAGGCGAGGAAACTAGTTCAGCCAAACTAGATTACGCTGCTCAGAAAGCTGCTGCGGCAGCACGACGAAAAAAAGAAAAACAAATCGCTGAGGTGGAAGCGGCTATTGCCAAATTGGAACAAGATCAACAAGAATTAGAACAAATGCTAGCAGATGTAGCCCATCAAACGGCAGAGAATTTCCAAAGGTACGAACATATCAAACATGAGATAGAAAAACGCATGTATGAATGGGAACTACTGAGCGAAGAAGAATAAAATACTTGGTTTTTCTTATTTTTTTTAAGAATTATTTGTATTATTCAAAAAAATGTAGTAATTTTGCCGCTCAAATTGCGCATAACGCGATTCTTAGCAAATAAATATTAACTTAAAATCATAGAGAAAATGAAAAAAGTTTACTTTTTGTGTTTGATTTGCCTCATGGCAGTATCAGCAACAGCTCAACAAATGGAGTATGTGGATTTAGGTTTGCCAAGTGCTACTTTGTGGAAAGCAGTAGATGAACCAGGTTTTTATACCTTTGATGAAGCTATGAATAACTTCAATACTCAAATGCCTACTAATGCTCAATTAGAGGAATTGAAGAAAGAGTGCGTATGGAGTTGGAATGGTACTGGTTATCATGTAACTGGTCCTAACGGAAACTTCATCACATTGCCAGCATCAGGCTACAATGACTGCAATGGTAATTTGTTATATGTAGGTTTGGGCGGTTACTATTGGTCATCTACCTCTACTGATTATGATGCAGCTAGCTACATATTCTTTGACGCAAGCAAAGTATCTGTGTACAATGTAAATCGTTGCAACAGTTTCTCTGTTCGCTTGGTAAGAAAATAAGCTGATACACATAAAATACTGAACTCACTCTACAAATTGTGGAGTGAGTTTTTTTTATAAATATTACGAAGCTAATTTGATTTTTCACAATTTCAATAAAATCTTAGATTTTATTTGTTGATATGCATATTTTTTAGTATCTTTGCAGCGAAAATGCAAACATTACTAACCATATTTGCTATATTCTTCTTGCAGTTCGCAGATAAAGCGAGCTCAGAATCAGTATGTCTAAGTCCATTGGCGCAACAGATGCGCCAAGAGCGAAACATAGAGATAGATTCACTGGATTATGCTGTATCTCCTATATATTTGGATTCGATAAAGACATTTGGGGCCAAGGTATTGCATACTTCTCGATGGTTGAATGGTGCTACCATAGAAGCTAGTGAACAAATGATTCAAGCGATTCAAGCATGCCATTTTGTGCAAACAGTATATTTGACTAAAACAGATATTGAAGTACCGTCAGATATGTCGCTATCCCTACAAAAGAGACTAGTAGCTACTACAGAAGATAATCCCACAGGAAAAGATCAAACAACTACTAGCAATCAGCTGAACATGCTTCACCTGACAGAGCTGCACCAGAACGGATATAGAGGCAAGGGTATTCGTATCGGTGTAGCCGATGGAGGATTCTATAATGCAGATAATCTGGCATACCTACCTCATGAGCAATGGATTGGTTGGGCAGACTTTACGGGAGAGGCTGATGACTTTTTTGGTCCATCCGGAAACCATGGAGCACTATGTCTGAGTGCTATCGTAGCAAAGCAAACAACGTATGATGGAACAGCAGATACCATCAATAGATATGAAGGAGCTGCAGTAGAGGCAGAATATTTTCTACTGCGTACGGAGGAACATGCCTCGGAGAGTCCCAAAGAGATTGACAACTGGGTTGCAGCTTTGGAAATGGCAGATTCACTTGGACTACATATCGTATCAACCTCATTGGGTTACACTACATTTGACTACGAACCATTCAATTTTAGTTATAGCGATATGAATGGGCGTACTTCTCGCGGTGCACAAGCTGCCAAAATTGCAGCACGTAAAGGAATGTTACTGGTAGTAGCAGTAGGCAATGATGGAAATAAAGCGTGGAAGTATCTCTCTACTCCTGCGGATGCGGATAGCATCTTAACGATTGGGGCAGTGGATACAGCTGGAATAATAGCCGATTTTTCGTCCTATGGTCCAGGAGCGGATGGAAGGGTGAAACCAGAGGTATGCGCCGTGGGCAAAGCCACCGCACTGATTGATCCTGCTACAAACGCGGTTATATCGGGCAATGGTACAAGTTTTGCATGTCCACTCATTGCTGGTATGGCAGCGTGCCTATGGTCAGCATTACCAGAGGCTAGCAACATGGAGATACGCGAGCGAATCATTCGTTCTGCCGACAGATACGATGAACCACACGAGCAATACGGCTATGGTATACCCAACGCTTGGCTTGCCTACACAGGCGATGCTACCTCATTCACACCTACCCCTCTACCCCCTGCGCCCTACACCAAAATCATCCAAAACGGACAACTATATATCCGCCATCAAGGCGTATTATATAATCTACTAGGAAATAAAATCGAATAACTATGCATAGAAAACTCAACGAAATCACCCCTGCTAGTACATCCTATGAGATGGGACTCAAACGCGTGCTGCTATCTGCCAACGAGAGCGGATGTAGCATTACGCAGATTGCCGTGATTGACCTAAAAGCAGGCGAGAAAAGTGCCATGCATATTCACCCAGATTTGCAGGATGCATTCTATATACTCGATGGTACATTGGAAGTAACTATCAATGGAAAACTACACGAATGCCACAAGGATGATTTTCTATTTATAGAACAACTCAACACCTACCAACTACACGCTGTTACAAACGTACGTATGTTGGCTATAGGCTGCGTAATAGAGTCACAACGCACGAAACTTTATCCGATGATGCTCGAGCCTAATCTACATGCAACAATATGGGGAAGCACCCGTCTTACTCCCTGGAAGAACCTTCCACAGCAGGAGCATATCGGCGAGAGTTGGGAAGTGTCAGCCGTAGATAGTTCACCATCAGTCATTTCCAATGGTACATGGGCTGGTTATACCCTACCCGATGTAATCAAAAAAATGCCCGAAGCTATTTTAGGAAAGGCAGTGGCAAAGCGATATGACAACAAGTTGCCTATTTTAGTTAAGTTTATTGATACAAGTGCAGATCTCAGTGTACAGGTACATCCAAACAATGTGATGGCACAACGAGAACACAATAAATTAGGCAAGACAGAGATGTGGTATATCATTGATGCACAGCCAGATGCATATATATATGCGGGATTCAAAGAGGAGTTAACAGCTGAGGAGTACACCCGTAGAGTAAAAGATGGTACTATCATTGATGCTCTAGCAAAGCATACTGTACACACAGGGGACGTTTTCTATATTCCGGCCGGACGCGTACATGCAATTGGCAAAGGTGTGTTGCTGGCGGAGGTACAACAATCATCGGATGTGACCTATCGCATCTACGATTATGGTCGTATGGGATTGGATGGAAAACCACGTGAATTGCATACCGAATTAGCTGCTCAAGCAATTGATTTTAAAGTCTATCCTGAATATCGCAATAATTACAAAGATACTATTGACGCAGCAAATGCGTGCTTGGATACCGAACATTTCACAGTACGTGTAGTATCAATACAAGAGCCTATACACCGTAATATGATTAAATACGATTCGTTCGTCATTCAAACTTGTACCAAAGGACAATGCAAGATTCGAATCCGAAGTACACACGATGAAATAATGCTGCAAGAAGGCTACTCTAGTATGATTCCAGCAGCAATAGCCGACTATGATATTATACCTATCAGTGGCGAAGTAAAAGTATTGGAATCCTATCTTGACAATAGTGCACAAAGTACCTTCCGCCGCATGATTTCGCAATTCCTGCACATCAGTGGAATATAATTTGAGACAAGCAGCTTGGCTGCATGAAACTTTTGAAACTATTTTAATATTTAAACATATGACACGCGATTTAGAAATTTTTGACATCATCCAACGCGAGAAAGAGCGTCAGATGAAAGGCATCGAGTTGATTGCCAGTGAGAACTTTGTCAGCGAGCAAGTGATGCAAGCTATGGGCAGCGTACTTACCAACAAATACGCCGAGGGCTATCCAGGCAAACGCTACTATGGTGGTTGCGAAGTGGTAGATGAGAGCGAAAATATCGCACGCCAACGCCTCTGCGAGTTGTTTGGCGCTGAGTATGCCAATGTGCAACCTCACTCTGGTGCTCAAGCCAATATGGCCGTATTCATGGCATGTTTGCAGGCAGGCGACACCTTCCTCGGACTCAACCTCAGCCACGGTGGTCACCTCAGCCACGGTTCGCCAGTTAACTTCTCTGGCTTGATGTTCAACGCATTGGAGTATAATGTCAAAGAAGATACTGGTCGTGTAGATTACGAGCAATTGGAGCAAGTGGCAAGGGAGAACAAGCCAAAACTCATCATTGCAGGCGCTAGTGCTTATAGCCGTGATTGGGATTACGCTCGTATCCGCCGCGTAGCAGACGAGATCGGGGCTATCTTTATGGTAGATATGGCTCACCCTGCTGGACTCATCGCAGCTGGACTTTTGGAAAACCCTGTTAAGCACGCACATATCGTAACTTCTACCACACACAAGACCCTCCGTGGTCCTCGTGGAGGTGTTATCTTAATGGGTAAGGACTTCCCTAATCCTTGGGGTAAGACCACTCCTAAGGGCGAAGTAAAGATGATGTCTGCATTGCTTGACTCTGCTGTATTCCCTGGTACACAAGGCGGACCATTGGAGCATGTCATCGCTGCTAAGGCAGTGGCTTTCGGTGAGGCACTACAACCAGAGTTCCGCCAGTATCAAAAGCAAGTACAACTTAATGCAGCTGCTATGGCTAAGGCACTTATGGAGAAGGGATATAAGATTATCTCTGACGGAACCGATAACCACTCTATGCTTGTTGACCTGAGAACTAAGTATCCAGAACTCACTGGTAAAGTGGCAGAAAAAGCCCTTGTAGCAGCAGATATCACCACCAACAAGAATATGGTGCCATTTGACTCTCGCAGCGCTTTCCAAACTAGTGGACTCCGCTTCGGTACACCTGCTATCACTACCCGTGGACTCAAGGAGGACAAGATGGCGTGGATCGTAGAGCTTATCGACCGCGTACTCAGCAATCCAGAGTCAGAGGAGAACATCGCAGCCGTTCGCGCAGAAGTGAATGCAGAGATGGTGAAATACCCACTCTTCGCTTGGTAATTTCTAATAAATCATAATGGCAGATAGAATACCATTCACCACAGCAACTAAAGGCATCTTCAAGGATAGGGGCAGTAAGTTCCTATCCTTCGCTGAGCCTATTAGTGATGAGGAGCACGCAAAAGAGAGAATAAAGTGGTATAAGAAGAAATACCACGATGCACGCCATGTGTGCTATGCCTATCGTCTGGGCGAAAATCTATGGCGAACCAAAGACGATGGCGAACCACACGGTACAGCTGGCATGCCTATTTTGCGTAGTATCGATGCTCGCAATTTGGATAATATCCTTGTGGTGGTCGTTCGTTATTTTGGAGGCACACTGCTTGGTACTGGTGGACTGATGGTTGCCTACAGAGAAGCCACCATAGATGCGCTAAAAGACTACCCCGTCAAAGGTAGGGAGTGATTTTAGAGTTTAGTGTTTAGAGATATAATGAAAACAGCCATTTTTCCGGGTTCTTTCGACCCTTTCACTATTGGGCACCACGATGTCGTGATGCGTGGCCTGCAGCTATTCGATGAGATCATCATCGGTATTGGTCGCAATGCCAACAAACAGGACTATTTCCCTATCGACAAACGCGTGGAGGCCATCCAATCGGCTTTCGCTGGCGAGCCACGAGTGCGAGTAATGGTCTACGAAGGCCTTACTATTGACTTTGCCCAAGCACAAAATGCAGACTGTATTCTTCGCGGAGTGCGTCAGGTGCAAGACTTTGAATATGAGCGCAATATAGCCGAAGCCAACCGCCAACTGTGTGGTATAGAAACTGTATTGCTCTATACTCGTCCTGAGTATGCACATATCTCCTCGTCGCTCGTGCGTGAACTCCACTCCTATGGAAGAGATATTACATCATACCTACCATAGCAATCTTTATTGCGGAGTTGATATACAGATAAAAAACCTTTGTAATTCTAGATTTATCACATAAATGTGTTTGAAAAATTATTCTTTTATGAAACACTTACTATATATTTTATCATTCGTATTCTGCCTACCTATTATGGCAGAATCTCAAACCACTCGAATTAATAAGAATTTGGATATCTACACTGATGTTATGCGCCAATTGGACATAAATTATGTTGATACGCTTAACTACGATCAACTTATTAGTACGAGTATCAATGCAATGCTTAATCAAGTGGACCCTTATACTATCTATATGCCTAAAAGTGAGGACGATCAGCTACGCATGATGACTACGGGCAAATACGGAGGTATTGGTGCTGTGATTATGCAGCGTGATAGTAATGTATATATAAGTGACCCATACGAGCATATGCCAGCTGCTGAAGCAGGTTTGATGGCTGGTGACCGAATTGTATCAGTAGATGGAATGTCATGCCAGGGCAAGAATACTCAAGAAGTGCGTGATCAATTAAGAGGAAAGCCAGGTACGAGCATAACAATCATTGTAGAGCGAGATGGTAACCTGATTACAACAGATATTAAAAGACGCGATGTGCACCTGCCAGCTGTCGGTTATACCACAGTATTGAGTGATTCGATCGGTTATATTTTGTTCTCTGACTTTACAGCCAACTCTGCCCAAGAATTTTTGCTAGAGGTAGATAAAATGGTACAATCCCATCATATCAATCAGCTGATCATTGACCTACGCAACAATGGCGGCGGACTTATCAATGAAGCTATTGATTTGTTGAGTTTCTTTCTTCCAAAAGGCACCGAGGTGGTATCAACTAAGGGTAAACTAGCTAAAACATGTCATACATATGCCACGGAGTCTTCTCCCATCTTCCCTGACATGAAATTAGTAGTTATGGTCAATAAGAATTCCGCCTCAGCGGCTGAAATTGTAGCAGGAGCATTACAAGATTTAGATAGAGCTACTATTATTGGTCAGCGAACCTTTGGCAAAGGATTGGTGCAGAATGTACGGCCTATCGTTTATGGTGGACACCTCAAAGTCACCACATCCAAATATTATTTACCTTCGGGGCGTTGCATCCAAGCTATTGATTATGCAGAACGCCAAAAAGGTAATAAATTGCAGCGTGATACGGCAGGTGGTATCTTACCAGATATCGTTCTTACGGATACGATGAAGTTGGATATCACATACAACCTATATCGCGATCAAATGTTCTTTGATTATGCTACTCGCTACCGCCATACACATTCCGAGATTGCCTCTGCCACTGATTTTCAGTTGACAGATGCAGATTTTGAGGATTTTTTTCTCTTCTTAAAGGAAAAGAATTTCTATTACGAGACTGAAACGGGGCGCTACTTAGGCGAACTGATTGATATGGCTAAACAAGAAGATATAGACTCAACTTTATTAGCAGATTTAGAGGCGTTTCGTCCAAGATTGATAGAGGATTATCGTACAGCAATCCACAGAAACCGTAAAGCAGTGGAGGAATACCTAGGTGGTGAGATCGTCAAACGCTACTATTACCATCGTGGCTACTATGCATATATTCTCCGCTATGACAAGGAGCTCCAACAAGCCATTGAGGCGTTCAAATAACAGCGACAATGTCGCTTGTTTCAGAGTTTCATGAGCCAAAGCTCTTGTTTCAAGAGTTTCAAAGGACAATGAAACAGCACCATAGGTGCGTGAGACAAACATCGCAGATGTATGAAACAAAAAAAATAGGGCCATCAAGCCCTATTTTTTTGTGATATGCCCTATAACTTCAACTTTCCATTCGTGCAAAGGACATATTGTTTGTTGGTAGAAGCCGTTATTTTTTTAGCCTTTTTGATGGCTTTCCATTGCTTCTTTGTACCCGTATAGTTTACTGTTTTAAGCGACTTGCAACCAAAGAATACCCCATTCCCAATAGTTGTCACACTATTAGGAATGGTGAGAGAGGCCAAAGAAGAGCAACCAGTGAAAGCACAATCTCTCAAACTACTCACACTATTAGGGATGGTGACTGTAGTCAAAGAAGAGCAACCGGAGAAAGCATAACTTCCAATGCTTGTCACACCACTGCCGATTATGTATTCAGTCACCTGTTCTCCAAAGATATCTTTTATACTATTGTTACTATTTACTACAGCGTTAGAATATATAGTGACAGAAGTCAGCGACTTACAACCGTAGAAAGCATTATTTCCAATACTCGTCACATTACTTGGAATGGTGATAGACTTCAGCGACTTACAACAGTAGAAAGCATTACTTCCAATCTTCGTCACACTCTCAAGGATGGTGGCAGAACTCAATGAAGAGCAATTATAGAAAGCTTTCTCTTCAATACTTGTCACACTCTTAGGGATGGTAATGGAAGTCAGCGACTTACAACCGTAGAAAGCACTACCACCTATACTTTTCACACTGTTAGGGATGGTCACTGATGCCAATGAAGAGCAATTATAGAAAGTTTTCTCTCCAATACTCGTCACATTACTTGGAATGGTGATAGACTTCAGCGAGGAGCAACTCTCGAAAGCACTACTTCCAATCTTCGTCACACTCTCAGGGATGGTGGCAAAACTCAATGAAGAGCAATTATAGAAAGCTTTCTCTTCAATACTTGTCACACCATTAGGGATAGTAATAGAAGTCAGCGACTTACAAAAGGAGAAAGCACTACCACCTATACTTTTCACACTGTTAGGGATGGTCACTGATGCCAATGAAGAGCAATTATAGAAAGCTTTCTCTTCAATACTTGTCACACCATTAGGGATAGTAATAGAAGTCAGCGACTTACAACCCTCGAAAGCACTACCACCTATACTTTTCACACTACTTGGGATTTTTACCGAAGTCAATGAGGAGCAATAAAAGAAAGCACGCTCTCCAATACTTGTCACATTACTTGGAATGGTGATAGACTTTAGTGACGAGCAATACTCAAAAGCAGCATTTCCAATACTTGTCACACTCTTAGGGATAGTAATAGAAGTCAGCGACTTACAAAAGGAGAAAGCACTACCACCTATACTTTTCACACTGTTAGGGATGGTCACTGATGCCAATGAAGGGCAATTATAGAAAGTTTTCTCTCCAATACTCGTCACACCATTAGGGATAGTAATAGAAGTGAGTTTAGTTGCATCTACAATACCTATAATCTCATTATTTTTAATTATCAAACCATCTACGATTTTATCACAATAGACTACATTGTAGCCCCTTAATCCCAAAAATTCTTGACTTCCAAAAACGGTAATTTTAAGATTTGAGGAGCAACCGGAGAAAGCATAACTTTCAATGCTTGTCACACTACTTGGAATTTTTACCGAAGTCAATGAGGAGCAACCGGAGAAAGCAGAACTTCCAATACTTGTCACACTCTTAGGGATGGTTACCGATGTCAATGAGGAGCAACCGGAGAAAGCATAACTTCCAATACTTGTCACACTCTTAGGGATGGTTACCGATGTCAATGAGGAGCAACCGGAGAAAGCAGAATTTCCAATGCTCGTCACACTACTTGGGATAGTAATAGAAGTCAGATTGCCTAAATCATAGCACAAATTGGCAGGAATCTGTTTGACACTACCTCCAATAATAAAGTTTGTTATATTATTAGAGAATATTTGGTTCCCATAAGTTCCATAATAGTGGGGAATATCTTGACAATTTTTAGCGTTCCATACTACAGACTTTAGCGACATACAAGCATGGAATGCTTCTCTTCCAATACTTTTCACACCCTCGGAAATTGTAACAGATCTCAGCGAAGAGCAAGCATAAAAAGCCCGTTCTCCTATACTCGTCACACTTTTAGGGATAGTCACCGATGTCAATGACGAGCAATTATAGAAAGCATAACTTCCAATACTCTTCACACCCTCAGGGATGGTGACCGACTTCAATGAAGAGCAACCCTCAAAAGCTTTCTCTCCAATACTCTTCACACCCTCAGGAATAGTCACCGAAGGCAATGACTTGCATCCTTCGCAAGCTCTATCAGCAATAACTTTTGTACCGCTTTTTATAACTAATTTTCTTGAGACAAAAGGCTTTACACTCACTAATACTTTATTAAGATACATCACTCCATCCTTCCAATACTCGTTGTTCTCATAAACACCCGAATTAGCAAATGCATTTCCACGGACATATTCAATGGTGCTTGGAATAGATATATGTTTCAAGTTTCTGCAATTAGCAAAAGCATTATAATCTATTCCCACTACAGTATAAGTAACACCAAACATATCAATGGTAGCAGGAACAGTGACCTTGTTCAAATATCGATATTTATTATAATCCGAATCCTTATAATCCAGAACGCGTACTACTTCTACAGTGTGCTTTTTGTCATCTATAATCTTATAGTACAACTCTTTAGATTGGAAGTCAAATGGCCAAATGCTTATACTTGCTACCAAAGCAAGTAGGAGTGTAAAGATTTTTTTCATAATTTGTGTTGATTATCTATTATCTGCTGCAAAATTACTTTTTTTTTCTGACATATGCAAAAAAACAGGGTGTCACCACCCTATTTTTTTAAGATTTAGTGTAAAGAAGTGTACCCGAGCAGTTCCACTCCAAGTATAAAGCGCCACATAGAATAGCGCTTTATTTCCTCGCCCCTACACCATACACCATACACCAAAAAAACAGGGCGCCACGCGCCCTACTTTTTTCACCTCAATCTCAAGAACCCTATTCCGAAGCGTTTCACCGCAGCTCTTTCCAGCTCCTCTCTCACGCTTGGATCGGCGATGCTGATCAGTGCTTTAGCACGCTCTGCCAGCGGTAGGTTTCTCAGGTACACGATGCCGTGCTCTGTAGCTATATACTGTGCTTGGAATCGTGTGGTTACCACGCCTGCACCAGGAGCCAAGTTCGCCACGATCTTGCTCTGGCCCTTGCTGGTCATACTAGGCAATGCGATAAAGCACTTTCCACCTTCTGACAAGGATGCGCCGTACATAAAGTCGTGCTGTCCGCCCACGCCTGAGATGATCGTCTCGCCTATGGAATCGGCACAAATCTGACCTGTCAGATCCACCTCAATGGCCGAGTTGATAGCCATCGCTCGAGGGTTCTGGCGGATGTTCTGTGGGTCGTTCGTAAATGCCACATCGCGAATCACAAAATCCTCATTACCATCCATATAGTCGTACAGATGCCTTGAACCTAGCACCAGACTTCCTAAGGATTTTCCTGGGTAGATTTTCTTCAGCGAGTTGTCGATGATGCCCTTCTGTATCAGTGGCAGCACCCCATCCGTGATGGCCTCTGTATGCAGACCTAGATGCTGGTGATGGCCCAGCGCGTTGATCACGGCATTAGGTATTCCGCCTACGCCAATCTGCAGCGTTGCGCCGTCTGGTATCTCGTTGGCAATAAATTGTCCGATGCGTGTCTCCACCTCGGTTGGCACAGGTGTTGGAACCTCTTGCAGCGGTTCATCGCCGCGACACATTGCGGCTATCTGACTGATATGGATGACAGGATCACCGAAGGTGCGAGGCATATACTTATTCACCTGCGCAATGACGGTTTTGGCGCACTCCGCACCCGAGAAGGCGATGTCGGCACTAATACCGTAGGAGCAATAGCCATTCTCGTCGGGTTCGCTGACATTAAGAAAAGCCACATCCACTGGCACTTGTCCGCTACGAAAGAGGAATGGCACTTCGCCTAGGAAACATGGGATCGTGTCAGCCACGCCCTCTTTCATCGCACGACGAAGGTTGTTAGGCACGAAGATGTTGAGCGCACGAAACGAGTCCATCAGCTCGCGTTTGGCGTATGGTGCTTCTTCGGGATGTACGCCGAAGCCCGAGATGACCTTCACATCGCGCAGTTCGCTGGCGCGTTCGGTCAGTGCTCGCAGCAGCACCATAGGTATGGATGTAGAACCTTGTACTACGATGGTGTCACCCGATTTCACGAGGCCTACGGCCTCTATTGGAGATACATATTTCATATATTAGTTATAAACTATGAGTGATGAGTGATGAGTGATGAGTAAGTGATTACTTGTCGCAATAGTCTCTGTTGAACAAGGCCAAGCGTCTATCTAGTTCTTCCAGTTGTTCATCTTTAATGCAGGATACGCACGCACGCATTCCTTCGCGTTTTGCGCCTGTACTCGCTAGCGAGATAGCCGACACGCCGTAGTAGATCATCTTGTTGACCATCTTCTCGCCCGTCCAATCCTTGTAGCCGAAAGTAAAGAAGAAGCCATCGCCCACCTCCTCGTCATCCGCATCTTTGTCGTAAACGATATGGAAGCCGTTGCGCAGCATGATCTCCTTCACCAGCTTGGCACGACGCGCATACTCGCGAGTGGTAGTCACATAGTCTATCTTGCCTTGACAAGCTGCCTTGAACATCGCTGCCATCGCGAACTGAACGCTGTGTGTCACGCCCGACGACAGACTGTATAACACATTGTATATCAAGTTTCTCAGAAACTCGCCATCGTTCTCATATCGCGCCGCTAGGCGCGCAAACCTACGGTGCGCCAGGTATGGGTTGATAGCCATGATTGCGGCACGCTGACCGGCATAGGAGAACATCTTCGAGCAAGAAATCATATGCAGACAGTTGTTGGTATATCGTCCCACGGTGGGCTGATACGGTGGTTCGTATGGCATACCACGCTCCGCATCGCGGAAGTCCATATTCAGGTATGCTAGGTCCTCGATCACCAGCACGTTATACAGCGATGCCATACGACCTATTATCTCCAGTTCGCGCTCCGTGAGGCACATCCACGATGGGTTGTTCGGATTGGAGAATAGCATCGCGGCTATGCGTCCCGACTTGAAGTGGCGCTCCAACTCCTCAGCCAAGGCTTCGCCTCGGAAGTCGGCCACATCGAAGGCATCCACGCGGACGCCGATGACCTTGCATTGTTGCTTCTGTACGGGGAAGCATGGGTCAAGGAAGAGGATTGTGTCGCGCTGTTCGTCTAGTTGGGAGACGAGCATATTGATGGCGAAGGCCGCTTGCATGCTACCTACGGTAGGTACGATGCAGTCGGTAGGGATATCCAGGTTCAAGAAGGCACGAACGAACTCGCTACCCCAGTGTTTGACCTCGGTGATACCGGTGATAAGTGGGTACTTCGCGCCATAGCCCGCTTTGAGGGCTTTGTGTTCGGCTGCTATACCGATCTGCTCGGCAGGTAGGCCAGGTTCGCCTAGTTCCATATGGATGAACTCTACGCCTGTCGCGCGTTCGATATCTTTGACTACGCCCACTAGTTGGCGTATGGATGACGCACCTAGTTCTTTGGCGTTACGCAGACCAAAATCGATACAAGTCTGGTCCACCAGTTGTTTATTCAAAGGAAAACTCATATGTCTATTTATTAGTTCGTTTCACTCACGAATGTTGGCTCGTTTCACTCACGAATGATGGTTCACTGCGTTCACGAACGATGGTTCACTGCGTTCACGAATGTTGGTTCGTTTCACTCACGCGAGCCGTAGGCGAGCCATTGTTCGTAGCTTTGCTACCACTGTTCGTGCCTTTGGCACCAGTATTCGTGAGCCCTACGGGCGAACCTCTCTAGGCCTCCGGCCGTCCTGTAGCGCAGCGTCCTATAGCGCCAAAGGCACGTCCTCTAAACTATAGCGCAGCGTCCTCTAAACAGGCGCTTGCGCCGATCTATCGTAGCCGGCTTCGATGGCGGCGATATTGCTTGCCACTACGGCTTCGCCTTTGCGCTCGAAGATGCGCTTCACACCTTCGATGATCTTATCGTGGTCGATGCCCAGCATAGGTATGGCTGCGCCTAGCAGCACCATGTTCGCCGCTTGTGCAGGCGCACCGGCCTCTTTGGCTAGGGTTTCCACATCCAGCAGCACGTGGTTCTCCACGGCACGCACATGCTCCAGCACCTCTACGATCTCTGGGTAGTTAGGGATGTTAACGAATGGTTTGCAGTTGCTCACTATCCATCCTTCTGGTTTGAGGTATGGCAAATAGCGCAGGGCTTCCATGGGTTCCAGCGAGATGATCAGGTCGGCTCCGCCTTTTGGGATCAGATCTGAGTAGATAGGTTCGCTGCTGATGCGTAGGTTTGATTGTACATCACCTCCGCGTTGGCTCATGCCGTGTACTTCGGCTTGTTTGAGGTATAGTCCTTCGTTGAGGGCTGCATCTCCGATTACGGTGGCGATAGATAGGATGCCTTGTCCTCCCACGCCCGCTAGTATGATATCTCGTTTCATAAAGAAAGTTCAGAAGTTTAGAAGTTAAGAAGTTTAGAAGTGTTATTTCTTGGCTTTCAAATGTCGTTTTAGTGTCTGTATGCACTCGCGGCGAGCAACGATGACGGATGGTCCCTTGTATGCCACCTCTTCGCGCAGGATCTGCTTGATCTCCTCCATGTTCTTTGGCAGAGGCACTACCACGCGTACGTGCTCTTTCTCCACGCCTACAGCTTCGCATATCGCTTCGATGCGTCCTGTTCCGGCCGAGTCTTGTCCGCCGGTCATACCGGTGGTTAGGTTGTCGGATATCAGCACCACTACATTCGCTTGGCTATTCACGCAGTCCAGCAGACCGGTGATACCTGAGTGGGTGAAGGTGCTATCGCCTATCACGGCAAACGATGGGTATTGTCCAGCATCTGCCGCACCTTTGGCCATGGTGATGCTGGCTCCCATCTCCACGCAAGCGTGGATGGCATGGAATGGCGCCAATGCACCCAGGGTGTAACATCCTATATCGCCAAATATCTTTGCATTCTCGTGCTCAGCTGCCACTTCGTTCAGGGCGGCGTACATATCTCTGTGTCCGCATCCTTGACATAGTGCTGGTGGACGAGGAGCCACTATCTCGGGTACAGGTGTTGAGACGATAGGGCTATTAGGCGATAAGGCATGGAGGACAGAGTCTGGGGTTAGCTCTCCCATGCGTGGCAGATCGCCTGTCAGACGTCCTTTTATCGCTACGCTAGATGGCACCATACCGCGCAGCAGTTCTTCCACTACGGGTTGTCCTTCTTCCATGACGAGTATCTCTTCGGCTCCGTCGGCTACCATCTGATCTACTAGTGTTTTAGGCACAGGATATTGTGTGATTTTCAGCACACTCGCCTCATGGCTTTCTTCCCCTATTGCCTCTCGCAGGTAGTTGTAGGCTATTCCTGTTGTGAGGATGGCTTTCTTAGGATTACGCCCTTTGGTATAGCTGTTGTAGGTAGAATCCTCGCTAGTTTTCACAAAATCTGCTTGTGCTTCCACCAGCTCCGCATAGTTTTGGCGTGCGAAGGCAGGTAGTAGGATAAAGTGTTTCGCATCTTCCGGTGCTGATAGTTGGTTTTGTGGTCTAGGTGTATCTATGGTGTTCACTACGGCGCGTGAGTGAGCCATGCGTGTGGTCACGCGCATGAGTACGGGTGTGCGCATTGCTTCGGATAGGTCGAAGGCATAGTGCATCATGTCGTATGCCTCTTGTTGGTTGCTAGGTTCCAGACAAGGTATCATGGCAAATTTCGCATAGAAGCGCGAGTCTTGTTCGTTTTGTGATGAGTGCATCGATGGGTCGTCTGCGGCTACAACTACTAGTCCGCCGTTTACGCCGGTGATGGCTGCGTTCATAAATGCGTCAGCGCACACATTCATGCCCACATGCTTCATGCAAACTAGTGCACGTTTTCCCATGTAGGACATTCCCAGTGCACCTTCCATGGCTGTTTTCTCGTTGGTTGCCCATCGGCAAAAGATCTCGTCTTTCGCCTCATCGCTTTCTCGCCTTTTCGCTTTCATTGCGAGCTGTATGTATTCTGTAATTTCGGTAGACGGTGTACCTGGGTAGGCATATACTCCGCTCAGTCCTGCATCAATAGCGCCTTGCGCTATGGCTTCATCGCCTAGAAGTAGGTGTTTCATGTTTTTTATGATTTAGATGTGTTTTAATATATACTATGGTACTAATGCTGCTGGAATTAAATATTTTTTCTTATTCTTTTCCATCACATATAATTTATAGTTAGCAATATTCATTAAGAATATACCATTCTCTATAACTTCTAAAATATTTTCTTGCTGCTCTATGCTATCATCTATCACTTTCCCGAATGGCCACGAGGTATATTGTGGATAAACGATCGGGAATAGCCAAAATGCATTTTGATTCCAACTATTGACATCTAGCCTCTGCAATTGAGCCCAAAGTTGCCTATAATCAACACTTGCTGTCACAGCAAAACGAAGTGCATAGGTGTTTTCTGGGTTTTTATATGACATATAGATTACTAATGATTGATCTTCCAAAACTTTATAATTCCATTGAACATCAATATTATTCATCAACTTATTACCTTCATAGCCAATGGTACAACCACTATTGACATGCACAATAGACAAACAACTATCGTTGATAAAATCCAACTGATAAATCATATCATCTGTTATTGACATATTCAGGCAACACTTATTTTCTTGGTTTTTCGACATAGACGAAGAGCATATCTCTATTTTTCCATTGTCTATTGCTCCCGTCATGACCATTCCAGTCGTGGCATAATACTCTGTGAGTTCGTCCCACATGGTCAACACATAGTCTCCCGATTGATATTCAGACACAGCCACTATCTCTTTTATATCCGAATACACGGCCCAAAGCGTAGTATTTTTTTTCGGTATATATTCACTACCCGCAATTAGCAATTCGCCCATCTCCTTGGTATCAACCACTTCTACCTCGCTCCACCCTAGGAAGTACCATTCTGCTGTATCTTTCCATGCAGGTAGTACTATAGCTGCTCCTATTTCGCTTTGAGACATTGGTGCGGGCATCGTATCCATTCCAGTTTTGAAGGTCAGAGTATGGCATCTCGGTGCAGCTGGTTCATATTCAATCCAATAGCTATTTATATATAGGCTATTTTCCGATGCCTCTATCCAAATATCAACATTCTCATTATCTCCCACACCCGCCATCATATCCTGACGAATATCCACCCAGTCCGACGAATAACTCCCCGCCCAAGCCTGATCAGAAAAAGCCTGATCCTCTATTTCCCACACGACTTGTTTGCCAATCGTCATTTTCAGAGTCCCCGCTCCTGACTTGCTATTGGAGTGCATCTCCAACACCACTGAACGAATCACACATCCATCCCAACCGCGCAAGGACAGACATGTGGTATTACCTTCGGTCATCTGCCCCCTTTTACCCATAGTGGACGAACGACTAAAAACAGCCTCACTATAATCAGGCACATCTCCCTCCGAAATAATGGTATTATTTGAAGAGAGAGTAAAACTAGCAGTCAATATAGAGAATATTAATCCTAACAACATTCTGCCTTATTTTTTCGCAAAGGTAATAAAAATATTGCAGAATTCCAAATTTATTCCTGATAACTTGTTTTATAACATAAAATTTGGTGATGGTGTAGGGTGTAGAGTGTAGAGTGTAGGGTGTAGAGGATAAGGTTACAGCTTGGCTGTTTTCTCGCCTTATCGCCTCATTGCTTTACCGCCCATAGGCACTCCGTGCCATCCACCAAACTGTAGCGAAGCGTCCACTAAACACCCTGCACCCATATACAAAGAAAATGGAGCTTAGAGCCCCATTTTCTTTTTCAGCTTCGCTGGTATCGCATCTTTATGCACCAGCACGCAGTTGGTCTTGTATTGCATATACGCCTCCGACACATACCATATACCCTTGTACTCACTCTTCTGAGTTCCCCACGAGTTCTTGACCATATAGTATTTCTTGCCGTTTTGGTCTTTCGCCACCCCAAAAATCTGCATACCGTGGTCGTCGGTGTTATCCCAACTGTCATACGCCTCTTGGCGCATCTCTTGGGTGATAGTCTTCTCAGGCAATGGTTTCTTGGTGAGCTCCTCACGCTTGTCCGTAGCGGATAGTCCCAGCCATCTTGCAGCGTCGCTGCCGCTCATATCCACGGCTTTCTCTTCCTCTGGCACTACGCCAAGGCCCTTGCGGGTGAAGCAGATCTCGCTGACATCGGCACCCCATGCTAAAGTATATCCTTTGGCCAATGCCAGATCGATGATCTCCATCATCTCCTCCATAGGCACATTATACATCTGATCCATACGCCAGTTGTCAGGCACCTCCAAGGCAAACTGCGTATAAAAAGGATGGTGCGTATAGCTGGTAATGCTGACATAGTCGTCCGCATTGAGTCCTAACATCGCCGCAAAGCTCTTAGGTGTATACTCCTTGCCCTCATATACGAAGGTCTCTGGGCACGCACCTAGGTAGGTGTCGTATACGCCTTGGAGAGCTTGCTTCCATACGGGTGTGAGTTTCTTGAGTCCGCTATTGGTCATCGCATCCACCACACCTGCAGCCACTGCATCCAGCTCAGTATGCACAGGCAATGTGTCGGCAGCGGTGCTGCCGTACTGAATACCAGGCATAGCCGATTGTGGCACCATACCGTAGTTCTTGAGGCAGTAGATCACATCGTAAGCGCTGCCACCAGGTGCAAACTCAGCTGTGCCATACATACGCACTACATACTCAGCACGGTCCATCATCGTGTGGTGAACCACAAACATCTCGCTCAGGTCATATTCGCCTTTGCCCATGCGGAGTAGTTCGCTCTCTAAGAAACCGATGGTCGAGAAGCTCCAACAGGTGCTACTTCGGTTTTGGTTTTTCACTGGAGTGATAGCTACGCTATCTACGGTTGTAAACTGAAAGCCCTCGATGCTATCAGTTTGTGGGCTCTCTGCTTGCGCCCAACAGCCCACACTCACGGCCACTGCCGCTAATGCTAAAAATGCTTTTTTCATATCGTAGTAAATTAATTTTCTGCTGCAAAGGTACAGTTTTTTTTTCAAATATGCAAGAATGGGAGGAAAATAGTTGTGAAGTATGAGGGGCGCGGGGCGCGAGTTTAGAGGACGCGGCGGAGCCGCTACAGGACGGCTGCGCCTGTTTAAGTATGAACTATGAGTGATAAGTGATAAGTAGAGC